>Ga0307976_1001690_pt1 | contig 9830 bp, 13 predicted proteins | sample OrgLakmetagen919_FD_201836 | JGI IMG/M metagenome (GOLD analysis project Ga0307976, IMG submission 201836) | Saline water microbial communities from Organic Lake, Antarctica - #919 | ecosystem: Environmental > Aquatic > Non-marine Saline and Alkaline > Saline | place: Antarctica: Organic Lake... | reverse complement strand
ACTCTTGTGCCCATGCGCGGCATCCGATGGAGGCGATGCGGTCGGGCTGGTCGATCAGTTTATTCCAAGCATCACAGCAATGATCGAGGATTTCATCATAGGACTCGAAGATGCGGTTGGAGAGCCAGTTATCGCGCATGAATTGCCAGATGTTTTCGACCGGATTGAGTTCGGGACATTTGGCTGGCAGCGGGAGGACGCTGATATTGTCGGGTATGACGAGCGCGCCGGTCATATGCCAACCAGCCTGATCCATGAGCACGACGGCATGAGCGCCCGGCGCCACGGTTCGGGCGATTTCGGCAAGATGCAGGGTCATCGCGCCCGTGTTGCAGACCGGCAGGACAAGCCCTGCGCCCTTGCCCAAGGCCGGGCAAATCGCCCCGAAGATATAGCTCGAGATGGTGTGCTGATCATGCGGTGCCGAGGGGCGTGTTCCGCGCTTTGCCCACCGGCGCGTGATCTTGTTTTTCTGACCGACGCGTGCCTCGTCCTGGAACCAGACCTCTATTGCAGTGCCTTGCGGGAGGCCTGCGCGCACCTTTTCCAGCTCGGTTGCGAAGCCCCCTTTTTAAACGCCTCCAGCGCGTCGGTGTCTTGCGCATGGTGGCGGGGCCGCGCCGTGAGCTTGACATAGCCGAGCTTCCTGAGTTCCCGGCTCACGGTCGTCTCAACAAGCGACACCGCAAATTCCGCATGAAGCCACTGGGCCAGGTCGCTCAGCCGCCATCGCACCACCCCATGGACCTCTGGCGTCGGACCGCTCTCCACGATCGCCGCAAGCGCCTGACGTTGCGTATCGTCGAGCTTGGGTTGCCGGCCGGGCGCCTTGCCATCGATCAGACCATCCGGTCCGCGGGCATTGAACCGCAGGACCCAGTCGCGCACGATCTGAAGACCCACATCCCCGATCCGCGCCGCATCGCCCCGACGGCCGCCATCATAAATCTCAGCCAGCGCCAGCAGCCTGCGGCTCTGGTTCGCGTTCTTCGTCTTCCGGGCCAGGCACCTCAATGTTGCGCCGTCAAAGTCCGCCCGTAATTCTATTGCTGCACCCATGGCCACGTCCTCCTGACTCTATTCCCATAGAGTCAGATTTGCAGCGCCTTGGGAATCCCCCGTGAGTCAGCCTTCACGCGGCTTGGTATGACCCTGGAAAATCGTCTGCTCAAAAAAAGCATGATCGGGGATGGGGAGTGCGAGGCATGAGGTATGCAGCCACGCGATCCTCAGAACCGGCTCGGGACCGAAAGCCGCGAAGACGCCCGCCTTCAAATGGGTCAACACCGCTCTTGGCAACATCAAGGCCGCCATCACCGGCACCCACCGGTCCGTCAGCACCAAACACGTGCCAAGATACCTCGCCGAGTTCGAATATCGCTTCAACAGGCGCTACGATCTCGCAGCCATGATCCCCCGCCTGACCTGGGCCAGCGTCCGAACACCGCCCATGCCCTACCGCCTGCTGAAATTGGCTGAGGTTCATGCGTAATCAGGAATTGTTTTGGCCGTTTGCGGTTGGCTTTGGAAGGAATGATATCGGTGGCGCGTTGCTCCCAGATCATGTCCCTGATCCAGTTGGCGTCGTAGGCCTTGTCCGTCAGCACCGATCGTTCGGGCTGCAAACCGGTCAAAAACCAGGACCACCTCTGATCTCGCCACTGCGTAGCCCCATGCGCTCATGAAACAACACGGCTACAACGTTCCTGTTTCCACCGAATAATCATCGGATTTCGCAATGTATCTTCCATTCAAAGATCATCTTGGCGGTTTCTCACCAAATGACGGCACGATTGACTTCTATCTTCGCATCAATACGCTGGCCAACTTGGGCGCTGTTTATCTCGATTACGGAGCCGGACGGGGAGGCTGGTTCGAGGACGGCACCAATCCGAGCCTAAGAGCGCTTCGTCACATGCAGGGAAAGTTCGCAGAAGTGATCGTCGCCGATATCGATCCGGTGGTCCTGGAGAACCGCTCGGCCGATAGAACGATCCAGATGCAGCCAGATCATGTTCCTCTCGAGTCATCCAGCGTCGATGTGATCGTAGCCGACTACGTGGTCGAACATGTCGAAGACCCCAAGGCTTTCGGATCAGAAATCGATCGTTTGCTGAAACCGGGTGGGTGGTTCTGCGCGCGCACACCGCACAAGGCCCATTACATCGCACTTGCTGAACGGCTCATGACCGGAAAGATGGAAAGCGTTATTCTTAGTCGCGCGCAGCCCGGGCGCAAAGAAATGGATGTGTTCGAAAAGCAGTACAAGATGAACACCCTGCGCGACATCCGCGCGGCCTTTCCGGGCTGGACTGACCGCTCCTTCTGTCGCCGGTGCGACCCAGCCTATTATTTTGGACGCCGCTCGGTCTTCGTGGTCACTGATTTCGTTCATCGCGTGATGCCTGCCGAATTCTCGGGCAACCTGTTCGTGTTCCTGCAAAAACCCACCAATGGGCCGAATTGAACTATAACACGGATCTACTTGGCAAACCGTTGCGGCATGGCATATTGGGCGGCGGTCCCTTCGCGCGAGCTATGCCCGAAAGTTGATGGTGTGGATGCCGCCACCTGAAGGCATCACAATGTGCCAAGTGTCGTCATGATGACGGCGCAGAAGCATAGAACATGGAGGCATCCACATGACGCATGCTACCATCATCGGCCTTGATCTTGCAAAAAACGTTTTCCATGCGCACGGCGCGACCCATGACGGAACACCGATTTTTCGCAAGAAGCTGTCCCGCGGCCAGGTTTTGGCCTTCCTGTCAGAACAGCCGCACTGCATCGTGGCCATAGAGGCGTGTGCGACCGCGCATGATTGGGCGCGCGAGATCGGCAAGCTCGGTCACACCACGAAGCTCATCCCGCCCCAGTATGTGAAACCGTATGTGAAGCGTCAGAAGAACGATTCAGCCGATGCGGAAGCCATCACGGATGCTGTTTCGCGGAGGAACATGCGATTTGTGGAGGTCAAGACCGAGGACCAGCAGGTCAGTGCGATGGCCTATCGCACCCGACAGATGTTCATCGGTCAGCGCACCCAGACGATCAACGCATTGCGATCACACCTCTCCGAACACGGGGTGATCGCGCCGAAAAGCAAAGCTGGCGTCAGAAAGCTGGTGTCGATGATCGAAGACGACACGGTCATCATTTCCGAGAAGGTCAGAGAGATTGCTCGCGTCTATGTCGATCATATTGAAAAGCTGACAGCGCAGATCTCTGATGCAAACGAAGCGATGAAGGGCTTCTTCGCAGATTGTGTGGGTTGGCAGGTCCAGTGTCGGGTCGCGACCACACGAGATGTTGTGTCGTAGGGTGATGCGGGCAACCAGCGGCAGAGCTGGCGCGTCCCCTGGCGGGCCCAGTCGGTCAGCAGTTTGTGTCTTCGGCCGCGCTGGCGATTGGAGCGCTCCGACGGCGCGAGCAGGGTGAAGACCGGCAGGGCCTTCACGACGCCCGCCCATGGGACGGGCGTCAGCACCATGAAGCTCAGCCAGCGCAAGCCGCTGGCCTTGACGAAATGGCCATGACTGGAGCGGACGGGATCGCGATAGATGCCGCGCGCGGTGATCTTCCGTCCCCACCGGCGTTCGATGGTGTCGTCCATGCCGATGACCACCGGCCCCTCGGGCACGAGGCGATCGATGATCATGATCAGCAGTCGGCGTGCCATCGCATGAGTATCCCAGCGGGCACGGTTGAGGATCTGATGATAGGTCGAGAAATTGTTTGCTGCGGCGCGCCCCGTCATTCGCAGGCAGGAGCTGACGGTGCGCTTGCCCGGGGCCAGGACGGCCCCCATCACCAGAACGAGCACATGTTCCCAACTGGGGGCCGTGAAGCATGCGCGCAGCGGGTGCAGCCAATGACGCAGGATCCGGGGAACCGGATCGCCTGGAGATGGTGGGGAAGTGGGATGATGTTGCATCCCATGTTTCGAATCCCTCACCGCTGACCATGCAAGTCAGCGGCCCGCGGCAAAGTGAATCATCCGCTCTGAAGAGCTTGCGTGTATGATCTGCCCATGCAGCAAGACGATATCGCCGCCCGCATCGAAGCCTTCGACGACGCCAATGGTGGTGGCGTCGGCTATTATCAGGATAAGGGCGCCTACCATCTCTACCTGCTGGAAACCGAAGCGCCGATCGCCCGATTGAAACCGACCGGAAACGGCGACGAGCTCCGCCTCGGATACTGGTCACACCGGCGCAGGTGGGAGGACATCGATGACATGGGCGGTGTCGTCTTGCCCCTCGATGATGCGCTCGAGTTCATAGCGAACGAGGGTATCTTCTGGACATGGACCTGACCCAAAAACGTACAAAGTCGAGCTGAGGCAATAAGCCTGCAGCAATGGTATGGCAGTTGTGTGCTCAACGGCTCGACATCATGCTTGGCATGGGACCACGATAGACAGCGTTTATGACATCAGGCAGTCGCCCAATTGCGCATGCTCAAGGTTCGTCGCGTCGGTCTGCAGCGCCGCCTTGCATTGTGTGGCTTTCGGAACCGGCGGCGTCGCGCCGTGAGCCGACAGCCCCGCGCGCGACAAGTTTCCACTCTCTCACTCCCAGACATTATGCTCCGCATACGCAAGGTAGCGGGAGAGCACGTTGATCGAGGTCCAGCCACCCGCACGCATGATGGCGGCGGTATCAAAGCCGCTCCGCAGAAGATCCTGTGCGGCCCCCACGCGCATCGAGTGTCCAGAGAAATCGCGCGCTTCGCACGGATCGATACCGGCCCGGCCTGCGCCTTCCTTGACGAGGCGCTTGACGGTGTCGGGTGAGAGCGCCCGATCAATCGGCTTGCTATGGTAAATCGGGCAGAACAGCGGCGCGATGTCCGGACCCCGCCAGGCGAGCCAGTCCGCGATCAGCCCGGCCGTGCGTACCGAGGTGAAGGCGAGCCGCCCCTCGCCGAAGGGATCGTTCTTGGCGCGACGGACAAGGACGCGCAGTGTGCCATCTTTGCGAACCTCGAGGTCATCCACGCGGAGCGCGACGAGTTCCGACCGCCGGGTCAGAAGCTCATAGCCGAGGCAAAGCATGGCGCGGTTGCGCAGTCCCACAGGCGTGTCCGGCTGTCCCGCGAGGAAGCGGTCGAGATAGGCGCGCGTGAGACCCTTTGCCTGTTTGGGCCGGCCAGGTTTCGCGCGGCGGATGCGGCGCAGCGCCAGGTTGATGTCCTCGTCCTGCGTCGGATCGGGCAGGCGCAAAAGCCGGTGTACCTTGCGGATCGCGTAGAGACGCCGCCGCACCGTCGACGGTGCCCTCTCGCGCCCCTGGTCCTCAAGAAAGGCGCAAACCGTCGCAATGCTTGCCGGAAAGGCGTTGAAACCGGCGTCCGCGCACCATGCCTCGAAAGCCTCGACATCTGAAAAGTAACTGCGCATGGTTGCCGGTGAATAGGCACCCTCAAGGCGGTGGAAAGCGGCGCGCCAGTTGGAAAGATTGCTATGCTTCATGTATTTATTATGATACCAAAAGGATCACAATGCAAGATGTGATGATCACCGCTGAGCAATTAAGAGCAGCACGATCGACGCTTGGCTGGTCAGTCGCCGAACTATCTTTGCGAAGTGGTGTCGGTACAGCGACGATCAAGCGCTATGAAGCTGTGAAGGGCCTACCCAAATCTCGCAAAGACAATCTTGGACTTCTGAAGCACACTTTTGAGGCTGCGGGCATCGAGTTTATCGGCACCCCTGACGACGCGCCCGGCATCCGGATACACTCAGCGCGCCCCGAAGGCTGACTGACGTGTTGTCATGGCCGCGGTCAGGCCTTTCCGGGCCGCAGCACGAGCATCATGCACGCCTATCCTCTTCACGGCGCCCTTGAGTAGCCAATATGTACAGATTGTGCTAATACCTCCACAGCAACACCATATGTGGAGGCCGAATATGTCTCAGGATCTGCCGACCACGCCGCCGACGGCCTTTGGGCTCGAGAGTTTTGCCGACCTCCTGCCGGTGCGCGACCCGATCCCGGGCGAGGATCCCGGCAGCTTCGAGGGGTTTCGTGCGGCCATGATGGCGTCGCTCATCCCCGGCACGCCCTATGAATGCGTCATCGCCGAAAACCTTATCGCGATCGAGTGGGAGTTGGTCCAGCACCGGCGGATGCGCGATTCCGGTCTGCGAGTCCTTATCCGCAAAGCGATCCGCAAAGCGATCGTCCGCCAGAAAGACGCAGAGCATCAGTCCGCGCTCGAGGCGTCATGGGAGCGTCATGTGGAGGCTGGCGGCAGTGAGGCCAATTGGAACGAAACGCCCTTCGACCGCGACGCCGCCAAGATGGCAGGTGAGCACCTCGCGGCGTGCGCAATGTCGCGAGACCCCGAGACGCAGGCGCGCGCCTACGAGGACGTGAGTGCCCTCGGCATGGATCCGGTCGAGATCATGGGGGAAGCGTATCGCAGTTACGAGGACTCGGTGACCCATCATGAGAACAGGCTGCCCGAGCTCGAACAGCGGCGGCGCGAGGTCAAGCGCGACTTCGATGCGCTGCAGCGGGCCCGGCCGGTTGAGGCGACGGTGATCGAGCCGTGACCCCGGAGGCGATCACCGCACGCAACCGGGCCAATGCCGCAAAGAGCACCGGTCCGCGCAGCGTCGCCGGCAAGGCCGCGGTGGTGCAGAATGCGCGGCGCCACGGCGCAACCGCGCGGCCCGACCCGGAGCGCGTCGCGACCTGGGCGCGGATCATTCTCGACACGCCGGATCTCGCGGGCAATCACCTCTTCGCCGGGACCACCCGCATGCGCAACGCCCTGGCACTCGCCGGGGCTGAGGTGCGCCTCGCGGAGGCGACACGGGCGCTGCAGGACTTCGAGGCCGATACCACGCTGCCCCGCGACGGTAACGAGGCTCTTGACGCGCAAATCATGGAGATAGACGCCATGCTGACGGAACTGCCGGCGTTGGGGTATGACGCGCACTCAAGCGTGTCGCTGATGCTGCGGCTGCATAAGGGCTTGCTCAGCAGAATAAGGTTGGACGACCGGCGCCACCGGCTGCTCAAGCGCTACTGGCGCGAGGCGCGCGCGCAGCGCAAACGGGCGTTTCGCGACTGGCTCGCCTGTCTTCGGGCCCCGGCGCCAGCGCCTCTCTCAGCCGACAAAACACACAAAATCCCGAAACAAAGCCAGATTTCAACCTGAGATAGTATCTTTGGTTCGACTCCCTGCAAGTCTCGGATTTAAATTGAAAATTTTAGCGCCACCCACCCTACCCCGCCGTCAAACGCCCGATAACGCCTCTCTCGACCCATCCCCGTGACCGTTGCCGTCCCCGTCAAGAACGAGGAGGCCAACCTCGCGCGGTGTCTTGAGCGATTGAAGCGGTTTGCAGAAATCGTCGTGATCGACAGCGGATCGACAGACAAGACGTGCGCAATCGCGGAAAGCTTCGGCGCGCGCGTCGTCGACTTCCAGTGGGATGGAAAATACCCAAAAAAGCGGAACTGGTTCTTACTGAACGACCCACCACAGCAGCCGTGGGTCCTTTTTCTGGATGCGGACGAGTTTGTGGATGACGCCTTTTGCGATGCGATCGCGACCGCGGTGCAAGATGAGACGAAAAGTGGTTTCTGGCTCTCCTACACAAATTACTTTCTTGGCAGACCGCTCCGGTATGGCCTGGCACAGCGCAAGCTGGCGCTCTTTCGTGTCGGCAACGCGCTCTACGAGAAAATCGACGAGGATGGCTGGAGCAAACTCGATATGGAAATCCATGAGCATCCCGTCGTTGACGGTGATCTTGGCGAGATCACCTCCCCAATCGATCACCGTGACTACAAGGGTTTGGGGAAGTTTATTGAAAAGCATCGCGACTACGCCCTTTGGGAGGCCCAGCGCTATACAAAGCTTCATGAGACCCCATCGGCTTGGGCGCACTTCACCGGGCGCCAGAGGTTCAAGTACCGGCACCTCGCAAAGTGGTGGTACCCGTGGTTCTACTTTACTTTCACCTACTTTGTAAAACTTGGCGTCCTTGATGGGGGTCCAGGGTTCCACTATGCCGCTTACAAGGCATGGTATTTTCAAACAATCCGCCTGCTGATCATTGAGCAGGTGGACGCCGCGCAATCAAAATTAACGAAAAAGGAAATTCATTGACCCGACTTTATGAAAGCCGCAAACGTATTCTTGTGACGGGATGCGCAGGGTTCGTCGGCTCGCACCTGATTGACAGGCTGCTCGAGCAAGGACACGAGATTATTTGCGTCGACAACCTCTTCACGGGTAGCAAACGCAATATCGACCATTTGCACAACCACTCACGTTTTGAATTGATGCGTCATGATGTGACATTTCCGCTCTACGTGGAGGTTGACGAAATCTACAATCTCGCGTGCCCTGCATCGCCGGTGCACTACCAGCATGATCCAGTGGCAACCACCAAGACCTCGGTCCACGGTGCCATCAATATGCTTGGCCTTGCAAAGCGGCTGAAGTGCAAGATCTTCCAGGCGTCGACCAGTGAAGTCTACGGCGATCCCGCGGTGCATCCGCAGCCGGAGGGGTACTGGGGCAATGTAAATCCGATCGGTCCGCGCTCGTGCTACGACGAGGGCAAGCGTTGCGCCGAAACCCTGTTTTTCGACTACCACCGCCAGCATGGCCTGGAAATCAAGGTCGCACGGATATTCAACACCTATGGCCCCCGCATGCACCACGCCGACGGCCGCGTCGTGTCGAACTTTATTGTGCAAGCGTTGCTCGGCGATCCGATCACAATTTATGGCACCGGCCAGCAAACACGTTCGTTCTGTTACGTGGACGACCTGGTCGAGGGGTTTATTCGGCTGATGGACACGGACAAGGTTGTGACCGGACCCGTCAACCTTGGTAATCCTGGTGAGTTTACGATGCTTGAGCTCGCGCAAAAGGTCATCGCCTTAACCGGTTCAAAGTCTGAATTGCTGTTTGGTGACCAGCCTGAAGACGATCCTAAACAACGCCAGCCAGACATTGCGCTTGCAAAGCGAGAGTTGGATTGGGAGCCGACGATTTCTCTCGATCAGGGGCTAAAATACACGGTTGATTACTTCCGTAACCGCCTGAAGGATCTGTCGGCAGCTTAACCGCTTAGCCGTCGCAGATGCTGAATTGATCTTTGAAGGGGCGACACAAGTGCCGCCTAAAGGACCCTTATGAAAATAGCTGTTATTGGCCTTGGCTACGTCGGCCTCTCAAACGCCGTCCTTCTGTCACAGCACAACGACGTCGTGGCCGTCGACATATCTGAGGAACGGGTGGCGATGCTGTCGGATCGCCGCAGTCCGATCGAGGATGTGGAACTGCAGGATTATCTGCAGAGTAAATCACTTACCCTCACGGCAACGACAGACATGCAAGAAGCCGTGCGTGGTGCGTCATATGTCATCGTCGCGACACCGACAGACTATGACCCCGTCACAAACCACTTTGATACATCCTCGGTTGATTTGGTGACCAGATCAGCCCTCGAAGCTGACCCCGATGCGGTCGTTGTCATCAAGTCGACTATTCCAGTCGGGTGTGTGCGGCGACTGCGCGATGAGCTGGGAAGTGACCGCATCATCTTTTCTCCAGAGTTCCTGCGCGAGGGGCGCGCGCTCTACGACAACCTGCACCCCAGCCGCATTATCGTTGGTGAGCAGTCGGATCGCGCCCGCGGTTTTGCTGATCTACTCTTGCAAGGTGCCGTTGCGCGCGATATCCCCGTTCGGTTTGCGCGTTCCGGGATCATCCGATCACCGGTTCCGATAACATCCGATCAGTGATTCCGATTTGATCCGATCACCTGTTCCGGGGCATCCGATCAGTTGGGTGTTCCG
>Ga0307976_1001687_pt1 | contig 9841 bp, 9 predicted proteins | sample OrgLakmetagen919_FD_201836 | JGI IMG/M metagenome (GOLD analysis project Ga0307976, IMG submission 201836) | Saline water microbial communities from Organic Lake, Antarctica - #919 | ecosystem: Environmental > Aquatic > Non-marine Saline and Alkaline > Saline | place: Antarctica: Organic Lake... | reverse complement strand
ATAGTCAGAAAGCCCTGATTCATTCACCCGACGCATAATCTGTTCGAAATGAGATCTAGACTGAATTACACCAGCAAAGTATAAGTGAATTGGCTTACCACCTGCATGAAGTTTCTCTAAGATTTCAACAATCAGATCATGTCTTTTCCAGGGATCAAATCGCGCAGCAAAAAAGATATAATCAGATGACGGCATTTTGAACTCAGCAGAAATTTCGTTGATAGTCTTGAATTCTACGCCTGTTTTCCAGAATAAAAAGTCATACTTTTTTCGTGACGGCCGCCAAGCCTGATACAATTGATCGCCATTTGTGCCGTCGTCGGTCATCAAAAGAAACCTTTTCCGCAACTTGAAAGACAGATATTCGACAGGGTGGCGAAACGCAGTAATAAAGGGCCCTCGTTTACGCAGCTCTGGAACCGTTAAAGTTCCCATTACTCGCATTCCACAAGGAACCCCATGCAGGTTCGCGATAACATTACCAACAAAGCCTTCAAAAAAAGACCAACATATAACGAAATCATAGTCATCTTCTCGCAGGGCCTTATTTGTATGATAAATAAGTCTCAATAGCCGTTTGACCCTGCGTGGGATACGTCGAAAAATACTCAACTCAGCACTCGGGTTATATATGTTTGCTTTAAGGTTTTCTCTTCTGAACCAATCGACATTGACATTGACCAATTCGTCATAATTTGAAGTCACAACAAAATCAATCTGATGACCGCGCAACACAAGCCGATACCATGGCTGGAAAAAGCCGGGCAAATGTGTGACTTCTTCAACATTCTTACCGGACAGAATATCTCTTAGTGGCACTGCCATGCCAGACACGTACAGGATTTTCATTTCTTTCGATTGCCTTGAGTTATTGTAAAGCGTTTTTTTTCATAATTTTTAATATCTTTTGTGCAGCGTTGCCTTCTCCATACAGAAACGGCTTTGACAATGGAATATCACTCTGTGAGATAGCCTCGTAGATTCCGGTTTCATCTGCTCCGACTACCCTGTTCCACCCTGCTTCAACGAGTTCAACCCATTCAGTTTCATCTCTAAATGTGATACAAGGTTTGCCATGGAAAAAGGCTTCCTTTTGCACGCCACCAGAGTCAGTCGCAATGATGCTTGCGTTAACCTCGAGCCAGACCATTTCGAGATATCCCACAGGTTTGGTAATCAAAATGGAAGACGGCAAACTGATCCCCAACTTGTCGATCCGCTGATGAGTGCGTGGATGCAGAGGTAGAACCACGCGTTGCCCAGTTCGGCCAAGCGCACGCAAAATTGCGGCCAGTCTTTCAGGAGAGTCAGTGTTCTCGGCGCGATGGATTGTTGCGAGTATGAAGTCATCGGATGCGAGGTTGAATTCTGCAACAAAGGCTGGCTGGCGCGCCTGTGAGCGATAGAAAACAGCAGCATCAAACATTACATCGCCCACCAGAAAGGTGCGTTCTTTGGGCAGGCCTTCATTCGAAAGATTTCGAAGCGCTGTTTCGGTTGGCACGAACAGCATCTCGGACACGTGGTCAGTCAAGATGCGATTTATTTCTTCCGGCATCCGGCGATTGAAACTGCGCAATCCTGCCTCCACGTGAGCCACAGGAAAGTGCAATTTTGCCGCAGCCAGTGCGCCAGCCAATGTCGAGTTTGTGTCGCCATATACCAGAACTATGTCTGGCTGTTCGTCGAGCATTATTCCTTCGACTGCTTCCAGCATTCGGCCGGTCATTTCGCCGTGACTGCCTCCACCGAGACCAAGATGGAAATCAGGTATTGGTATTGAAAGCTCTTCAAAAAAGACATCCGACATATTGGCGTCATAGTGCTGGCCGGTATGGACGATCACTTCCATTACATTGTCGCACGATGCAATTGCTCGGGAAACAGTCGCCGCCTTAATAAACTGGGGTCGTGCTCCGATAACGGTTAGGATTTTCATGTTTTCCCTTTTAAATAGGCATGTTTGATCATGGCGAAATCGCCGCATTTAGGAATCATGCACTCCCACCACGGCACCCCGATCAAACGCCATTGCAGCAATAGGAACAAAGTGACGTTGAATGTGTAAGCCAGTGTTGTGGCAATTGCCGCACCAACGAATCCGAATTGCGGAATCAGCACAAGGTTGGCGCTGGTATTGATCAAGAGCACCAAGGCGGCCAGCACCATATTGATGCCCACCCAACCACGCGCGGCGAAATCATTAGCCACAACGCGCCCAAGCGACAGCAGAACAATTCCCGGCAACAGGACTAGCAGTGCGGCAACCGCGCCGACAAATTCCGACCCGAACAGAAGCTGTATCAGCGGTTGCGCAATCGCCGCGAGCAACCCAGCCGCCGCCAGGGTAATCCACAAGACGATCCGAGCCATGAGTGGTGTGAACGCGCGGCGCGCGGTCTCATTATTCGCCATAGCCGAAAGGCGGGGAAAGATTACCGTCGATACTGATTGCGAGATCATCCATAATTGCTCGGTCAGGCGCACGGCAACGGTATAGATGCCTGCCGCTGCCGGCCCTACCAGCAGGTTGACCAGAAACATATCCAGCCGATAATTCAAGAAAGACATGATGTTGCCCAGATGCGCCTTGACGCCGTAAAATATGGCGGGGCGCAGATACTCCATCCGGGCGACACCGGTTGCGGCCAGCGGTGTGCGCCGACCCAGCAAGGCCAACGCCACGGCCAGCGCCAGGCCATGCGCCAGCGCAACAGTGGTCAGAATCGATGCGATATCCATCTGATCCGCAAGCCACAGCAGACAGACACCGGCCAGTGACAGCACCGGTTGAACAAGAACCGCAATGTTAAAGGCGCGAAAGTCCTGCAAGGCCTGAAACAGCCCCGATACGATCCCCGCCATCAAGCTGGTGGGGTAGATCAGCAACGCCGATAAAAGCACCATCTGCGGAATGCCCGGAAAGGCCAGTTCTCCCATCTGCAGTACCAGGCCCGCCCCCAAGACCAAGCCTAGGATGCCCATCAGAAGCATCAGATCGCGTGACGCCACCCAGACCTGCGCCAATGGAAACTGGCGCGAGGCCACGAAGTAGACATTCGCGCTGGCAAGGCCGAGGTTTAGCGACTGAGACATGATCGAAGGCAGCAGTAGCGCCACGGCATAGGTGCCCGCCCCCTCTGGCCCCAGCCCCCGCGCGATTATGAGCAACAAACCAAGCTGCATCAGCCCGGCCAGAAACTGACGACTGAAGGTCAGGACTATGTCGATGCCGGTGCGACGCATGGAGGGGGCGGAGGTCAACTTTGGGCCCTGTGAAGCGTCATCGCTTCTGCGTAGACATCGAGCCATCGCGCAGCTATTTCTACGGCCCCGAACCTTTGTCGGCATTTTTCGCGAAGCGCGGCGCGGTTTTCCATAGTGCCGGGGCTGCCAAGCTGCGTCATGGCTGTTGTCAACGCTGCTGTATCATCGACAGGCACCAACAATCCGTCGCCTTCTTCGATGATGTCTTCCGGCCCACCACATCGTGTCGCAACCACTTGCAAGCCCATTGCCAAAGCCTCGATCACGACGACGCCGAAGGTTTCATACTTGCTGGGCAGCACGAACACGTCGGCAGCTGCCATGGCCGCAACGACCTCTTCGCGCGACAAACGCCCGTAAAACGTAACTTGCTCAGCGATGCCAAGCTTGTTTGCCAACTGTTCCAGCGCCGGGCGATCTGGCCCGTCACCTCCAATCGCAAGCACGGCATTAGAAGTGCCGCCGAAGGCTGCCGCAAAGGCCGTCAGAAGGCTGGAAACGTTCTTCGTCGGATCAAGCAGGCTGACATGCAGGAACCGAATGCGGCCATCGTTAGAGCCAGTCAGTTGATGGGTCAAAAAACTCGCATGCACTGAATTCGGCATGACCCCGACTGAGTCTACAGGCATAGCAAATTTTTGTTCAAGCAAATCAGCAAAGGGTTTCGATACAGCAAAACAACGCGTTGCCTGCCGCGCGATACATGCAGCAAGGGCCACGCCTGCAGGGCCGATGCGATCCCTCGCAAAGGCTGAGCTGTGTTCAGAATAAACTATCGGAAGGTTGTGTTTTTTTGAAATGTTCATTGCCGCTTGAGCAATCGGCAACGCTGCATGCACATGAAGCACATCGGGCATTCCTCGATCAGCTACATAAGCGGCGAACATGCGTTCAGTTAGCCCCGCAATCCGGCGCACCGTGGGCCCCCAGAGCTTCGGGGTCAGATGCGCCACTGAGCCGCGATACGTATGCAGACCGCAATCCAGCTCGTTGCGCAATTTATTGTCCCCAAACAATGCCTTCATTGGCTGCCGGAGCGAGCGCAGAGCGGGTGCAAGTACGCCGACATCCGCCCCGGCGTCCGCAAGCGCAATGGCTTGTTCTCGAAAAAAGCTGCCTGCAAGATCGTCAGGGTTGGATGGGTACCATGAAGGAAGGAAGAGAATTTGCATGGGTGACACCGAATTAAGCCCTACGTCCCATAAACTGCTTTACGCGCCGAACATAGGACTGACGCATCTCAAGAACGACGCCAGACATAATATGCCTTCGTGCCGCTCTTCCAACACCTGAACGACTGCGGGCTACGAATTGTTCAAGACAGCCTTCGAGCAGTTCAAGCCGGCTCGCAGCTCCATCAAAAGTAGCAACGTTCGAAAAATAGTAGTCGTTATCAACAACGAAAAGGCGATGCCATCCAAGAGATTTTAAAAAATCTTCTGTTCTAGGGAAGAGATCTTTTTTGAGTATTTCAATCTGGAGGAAACCCTTATTGTTTTGTAGCATTTCCTTTGCGCCGTGTAGAACTTTTAATTCATGTCCCTCAACATCAATTTTTGCGACGATATCTCTACCGGAGACATTAACTATTTCGTCCAGAGAAATCTTTTGCATCATATCGATACGATCAAAAGGAAGATTCAGAAATTCATGTGTTTCACGCACACCACCATCACCCGCAAAATCTGATCTTACAATAAATTCAACTTCACCCACCTCATCGGATAGAACGACTTGATGCACCTTTATTTTTTCACCTAAGTTATTAAGAGCAAGGTTTTTCTGCATTTCCGTTGATAAAGATTTAAGCGCTTCAAAAGCGTGAAACTCTGAGAGGGTATTTTCTTTTGATAGCATAATTGAGTACACACCAATATTCGCACCAATGTCGAGAAAGATGGCATCAGTGCAACGAGATGCCAGTGCACGAAGCAAATCGATTTGGATTGGCTCATATATGCTCGTTAAGTGGTTTCTCTTTTCTGAAGCTTTAGTCCACCGAAATTCATCAAACATATGAAGCTACCTCTAAAAGTTTTTTAGTGATGTATTTGAGATCAGACGCCTCAACATACGGATGCATCGGCAGGCTCATCACATCTTGCGCGGCTTTGTCGCCGTGGGGCAGGCACGCGGTTGAGTCAGCGACCGCTGGCTGTCGGTTGAGCGGCAAGGGGTAGTGCACCGCAGTTGGGATGTCGGCCTCTTTGAGTGCAGCTTGCACGGCGTCACGGTTTTGCACCCGAACGGTGTATTGCGCCCAGGCGCTTTGGCTGCCTGTTGCTATATGCGGCGTGACAAGCCCCATGGGAGCAAGTGCCGCGCCATAGGTATCGGCCACGCGCTGACGTGCGGCAATTTCATCGTCAAGAATCGCCAGTTTGGGCAGCAGGATCGCCGCTTGCAGGGTGTCGAGCCGCGAATTCACACCGACCCTAAGGTGATGATAGCGCCGGTCCTGTCCGTGGCGCGCAATCTGGCGCATCACCTTACCCAGCTCGGGATCAGAGGTGAAGATCGCGCCACCATCGCCGTAGCAGCCCAGCGGTTTTGACGGAAAGAAGCTGGTGCAGGCAATGGTGGACAGATTGCCCGACTTGCGGCCTTTGTAGCTGGCGCCAAAACTCTGCGCGCCGTCCTCGATCACCACAATTCCGTGCCGCGTGGCAATGGCATTGATCGCGTCAAAATCGGCAGGCTGACCGTACAGCGAAACCGGAATGATCGCCTTGGTGCGCGGCGTGATCGCAGCCTCCAGCAGATCCGGGTTCATGTTATAGGTGGCAGGGTCGATATCAACATAGACCGGCCGCGCACCCAGAACGGCAGCAGTCTCTGCAGTCGCAATATAGGAAAAGCCGGGCGTGATGACCTCATCACCCGGGCCAACCTCCAGCGCCATCAGCGCGATTTGCAGCGCATCGGTGCCATTGGCGACGCTGATGCACTGCGCAGCACCAGTATAGGCAGCAAGATTTTCTTCTAGCTCGGCAACCTCGGGACCGAGGATATAATTGCCGTGGGCCAACACCCGCGCGATGCCCGCCTCGATGTCGGTGCGCAAACGGTCTTGCTGCGCGGCAAGGTCAACAAAGGGGATCATGGTTTGGCCTCTGTCCGGATCACGGTGGTGTCACTAAGGGCATAGAGATCGCCAGTATGCGGGCATGTCGTGGTGGCCTTGCCAGTCAATGGCAGGCCAAGGCGTTCGCCAAACGCGCTCATCCAGCCGATTTGTCGCGCCGGGTTGCCGACCATCAATGCGAAATCAGGCATATCGCGGGTGATGACAGCCCCCGCACCGACAAAAGCGAACGCGCCGATCGTCACCCCGCAGACAACGGTGCAGTTCGCCCCCAGCGTGGCGCCACGCCGCACCAGTGTCTCGCGGTATTCATCTTTGCGCTCAATCAGCGCACGCGGGTTGTAGACGTTGGTGAAAACCATTGACGGTCCACAGAAGACGCCCTCTTCCAGCGTCACATTGTCATAAACCGACACATTGTTCTGCACCTTGCAGCGGTCGCCGATCACCACCTTATTGCCGACAAAGACGTTCTGACCCAGCGAAACCCCGGCGCCGATACGGGCACCACTGCACACATGCACAAAATGCCAAACCCGGCTGCCATTACCGATTTGTGCGCCATCATCAACTATGGCGCTGGAATGCACGGAATAGGTCATTTTAGAGCTTCCTTGACAAACGGGTGCTTTTCACCGCTCGATCCTACGGCGGCGTTGCGGATATGAGCCACGGTTTCGATGGCGACGCGGTTTTCTTCCAGCCCAAAGCCGCGGCCAGCCAGAATTTCTTCGTAGCTGCGGTTATGCAGATCTGTGAATCCACCCGAAAATTCGATTTCCTGCCCATCCACTGTGATTGATCGATAGGTACGCTGGCCTTGCTCGCGCGCCGACTTGGGCACGTCTTGCAGGTCACAGGACAAGAACCAGCGGACCCGTGCCCGTTCATATTCCAGATAACCGGCTGCGCGCGTGGGCGCGTTCAAATGCACTTGGTTTTCCTGCAACGACCCAAAAAGGTAATTCAGCATATCAAAGAAATGCACACCGATATTGGTAGCAATACCACCGGATTTATCCTCGTTGCCCTTCCAGCTTTGCAAATACCAATTCCCGCGAGATGTAATATAAGTAAGATCCACCTCGTGCTTGCCATCGCGCACGGCGCTGGTGATCTGTTCGCGCAAAGCCACAATGGCCGGATGAACCCGCAGTTGCAGTATGGTGTTCACCTTGCGGCCAGTATCGGCTTCGAAATCCAGCAGGCCGTCGATATTCCACGGATTCAGCACCAGCGGTTTCTCACAAATCGCATCGGCCCCTGAACGCAGGGCAAACCGCATGTGGCTGTCATGTAGGTAATTTGGCGAACAGATTGAAACATAATCCACGCCATTGCCTTCACGCCGTCGCTTGTCGATATGGCGATCGAAGCGTTCAAATTCCGTAAAGAAATCCGCATCGGGGAAATAGCTGTCGATGATCCCGACCGAGTCGTTTGGATCAAGTGCCGCAACCAGTGTATGGCCGGTGTCGCGAATGGCGGACATGTGGCGCGGGGCGATATAGCCGGCGGCGCCAATAAGGGCAAAACGTTTCATCCAGGCTCCTCGTGTTATAGTCGCAGATCGCTTTGATCGGCGGACAGGATATATTTGAGATCGTAGAGAACGTGGCCCGCACGGCCAAACTGGCGCATACCGGCAGCGCCCATATCGACAAACTCCTGATGCGCAACGGCCAGGATGATGCCGTCGTATCTATACGTCTCGGGATTTTCGATCAGCGTGAGGCCATGTTTTTCCCGGGCCTCCCCCGCATCGACCCAAGGATCGTGCACATCAACATCAATGCCATACTCCATCAGCTCGGCGATGACATCGACAACGCGCGTGTTGCGCAGATCGGGGCAGTTTTCCTTAAAACTCAACCCCATCACAAGAACACGGGCATCCTGAACATGAATGCGTTTTTTCAACATGGACTTGACCAGTTGGCCCGCCACGTAGGCACCCATTCCGTCGTTCAGGCGCCGACCTGCAAGAATAATTTGCGGGTGATAGCCGATAGATTCAGCCTTGTGGGTCAGGTAGTAGGGATCGACGCCGATACAGTGACCCCCAACAAGGCCAGGGCGGAACGGCAGAAAGTTCCACTTCGTCCCAGCCGCTTTGAGGACAGCCTCTGTATCGATGCCCATTTTGTTGAAAATGATGGCGAGTTCATTAATGAGCGCGATGTTCAGGTCGCGCTGAGTGTTCTCGATCACTTTGGCGGCTTCCGCGACCCTGATGCTCTCGGCCTTGTAGGTGCCCGCTGTGATGATGCTGGCATAAAGCTGATCAACCTCTTCGGCGACTTCGGTGGTCGACCCTGATGTGACCTTGCGAATATCAGGCAGGCGGTGCTGCTTGTCGCCGGGGTTGATCCGCTCGGGCGAGTAGCCCACGAAGAAGTCGGTATTAAAGGTGAGGCCGGAGGCCCGCTCAAGCACCGGGACGCAGTCTTCCTCGGTAGCACCTGGATAAACGGTGCTCTCGTATATAACGATATCGCCACGCTTTAGGACCCGGCCCAAAGCTTCTGAGGCCTTGATTAGCGGTGTCAGGTCTGGGCGTTTGTGCGCGTCGATCGGCGTTGGAACCGTGACGATGTAAATGGACGCCGCAGCCAGATCAGCCGGATCAGTGGTGAAGGTGAGGTGTTCGGCTGCAGACAGCTCATCTGCTGACACCTCCTGCGTGGCATCCCGTCCGGTGCGCAGCGCGTCGATCCGTCCTGCGTTGATGTCGAACCCGATAACGGGACGAGATTTTCCAAACTCCATCGCAAGGGGAAGGCCAACGTAGCCCAGACCGATAACAGCAATTGTTTTCATGTCAGATGTCATATCCCAGAATACTCCCTGTACCATTCGACAAACCTTGCGATGCCATCGCGGAAATCCGTCTGTGGCCGATAGCCAGTCAGTGTTTTCAGCAGATCAGCATTGGCCCAGGTTGCGGGCACGTCGCCGGTCTGCATGCCCATGTAATTGCGCTCGGCCTTCTGCCCGAGGCAATCCTCGATCGCATCAACAAAATCTAAGAGCCGAACCTTGTCCGAATTGCCGATATTCACGACGCGGTAGGGAGCAACGGGCGACAAGCTATCGCCTTCAGGCACAACGCCGTCTTCCGGGCGAACGGGAGCCACATCAATCAAGAGCCGGATCGCGCGCACAAGATCGTCGACATAGGTAAAGTCGCGATACATGTCGCCGTTGTTGTAGATATCGATTGGCCGCCCATCGAGCATAGCATCCACAAACTTATAGAGCGCAAGATCCGGACGGCCCCATGGACCATAAACAGTGAAGAACCGGAACATCGTTGTCGGCAGATCGTAAAGATGCGCGTAGGCGTGTCCCATGCTCTCGTTGGCTGTTCCATCCCGGATGATCACATTTCCCCTCGGCGATCTGCGTTGTTCATGGCAAGATCTGTTCTGAGGGATTTTCGGGACGGGGGACGACAATGCTGATCCATCTTCACAAGCAAGCGACGAC
>Ga0307976_1001677_pt1 | contig 9875 bp, 6 predicted proteins | sample OrgLakmetagen919_FD_201836 | JGI IMG/M metagenome (GOLD analysis project Ga0307976, IMG submission 201836) | Saline water microbial communities from Organic Lake, Antarctica - #919 | ecosystem: Environmental > Aquatic > Non-marine Saline and Alkaline > Saline | place: Antarctica: Organic Lake... | reverse complement strand
TTCACCCTAAGACAGCTAAGGATATCAAGGCAAGGATCAAAGAAGTAAAGAAGAAGATCTATGCAGAGAATGATGAGATAACCCTGGCTCAGAGAGAGCTTACTGAGCTTAGAGATAATGTAGAGATACAGAAATCTCAGCATGTAGAAGATGCTAAGAGATCCAAGGAAGGCATAGAGTCAGCTTGGTCTGAGAGGATAGCTAAGCAGGAGGCAAGGCTTGCTAAAGTTGAAGAGAAGATAGCCCGTAAGGGTGCTGACAAGAAGACAGCAGCTAAGCTCTATAAGGAAGAGACAGAGCTGGCTGTACTCAAGAAGAACCGAGATGCTGAGATTGCATCTACCAGAGAGATGATGGTAGCTAAGATAAGAGAGTCAGAGGGTAAGCTCAAGCGAGCCTTTGCTGAACGTACCGAAGCTGCTAAGACCAGTAGGAGAGTCCTTGAGACAAACCTTGCTGACTATCAAGGAAGACTGGAGAGAGGAGCCAGGGCTAAGATGTCAGCTCAAAGATATAAGCAATGGAAGGGTATGACTACTGAGCAGAAGATTGCCCAGGCATACCAGGATGGAGAGATACCTAATGTCAAGTCAGAGCTGAGACGACAGATGGAAGGGCTTGGCCCTATGCGTCCTGTCAAGGCAGTAGAAGCTATGACCGAGAATGCTCAGAGGTCAGGAGCGCCAGAGGCATCTACAGTAGGTAAGGTAGAAGAGGGAGGCACTGGTACTGCTGGTGCTATGAGAGCAGATGAGAAGGTAATACATAAGGTCTATGATCTTGAATGGGATGATGTTAAGAAGATCTCTGCCTTTGCTGAGGATGGAACTAAGGTTCCTGAGTCCTTGGTAGCATCGAGACTCAAACGTAGAAGCAAGTTCACTGATGCTTTACACTCAGCTCATGCAATAGTATCTAACTCTAAGGACTTCTCTATCAGAGGCTTTGCCTATCATCTCTTTGAGGCACCTCAAGGCGGACAGGCAGCTAAGGTAACAGTAGCTGCAAGGGTAAAGAACTACTCAGTACAGATCAGATCTGCTATGCGTAACAGATTGAATGAAGGTCTTGAAGAGTGGGGGAAGGAGAATGGTCTAAGCCGGTATGCAACCTTGATGAGGCAAGAGAACTTCAAGGCTTACAACAAGTCTGTCATGATAGAGATCAAGAAGCCTGGAACCTATGACTCTGAGGCTATCCGTAAGGGAGCAGCAGGGGTGAAAGACCAGTTAGAAGCAGCAGGTATTATACGGAAGGATGCAGGTGAGGCTGGATTTGATAACATGGAGTTTGATAAGAGCTATGTTCCTATTATCATGGATGATCAAGCTATCAAGAATGCTTTGAGAAATCACTCAGAGTTCCGAGTCATGGAACTTCTTTCTTTGGGATACCAAAGAGGAGCATTCAAGTTAGACAAAGCACTTGCTGATAGAATAGCAGAAGGCTACATAACCAGATCCAAGAACCATACTCTTACCATGAGAGATGCTATCAGGATGAACCCTGACAAAGATATAGAAGATGTCGGTAAGAAGTTGAAGGCAGCAGGAGTAGATCAAGATACCATTGATGACTTCCTGGATATAGCCATGGATAAGGAGATGAAGCAGCACATGAGTAATAGAGCAAAGAAGTCTCTCCATCCAGACCTGAGCGTAGAGCTGAATGGGTTGAAGTTCATAGACTTGGTTGATCATGACCTGCCTAAGCTACTGGAGTCTTATACCAGAGATGCAGCAGGAGGAGCAGCCTTTGCTAAGATGGGCTTCAAGACAAGGAGAGAAGTATTAGACATGCTCACCCTGTTAGAGAAGGGAGCTACTAACAATGGCTTCTTGCCAGCAGATATAGGTAGAGAGATCCAGGTACTAAGAGATGGAGTTGACTTAGCCTATGGTAGATCCTTGAACACAGAAGCACATAGTGGATTCGTAAGGAACCTTAGTAGGCTGAGAGATGCTACTGGCCTCTTGAGGCTACAGTTCGTAGGAGCTGCATCTATACCTGAGCTTGCCAGGGTTACAGCACAACGTAGCCTAAGCTCTGTCATGGATGCCTGTCCTGACCTTGGTGCTTTCAGAAGTACAAAGAACCTAAGAGAGGGAGGTAAGTATAGTGGTCAGTTCAAGAGACAAGATCTTGATGAGCTTGAGAGAGTCATGGGTTATACCGGAGAAGATCATGTCCTGTATCCTAATGGCTTGAGAGCTGATGATCTTGAAGAGGCTGATATCTCTGGTAGGCTTGGTACTTGGTTTGATAATGCCATTGCACAAGGAAGGAGAGTGCAGGAGGTGGCGTCAGGCTTTAGGCTTATCCAGGGTACTGGTGAGAAGATAGCAGTTAGATCTCTTGCCGGTGACATAAAGAAGTGGGCATTGAAAGGTGGTAAGTCTCTAAGCGATGAGAATATCAACAGAGCAGGTTGGTCTGATGGCTTCCTTGAAGATCTAAAGAAGTTCATGAACGAGAACCCTGCTACAGATACCTTCAATGGTAAGACAGTAGACCTGTTTAACTTTGGTAAGATGGCACCTGACATGCAAGAGAGACTACAGATTGGTATGCACCGATTGGTCATGGCTGATATGCAGCGTCCCTTCATAGGTGAGACTCCTATATTCATGCACAAATGGTTAGGTCAGACTCTTACTCAGTTCAGGTCATTCTCTATCATGTCATTGGAGAAGCAGCTTGTCCATGACATCAAGCATGACAAAGCTATGGGAGCAATCATGGCTATGCACTCTGCTATGCTTGGCTACATGGCTCTTGGTATATCATCTATGCAGAAGAACATAGGTAAGGATGATGCCTTAGAGAAGATAGAGAACGATATGACTGGTAAGAATGCAGTCATTGGAGTTGTCAACCGTATGGGTCAGCTTGCTTCTTGGGGTATTGGGCAGGACATGCTGGCAACCATGGGAGTTCTACCTGATAACCTCTTAGGTAGCCCAGGTGAGTATGGAGCAAGAGCTTTTACTACTGGCTCTGTACCTACTCTTGGTCTTATTACAGATGCAGGTCAGGCAATGAAAGCTATACCAGATCTTATCAAAGGTAAGGCTGACACGAGCGATACATTGAAGGAGATCCAAGACGTACTACCATTTGCAAAGGCAATAGGTATCAATCAAGGTTTCAATTACCTTAAATCAATAGAATAGGAGGAACAATAATATGAGTTACAGCTTCTCAGAGAATACAGGGGACGGTACTACAAAGACCTTTCCCTTCTCATTCACTGGCCCTGATAATGGATACTTTGATAATAACTCAATCAAGGTAGAAGTTAACGGAGTTAGGACTGAGGACTTCACACTGACAGGCCCAACTCAGATAACCTTTACTACGGCCCCTGATGATGGGGCCAAGGTAAGGATCTTGAGAGAGCCTGATGTCAATGCACCCTATACTGACTTTAGTAGAGGTAACGCATTCGGTAAGGATAACATAAACAGAAGCTTCCAACAGCAGCTCTACATAGCTCATCGTTACATGGATGGGTTCAAAGATGAAGGGTACTATGAGAAGCAAGACCTAAGCTTAGGTGGGTACAAGATAAGAGATATAGCTGATGGTACATTGAACACTGATGTAGCTACAGTAGGTCAAGTTGGTGCGAACAATGCCAACACCTTCTTGTATATGACAAGAGCAGAGACTGCTGCTGATGAATCAGAAGCCTCAGCAATAGCTTCACAAGACTCAGCAGATAGCATAGGTAATAGTGTAGCTGTAGCTGCTGCCTCTGCTGATGCTGCTGGTGATAGTGAGGATGCTGCTGATGTAAGCGAGATTGCTGCTGCAAGCAGTGCTGGTGATGCTTTTTCTTATGCAACCAGCTCTTATAATAGTTCTACCTCTTCAAGGGACTATAGAGACCAAGCAGAGGATTACAAAGACGATGCTGCTACCTCAGCTTCTGCTGCTTCTTATTCTGCTGATGATGCAGACTTTGCAAGGAGCTTAGCAGTTGATGCTCAGAATTATGCTATCACTGCTAACATTAATGCAAGCTCTGCTGCTGATGCTGCTGGATTGAGCGAGACTGCTGCTGGTGATAGTGAGGACGCTGCCTCTGCCTCTGCCTTGCAAGCTTCTAATAGTGAAAGTGCTGCTTCTACCTATGCTTCCAATGCAAGTGGTAGTGCAACCAACTCTTATGATAGTTCTATTTCTTCAAGAGACTATAGAGATGCTGCTGCTATTTCTGCTGGTGATGCTGAGACTGCAAGGAGCTTGGCTGTTGATGCCAGGGATGCAGCCTCTGGCTATGCTGACAATGCTGATGCCTCTGCTACAAATGCCTTGACATATAGGAACGCTGCTGCAAGCTCTGCTACTGATGCTGGTGACAGCGAGTCTGCTGCTGCTTCCAGTGCATCCAGTGCAGACAATAGTAAGGACACTGCTGTAACTGCGGCTCAAACTGCAATCAGTTATGCTGACACTGCTACTACTCAATCAGGTTATGCAGAAGATGCAGCCAATTCTGCTCTTGCCCAGGCTGGATTAGCAGAAGATTATGCACTTGATGCTGCTTCCTCTGCTCTTGAGGCTACCTCTGGCAGAGGACAGGTTAACATTGCTGTCATAGGAGATAGCATGTCCTCTGGTAATATCTTTGCAGACAACTGGGTTAATCAGTTCACTGAGAAGACTAATCAGCTTGGCCTTAACACCAAGGTATTTAATTGGGCAGTAGGTGGTTCTACTATGCACACTGCTCTATATACTCAACAGCATGATGAAGGAACCAAGTCACAGGTAGATAAGGCTATTGATTGTGAGCCTGATATTGTCTTTGTAAGCTTGGGTATCATTGACTCTGTTTATGCACCTGTCCGTACCAATTCACAGGTTAAGCAAGATGGGTATAATGTCTACTTCATTTTGAAAGGAGCGTTGCCTAATGCTAAGATAGTCTTGATGAATTGGGCACCCTATGATGTAGATAGTCTTGGGTATTTTCCTGGTAATATAGCTAACAAGAACTGTATACCTATGATGCAAGAAACTGTGTACTATAAAGGTTTGTGGAACTCCAAGGTTAATAACAGTACCTTCCTTGATCACTATGTATCTTGGTCAGGGCATAGAGAGTACATGTATTATTGGGGAGCTGCTGCTTCTTATTGGAATGGTATCTATGATGATACTATCTTAATAGACCTATGGAAGCTTGGCAGGATGGGAGGCTTTATAGATGAGCTTCACATAGATAACTTCTCACATATGTGGGTAGTCAATGAAGTTATCAACTGGTATAGAAGCAACAATGATGTAGACAATCTTGTACTTAATGCAGCTTGGGCTGACATTGATGACATCTACTATCAGGCTGTTACCTTGAAGAGCTACCAAGCAGAGTATTGGGCAAGGTACTTAGGTATTGATATCAAGAAGAGAGTAGAGAATTGGTTCTATAGTCAGAGGAACATAGACTTTGAGATAAGCCCAAGTGATTCTGTTGTTGCTGACTTAGAGCTTCATTTGAAGATCAAAGGAGGCCATGCTAACAAGTTAACCTATACTTCATTTGGTACAGGTAATCTATTAAGCACCTCAAGGTACACAGATGCAAGAGGTAATATACACATCTCAGCAACACCTGCTCAGGTAGGACTTGGAAGCACTGGTACTCACCTGTGTGGTATAGCTTCTTTATCCTCGGATGGTAATATCATTGATATATATGAGACAAACATAAATGTAACCACTGCTGGCAAGATGAGGCCAGAGGATTGTGCAGAGGTGCACACAAGCGTAGGAAGCGGTGACTATACAGTTCCTACTGCGGATACCTTCTTACCTCTTGAATTTCCAGAGGTTATTCACACTGATGGTAATGTAAATGTATCTACTGACTGGTTGTTCACAGCTCCTGTTGATGGTATCTATCAGTGTGTCTGGAATGTTAGGTTCAGGTCTGTTCCAGCAAATACTCTATTCGTTCTCACTGGCCCAAGGATATGGGATGGGACTACTACTGGCTATGAGAATGTAAGCATCTCTCCTGCTCCAGGTTACACTAAGATGGATGATGCTGGTGGTGTAAGGTTCCTTAAACTTAATAAGGATGATGAAGTAAATATTGTTGTCTACCAATTTGGCTCATCGGGTGCAGTTGTTAATGGCAACGGTGGTAGAGTTTCTATGAATTTAATTAAAGCTTTATAAGAAAGGAGGAAAATGTTGAATATATCAAGTGCATGGACAGGATGTGCCCTTGTTGTAGTTATGCCAATAGTATCTGCCTTGGTCATCCTGTATTCAGATGTTAACACATTAAAATTTACCAAGGCAGAAACAAAGGAGGTAGCAGCACTACAGCTCAAGTTCACTGAACAGATGACAAGGAACACAGCAGCAATAGAGAACTTGAACGAAACACTAAGAGACTGGAAGGAGGTGACACATGAGCAACAAGAACGCAGCAACAGAGGACGAGATCGGGAAGTTGCACGGACTGATAACGAGATGCCATAACATGAAGGCAGGTAAGATGATCATGGTAGCTGAGCAGCTACTGGAAGATGGTCATGACATAGAGGAGGTTCTCATGGTAATCAACTCCAGAGATCTTTCATCTATGCAGAAGTGGGTAGAGTACAATGGTGTCTCTTGTAGAGTAGCTGCTGATGATGAGCAGTCTGAGCTTAGCAAGAGACTTAATGAATTGAAGAAGCGACAGTCAGGTAAGATTGTAGACTTCCGAGATGCAAGGGAAGCAATATAGGAGGATAAGTGGCAAGACGTGAGATGGGTAGAGAAGATCAACTCTTCCGTCACAATGCCTTAGTTGAGGTGCAAGAAGCTTTCCCTAATACGTTGGATGGCTTCTTGCTCTTTGCTCAGACTTGTATCTCGGAGTTGATAAGAGGGAACCCTGACCTTAACAGGGTACAGGCTGACATATCGAAGTGGCTCTTTGGTGGCCCTAAATACCGAATGATACAGGCACAGCGAGGGCAAGCCAAGACCACACTGACTGCTATCTATGCAGTGTTCAGATTAATACATGAACCTCACCTCAGAGTTCTTATCTTCTCTGCTGGTGGTAAGATGAGTAAGGAGATAGCTTCCTTTGTTATCCAGATCTTGAATGGCCTGGATTTTCTATGGATGCTATGTTCAGATAAGAATGCAGGAGACAGGGAGTCAGTAGAAGGCTATGACGTTCACTGGCTCTTCAAAGGAGTAGAGAAGAGTCCAAGCATCAAGTGCATGGGTGTTGATACTAATGCCCAGGGATCACGAGCTGATGTACTCATCGCTGATGATATTGAGTCAATGAAGAACTCAAGAACAGTAGTGACCAGGGAAATGCTTGAAGATCTTACTAAGGAGTTTGAGTCTATCTGCGCTGAGGGTGACATCATCTACCTTGGTACTCCTCAGTCAGTTGAGTCAATCTATAACAACCTTGTAGCCAGAGGCTATGAGATTCGTATCTGGCCTGGACGTTATCCAACAGAGAAAGAAGAAGATACCTATGGTACTAACCTTGCTCCTATGATCAAGTCTGATATGATACTTGATCCTACCCTACGGTATGGAGCTGGTATTGATGGAGATGCAGGCAAGCCTACCTGTCCTGAGATGTTCACTGAGACTCTCCTTCTTGAGAAGGAAATCAGTCAAGGCAAGGCTAAGTTCCTATTGCAGTACATGCTTAACACTACCCTGAGTGACTCAGACAGATTCCCTTTAAAGCTGTCTAATCTCATCGTAGCAGAGTTCAGTAATGATCTTGGGCCTGTCCTACCAATCTGGTCTAATGATGCCAGGAATGCCTATAAGAGCGCCTCCTGTGGCTCTAAATTCAAAATGACAAGAGCAGTAGATCATGCTTATGAGATGAGGCCATGGGATCAAACCATTATGTATATTGATCCTGCTGGTGGCGGTAAGAATGCTGATGAGATGGCTTATGCTATTATCAAATTGATAGGGGCTTACGTCTACATAGCAGACGTTGGAGGAGTACCTGGGGGCTATGAGGAGGAGAAACTTCTAAAGCTCGTCAGGGTGGCTAAAAACAACTCAGCGCACATAGTCTGTATCGAGAAGAACTTTGGTAATGGTGCTCATGCAAATATGATGAAACCTCTGTTTGCCAGGGAGAAATGGCCAGTTCAGATCGAGGAGATCTATGAAACTGGACAGAAGGAGCTGAGGATCATTGATACTCTTGAACCTCTTCTTACCTCACACAGGCTCGTTATTAGCCCCTCCTGCATCGAAGCAGATGCTGCGAGTGTTGGCGTATACGGAATTGAAGTACAGCTCACCTACAGGCTATTACACCAGATGCAGATGATCTCCAGAGATCGGAACTGTCTGAGGCATGACGATAGATTGGATGCCCTTGCCGGTGCTATCAACTGGATCGTAGCTCGATTGGACTTCGACACACAGACCGTTATAGAGGCCAAGAGGAGAGCTGAGGAAGTAGATAAGATAGCCATATGGAATGATCCTGTATCGAGGCGTACGTGGCTCACAGGAGTCCAGGAGACGCAGAGGCGTAATCAAGGTAGGAACATATTCAATCCTGCTGGAAGGAGGGTAAGCAAGAAGACCAAGACAGGTAAGAGTAGAAACAGGTTCTCTACTTCTTCTATTGCTGGCCTGATAAGATAGCCAAAAGTAGTCGATGCAGAATGTAGTATTCTTGGTAGCTTGTAATAAGGTTGCGTCAGAGAAGAGATAGAAAGAAAGAATAAGAAAGAACAAGAGAGTTAAGAGAGTATAGCAATACTAAGAAAGTAAAGAGAGTCAAGTAGGAATAGTTCCTCTTCTCTCTTCTATTCTATAAACCTAAGCATAAGGAGAATTATAATGAGCGTTATCGGAGATACCCAGTCAGTAGCAGTTCAGCCCGTAGTAGCAGCACTACCCATCCCCGTCACCACAGCAGCTAAGCTTGCTGATGCAGAAGATGCAGTAAACATTACCCTGTATTCTGGTAAGAAGGCAGGAGCTTGCTATATCATGGAAGATAGTGGTGACTACTTTGTTGTAGTAGCCCAGGGTTCTGCACCTACGGACAAGTGGCAGTATGCCGCTGGAGAAGCAGTTACGGGAACCAGCATCACCCCTGCGTAAGCAGTGACAGATTAGATAGCCCTCTGGCGAGCTTGATATATACTCGCTGGAGGGTTCTACCTTTCAAAATTATAGATACAAGGAGACATATATGTTAAGAGAATATACAAGCAAACCTTGCAAAGTCCTGGCTTGCATGATAGAAGATACAGGCACAGTGACTAAGGTGAAAGATGGAGAGTACAAGTACAAGCATAAAGGCAGAGGAGCTTCTTCTACCCTGCTTACCTTTGCTACTTCTCCCAAGCAAGTACCTAAGCCTGGAGACTATATTATACAGTGGAGCAAGCAGGATGTGTACTGCTGTGATGCTGACACCTTCAACAAGAAATACTCGGTAGAAGGTATGGTGATTAAGTAACTTAGAACGTGCTGTAGCCTCTGGCAAGCTTCTATGCTTAGCTTGTCATGCTATAGCCTTCTTGTTCAGCTTCTACTTCTTACCCTTGCTGCATCTACTATATCTTCCAGCAAGTAGTATAGAAAGAAGAAGAAAGTAGATAGAACGTACCTTGGTTGTTCCTTGGCATGTACTCAGATGTTATAGGAATGGCAAGACGTTCTATGAAAAGAGAGATGAAAAAATTGATCTGGTTATGTAGGGCAAGTTTTACCCATATAGCCAGCCCTCTCTCCCCCTATGCCCTCTCTTGAATGTCTATGCTTTCCCGTACATTCTTAGGCATGCCTTGGATACCTTGGCACTACTTAGAATGTTAGGCATGCCTGACGGAGTCAGAGAGGGCAAGCCCTGT
>Ga0307976_1001649_pt1 | contig 9981 bp, 11 predicted proteins | sample OrgLakmetagen919_FD_201836 | JGI IMG/M metagenome (GOLD analysis project Ga0307976, IMG submission 201836) | Saline water microbial communities from Organic Lake, Antarctica - #919 | ecosystem: Environmental > Aquatic > Non-marine Saline and Alkaline > Saline | place: Antarctica: Organic Lake... | reverse complement strand
TAAATGCAACAGGGCGTGTCAGGTTAGATATAAGAAGACCAGAGCTAACTGGTGGTGAGTATGTGGAAGGTGTTTGGATAGAAGCTGGCTACGTTACAGTTAATATTGCAGCTAACGTTCAGCCTGTAGGCTACAAAGAAACTCTCATTATGGCCGAAGCCGATAGAAGTAAGAAAGCACTTAAAGTTTACTCACCAGATGTAATCCTAGGTGAGGAAGAGAATGAGAACGGTGCAGACGAGTTTGATTGGGAAGGAGATACCTTTAGAGTTATGAAAGTTCTTAACTACAGTATGGGTATTCTTAACCACCATAAAGCTATCGCCGTAATGAAAGAGAAGATAAACGAGGCAGCTCCATGAATATTTATGATTCTGTAAAACAAGCTGTCTATACTTCTTGCAATAACTTACTCCCAGATAATAAGTTAATACACTCCCATCAAGGAGGTCAAGAGCCTAAAGGTTCTTACTGCGCTTTAAACATATTGAAGGCAGATAAAATTGGTATGGAGTGCGACAGCACTTATGCCTCCGCAGACCAAACAATCAAGTCTAATAGTGTATATGAAGTAACTGTTCGTTTTATGTTTGTAGGTAAGGATTCTGGTAATCTCGCCTATAACTTTGAAACGGTTGCTGATAATCCTGCTGCTAGATTTTACTTTGGTACAGAAAGTCTCGCAATAATGCGAAAAGGCGAAGTTCGTAGAGTACCCGAAAAAAGGGATACAACTTGGGTGGATAACTTTACTCTTGATGTAGTCTTCTCATATGCCATACAAACCACTCAGCCAATTGAAACGATTGATACCGTACTTTGGCAAAACTATATAAATTAAACTTAGCAAGGAGTTAGACAATGACTGTACTTACAGACATTATTGATATTCAGATTTCCAGAGAGACTACTGCTGTATCAAGGGCAGCTTTTAACGTCCCTATGTTCTTAGCAACACACACAGCATTTACAGAAAGAGCTCGAAGCTATTCCAGCATTCTAGCTGTTAGTGCAGACTTTGACTCGGCAAGTAGTGTTTACATTGCCGCAACTAAACTCTTTGGTCAAGAACTTAGACCACCTCAGATTGTAGTTGGTAGAAGAAGCGTAAGCAGCGTTCAGGTAACATTGCTTGAAGTTACTGGACTAGCAGAGCTATCTTTTAATGGCACTGATCTAAGTGTTGACATCGGCTCAGAGAGTGATGCTACAGTCGCCGTAGCAGCTATTGAAACAGCCTTTAGCAATGCAACAATTGCTGGAATAGACTTCACAGATAACCTAGACGGATCGTTTGAACTGTCTGCCACTGTAGCCGGAGAAGCGTTTTCTTTCACTCCTTCTAGTCAGTTCACAGTAGTAAACACAAGCACAGAAGATTGGGTTGATGCCCTAGATGCTGTTAGTGATGAAAACAACGAATGGTACGCCCTTGTTGTAGAGACTCACGTTAAAGCAGACGTACTGCTGGTTGCAGCCGCTGTAGAAGCCCGTAAGCAAATCTTTGGAACATCCACAGCCGATGTACAGGTTACAAGCGCAGCGTCAACAGACGACATTGCAATGGACTTGTTTGACCTAGGATATCAAAGAACGTTTGTTTTCTACTCAGAAAATGCAGACACCGAGTATCCAGAGGCTGCATGGATTGGTAGCCAACTACCAGAACAACCGGGTTCAAATACTTGGAAGTTTAAGTCGCTATCTGGCGTTACTGTTAGTGCTCTTAATTCAACACAAGCTAGTGCAGTGAAGGCAAAAAATGCTAACACATACGAGCGAGTTGGTGGTGTTAGAATTACATCTGAAGGTCGTATGGCTGGTGGTGAGTTTATCGACGTTATGGTGTTTGTCGATTGGCTGGAAGCGCGTATGCGTGAAAGCATCTTCTTCCGTCTTGTTAATACTAAAAAGATTCCTTATACTCAAGCCGGTATTACAATTATCGAGAATGAGATTCGTAGAGTTCTTGCAGAAGGTATTACAACAGGTGGTCTTGCTCCAAACCCACAACCAAAAGTAACTGTACCAAACGTTCTTGCCCTTGATCCTAACCTGAGAGCACTTCGTACTCTTGAGGGAATTAGCTTTGAAGCTCGTCTTGCAGGGGCCATACATTTTGTAACCGTAAGAGGCACCGTAAGTGTCTGATTTATAAGGAGTTTAAAATGGAAGAACGATTATACCTTTACAGAATAACTAACAAGATTAACAAAAGAGTCTACATAGGTATCACTGTTAATCCCAAGAGGCGTAAAAATCAACACTTCCGAGGCTCTCTGGCGCAAGCGTCAATACCTCGACTTGCTGTTGAAAAATACGGAAAAGACTCTCTGGAGTTTGAAGTTCTGGTTGAGGGAGGTCGTTCTTACATTCTAGACTTGGAGGTTAAGTTTATCTCGCACTACAAAAGACTTGGAGTAGCTTACAACATCTCGGCAGGTGGTGAAGCTGGAAACCTAGGACTAGAGATAACCTACCGATCAGATGATACACCAGTCTACATACTCGGATTTTGGTTCCCAAACAAGAGGATTGCTGCACGAGCCTTAGCTAAAGGTAAGACGACAATCTATAGAAACCTCGGTAAAGAGATTAAGACTAAGACCAGTAAAGGCAAAGTTAGACCCGAACGAGGATCAGCCAAAGACTCAGAAAATCGAGCCAAATCCATGAAAGGTAAGAATGTAGGGACTTCTAACGGAATGTCTGGGAGAGTATCAGGTAGCCACCCAAGGGCAAGAAAAATATCTATCTTTGGAGTTGTATTTGATTCTATTGCGGCAGCAGTTAGGGGAACATCTTTAACAAAATCCATTATCGAGAAATCTCTTAAGAAGTCAAAAGACGGTTTCGAGTACATAAACAAATAAGGAAAAAGTAAAATGGCTAGTTCATACACAGCTACGTTCAGCCCGCAGGATGTAACTATTGTTATCTCTCAAGGTGATTTCTCACACATTGTAAGCGGATTCTCCGAAGACAGTATTGTGAGCGTAGAAAGAAACAGCGATACATTCAGCTTGTACACAGGTGCTGACGATACTAACTCACGTATCTACCAAGCCAATACATCTGCAATGATCACACTACCTCTACAGCAAACTTCTAACAGCAACGATATCATGTCTCAGCTTTATGAAAATGACAGAGCTTCTAGAGACTCCTCAGGTATCTTCACTCTAACAGTTAAAGATAACTCGGGACGAAGTGTATTCTTTGCCGAGGAAGCCTTTATAGCGGTTGTTCCAAACGCATCGTTTGGTAATACAATGCAGCTACGTGAATGGCAAGTACAGGCAGTTCGCCTTAACGCTACGTTTGGTGGTAACGCCAGATTCAGCCCAGAAGACGCAAGTTCTTTTGAGCAGCTTGGCGGCGTAGTCGAGGACAAGTGGAGAGTTTAATTAGTAAGCTCTTACAATCCTATTGAAGGGGGGGAGGGCAAAAACCCTCCTTCCTTTTTTTGCTTTCAGGAGAGGCATTCTATGGCAATTAGAAATTATTCCCCACTAGACGTGAGCGTACTTCTGGCTGGGTTCTATCAAATAGACGGATTTGTTTCGGGGTCATTCCTGACTATAAGCAAGGATGTTCAACCCTACAAGACAACAAGAACAGCCGATGGTACGGTAGCTCGTACTTTTATTAAGGACGATACTTATACAATAACACTTAAGATTGCATCAACCAGCCCAACTAATGATATACTAACGGGAATCGTTCTTGCAGACTCAGCAACACAGTATGTTAAGTTTCCAATCTTTATAAAAGATACTCTAGGGACAAGCCTGTTCTTAGGCCCGACCTGTTGGGTGAAAGAAATGCCAGACATGGAGTTCTCTGATGGTGTCACAGATCGTGTCTGGGTTATCCAAGCAACTCAATGTATTACTAACTTTGGTGGTAACGAAGATGCAAGTGGGGCGCTAAGAGACTTAGCTTTCTTAAGTCTTGGTGCTGCATCAACATTTTTATAAGGAGGCTAGGTAAATGGCTTTTGAAGTTCATACGTACAGCCCTTCCGAGATAAGGCTAGAAATCTCTACCTATCAAATAACAGGGTTTGACAAGATCTCTGTACAAAAAAATTCACCCTCTTTTACACTAATAAAGGGTATCCGTGGTTCTAATAGTAGACGTAGAAACAGGGACACATCTTGCACCGTAACGGTAGATGTTATACAGACTGGTCTGGTAAATGATGTGTTGACAGAAATACTCGAACAAGATTTAAGAACTAACTCTGCTAGGTTAAGATTAAACTTGACAGATGGGCTAGGTAGTAGTAATATAGTAAGTGAGGAATGCTTTATTGAAAGCTACCCCGAGCTGGTGTTTTCCGATAGTATTACCATGAGACGTTGGAATATCATCTGCTTATCTACAGACATATTCAGGGTTGGCGGCAATTCTAAACTATCGGGGAATTCTTTCTCTGATAGCGTCTCCAACTTTAAAGATAACTTTATTTAACATTGTGTGAGGCAATATTATATGCGTGAACAAAAAACAGTTACAGTTGGTGGCAAGAGCTACCTAATGAATCAATTCGGTGCAATCGAAGGCCTGAAGTATCAAAAAGCTCTGGCTCAGGTAATTCTACCAGCTATTGCAGAGATTAGCAAAGCTGGTGGCCTGAGTGAAGGTGAAGCCCTTTCTGTTGGCATGAGCAAGCTTGCAGAAAATATTGACAAGATTGATGAGAAAATGATCGAAGCTATGGTAGTTCGTGGAGCCACAGTAGACAGTATGGCAATTAACTTTGACACCCAGTTTGCAGGTAAGTACATGGAACTGTTTCTTCTTTTGAAAGAGATTGTCATGTTTAACTTTGGCTCTGTTTTTACGATGCTAGGTTCAGAAGAAGAGTAAAAGAATCTTCTGAATCCCCTAGCAGGGTTGAGAAAGATATTTCAGAAAAGTTTTCTCAAGACTCTAGGGTAATGACTTTGTTGCTATTTGAACCAAAGCTTTGCAGTCTTCACGAATTACAAAACACTTATAGCCTGACCGACTTCTATGACATGCTAGAGATAGTTGATGTTCAAAGAACACTACAAGATGAAAGTCGTAGGCTACAGGAACAAAAGAAAAAATAAGAGGTGATAGTTATGGCTGCTGCTGGTCAAATGGCGGAGTTTTTTGCTACGTTTGGTTTTAAGATAAAAGAAGGCGATATCAAGAGAATTGATAAGCAGCTAAACTATCTCGAAGCACGAGCAAGACGTATGAGCGAGGAGTCTTTATCCAACATAAGGGTAAACATTTCTCGCTTTAGTTTTCAGGCAGGATTTGATACTAGATTAAAGAAAGCTTTAGAAGCAAAAATGAAGCTTGCGTCTACTGGTGCTGCACCTATTATTGCAATTAATGATTTTAAAGTTAGTAAGGCAGCACTAAGAGCCGTATTGCTATCAGAAGCTAAGCTGGTTGAGATCAAGCTAGACAACTTTAAAGTAAGTACGGTAAGCCTAAGAGCAGCTCTTAAGGCAGGTTTTGCATCGAAGTCTCTAATACCTCCACTGGTAGTTAAAGATATTCGAGTTAACAGGGTAAGCATTAGTAACTCAATCCGTGAGGCTATATTAAAATCAGCCAAACCTATCTTAAGAATAGATGACTTCCTAGTAAATAGAACTGCAATAGCAGCAGCCCTGAGGGAAGCTACGCGAACTCTAGTTCTCCCTAAAGTAACACTTCCTCTCGATAGATTCAAAGTAAGTAGGGCAGCTCTAACCAAAGCTCTAAGAGACGCTGTAGTAGCCCAGAAGGTTGCAGTACCTTTAAATAGCTTCAGGGTAAACAGACCAGCACTAACTAAAGCTATTAGAGAGGCTCTTCTCTCGCCAGCCGTTGGGAAGATAGCTCTAACTATACGTGTTTTTAAAATTAAGAAGGCAGCACTCTTAAAGTCTATTAGAGAGACTTTAAGAGCTCTTCCAATTACCGCAATAGAAATTAACCGCTTTGACGTAGACAGGGAAGCTCTTCTAAGGGAAATGAGGGCAGCTATACGCTATGCTGAAAGTAACCTTAGGTTCCGCATACGTTCAGACATACTTCCTCCAAGAGGGCCAGCAGGAGGCTTTGGAGGTAATGGCGGCGGAGGAAGATTTGGTGCTGGCTTAGGTGCAGGTGCAGCAGCAGGTAATCTTGGTCGTGGCTTCATCCCCGGTTTGGGTGTTGCTTTTGGTGTTAGTCAACTTAACAAGATTAACCAAGAGTTGGTTGGTCAACAGTATGCAGCTCAAGCTGTATTTGGTAGTCCAGAAAAAGGTCAGGAAGGCCTTGCTTGGCTAAGAGACTTCTCTAACGAAGTTGGTCAAGACTATCGTCAACAAGGCCAGCCCTACATCCGAATGATTGCTTCTGCGACTAACGCAGGCATGGAAGTGGCCCCAACCCAAGATATGTACGCAGGTATCTCTAGATACGGTCGTACAATGGGTCTTGGTACAGACGATATGAAAGGCTCTATGAGAGCTGTAGAGCAAATGCTTAACAAGCAACAAATCTACGCAGAAGAATTGAAGACTCAGTTAGCTGAGAAAATGCCCGGTGTTATATCTGCTATGGCGGAAGCTGTAACAGGGGAAACCAACAACACCAAAGAGCTGTTCAAGTTAATGGAGACAGGTAATGTCTCGGCAATGCAATATCTGCCAGAGTTTGCTAGAATCCTAGAAGAAAGGGCTATGGCTGGTGGTGCTTATGAAGATGCTATTAAAGCGTCTACAGCCGAGCAGGGAAGGTTTAACAACGTATTTAGTGATATGGTTAAGGTTCTTTCTGCTGCTGGTTTTGAGGAAGGGCAACAAGGCCTGTTCAGAACAATGGCGACCTTTCTAAAAAAATCTCAACCACTTGTACAAGCCTTTGGTGAAGCTTGGGCTTACATAGGTGCTGTCATAAGAATTCCTCTAGGCTTGATTGCTGATCTGTCTACAGGTATTGATAAACTGTCTGAACACACAGGGATGGCAAGAGGTAACATACTAGCTCTAGGTGGTGTAATAACACTATTGGCACTTCCTTTCACAAGGTTTGCTACAGGTGTTCTTATGGCTCTAGCAGGCTTAGAAGACTTCACTGCGTTCATGGCAGGAAGAGACAGCCTAATGGGGCAGGCTCTTGGAGACTCTGCCGATGAAGTTAGAGATAACTTGATGGGTGTTTTTGAATCTCTATATGATCTTATAGATACAATCGTAGAGAGGGTTGAAGACCTATTTGACTTGTTTAACAAGAACACAGACTTCAAGTTAATCGACTGGTTGAATGAAAAGATAAAAGCCCTCCAAGATAGGATAGAAACTTTTATACTATTGTTTGGTGGTGACACCCTTAAGGTTAGAACACTAGAGAGAGAGCTCGACGAAGAAAAAGACCCAGACAAAAAAGAAGTAATCGCTGGAAAGCTCAAGACAGCGAGGGCTCTGGGGTCTGACTATGAAGGCAACCTAGTAAATCACCTGTTTGGTGGTAAGTCACTCACGGAAACTTTTGTGAACTTTGTAAGAAATGACCCTAGGATGATGATTCCAAACGCATTGGGTGTGGATAACCTTGTTGAAAATATGTCGCAAATAGGTCAGGGGCAGGCAGAGGGAGTATATCGACATTCATCGGATACATTTATGAAAAAACCTACTGGATTCTCAGAACAAGAAAACTCAGGAGCTAAATTTAACATAGAAAACATAAATGTTTACGAGACTTCAAGCGCAAGGGAAACAGCACAACAGGTTACTGAAGACCTTCTTAAGTCTTCAGCCGATAAGTTTGGAGGAGCGTTACAATGAGTATAGCACTTAAAAGCGAAAGCGGCGACTTCATTTATCTGGATGTTGTTACAGGCTATTCGCATACATTCCAAAGCCAAGTAAGTCAGCACCCTGTTGATGGTTCTGGTACGGTTAGTGATAACGTTACCAAACAAAACCTTGTTGTTAAACTGAAAGGGTTTATAACAGGTGCTGACTTTAACTCCGGTAAACCAAAGGACTTAAGCGCAGAAGATAGAAAGTTTATTGGAGTTGGTCAGGTTGTGGTTGAGAGTGACATCGCTGGTGTTATCGAGGTGAAGTCAGAAGATTCTCTTAACAGCTTGCTTCCCGGCTTTGCTTCGCAATTCTTTACAGACGTACTACCAACCATTGAGGGGGTCTCTGAGGGTAGGAGCTCGTCTTATTCTGAGGCGGTACTCTTCAAAGTGTTGGAGTCCTTTCACGCTGGCAAAGAAAACTTGACAATCTTTGAGTTCGATAGTGGAGCTCGGGTTGGGCAAAGAACAGATATGTTTATAACAGGCCTTTCTCTGACCGAGGCCGCCGAGTCTGGTGACGCAATAGAGTTTGATATAACGCTTGAACATATCACGTTCAGTTCTTTGTTGGAGGTTACCGTCGAAACAGAGACCGCACCTGCTTATGAAAAGAAGACAGCAGATAGGGTAGACTTGGGTACTAAATCTTCTACGGATGTTAAAATAGAAGATGAGTCTGGTTCCTTCCTTTCCGCGACCGCCGAGACCGCAAACAAAGGGATTGCAGCAGACCCCGAAAAAATAAACAATGCATTGAATATGGGACAATAATATGGCAATTAAAATACTTAAGTTACCTATATACAATGAAACATACTACTCCTACTCAGTAGCCCTTGAGGGTGAAACCTTTACGTTGGAATTCTTATTCTTACAGACGAGATCAAACTCTTGGTTTGTGACTCTTAAGAATTCAAGTCAAGAAATTCTTGTAACTGGGCAAAGATTGACACCAAATACTGTTCTTTTTCAGGGTTACCAATTAGAAGGCTTATCTGGATTCTTCTACTTTGAGTCTAAGGACTTAGGGAATGAAGATTTTAGGGTAGGGACACCAAAAGATTTCTACACTCTTTACTACATTTACGACACTGGGGTATAAACAAATGAAGTTTTTCGATAGGAAATACTTGCTACAGATCGGAGATACTGCTCTTGGCAAGGGTCTTGCTATTGATGAGCTTCAAGTAGCCTTTAGTATTAAAAAGACTATTAATAATAAAGACACGCCAGATACCTGCAGCATAACAATAACAAACCTATCCGAAGAATCTATAGTTTTAACAGAAACTAATTTTTCTGTTACATCCTTCTACTGTGGATACCAAGGGCAGCTAGTCAGGTTATTCTATGGGCAGACTAGAGAGACTGCTACAACTAAGAAAGGTACAGACAGGGTAACAAAAATAGATGTTTCCCCTTACGCTACAGAGTTGGGCCATCAAATAATCTCAAGAATAATACCAGAGAACGGTACTGTTAGGGATGTTATTGAAGTTATAAGAAGAACTACAGCAATAGCTAAAGGTGTCTACAGTGGCAATAACTTAGATGCTATTATGGTTTACGGCTATCCTTTGTCAGGAACACCTAAGGCTATGCTAGATCAAGTTTGTAACGACTACGAGCTCCAGTGGAGGATTGATGGGGAGTCTCTCTACATCACCGACTCAGAGACTATTGAAAACAATTCAGAGGATTTAGCTGTTGTTATAGGCCCAGAGACAGGCCTTATAGACAAGCCTTATTTTTTCTCAGGTAGTGACACTAAATCAAAAGACGACGAAAAAGCAAAGGAAGGTGTTAGGTTCACTGCCCTTCTAAACCCTAACGTCAATCCGGGAACCCTTGTTAAAATAGAATACAAAGGTGTTCAGACTTACGTAAAGGTAGAGGAAGTAGAATACCAAGGCGACTTTAGAGGTAACGCTTGGTACATACACTGCACTTGTTCACTGAGGGGTTAAAATGAGGGAATTATCACTACCGTCTGTTCTAGAAGACTTCTTTAACTATAAGACATCTGAAATGTACACGAGTATACCTTGCCGTGTCATAACAGTTCGTGTTGAACTACACGACCAAAGAGTTGACGTACAGCCTTTAACAAATAGAGTCTTACCAGATAAGACAGAGAAAGAACAACCACCAAT
>Ga0307976_1001639_pt1 | contig 10048 bp, 4 predicted proteins | sample OrgLakmetagen919_FD_201836 | JGI IMG/M metagenome (GOLD analysis project Ga0307976, IMG submission 201836) | Saline water microbial communities from Organic Lake, Antarctica - #919 | ecosystem: Environmental > Aquatic > Non-marine Saline and Alkaline > Saline | place: Antarctica: Organic Lake... | reverse complement strand
AAAATACTTAAAAACCAAGCGATTAGCAAGGTTTATATGCTACATTTTTTATTTTTTTACCCCAAAACACCAATGTTTACAGGGTGCGAAACTTGAGTTAACAATTAATCAACATTGAAATTATTAAATTTAACTAAATAAAGTTTGCTAAATTAACTTATTATTTGGACTTTTGGAGCTGGCTAACTCAAATAAACTGAAACATGAGAACAAAGTTAAGTGGAATCCTAACGCTGATTTTAGCGTTTGTAGTGCAATTCACATTTGCACAAGAGAAAACAATCTCCGGGACGGTGATGGACGATCAAGGTCTGCCGCTCCCAGGAGTCAACATTTTGATCCAGGGAACGACCCAAGGGACACAAACCAATTTTGACGGTGATTATTCAATTGATGCTGAAGTCGGAGAGACTTTGGTTTTTAGTTACATTGGATTTAAGGAGCAAAACATTGAGGTGGGGGCATCAAATACTATTGATGTAAATATGGCTGCCAGTGCTTCTAAACTGGACGAAGTGGTGATTACCGCATTGGGGATCGAGAGAAAACCAAAAGAGTTATCTTATTCCATTGCAACCGTGGATAATGAGGCGTTGACCCAAACCAGAAATGTAAGTGCTGCCACTGCAATGGTTGGGAAAGTATCTGGTTTACAGATCAACACAACAAACAGTGGTGTAAACCCATCATCCCGTGTGGTTTTAAGGGGTAACCGTTCATTACTGAACAATAACGAAGCTTTGATCGTTGTTGATGGTTTTCAAACCGACGGTGGTTCTGCACTTGAGCAAATAAACCCAAATGATATCGAAGAAGTATCTGTTTTGAAAGGCGGTAACGCTGCCGCTCTTTACGGCTCTGATGCGGCAAATGGGGTAATCATTATTACCACCAAAAAAGGCGAAGGCAAGATGAACGTCACGTTCACAACTTCCTCTGAACTTTCTCAGGTCGCTTTCTTACCTGATACACAAGATGAATTTGGAGTTGGAGGTTTTCCAGACGGAACTTTGCGTCCTTTGGAAAATGTCAACTATGGCCCCCGATTTGATGGCCGAATGATTAAAGCCAGTGAAACCTTGGCAGATGGATCTGCTTTAATGGTCCCTTATTCGCCAATAGACGATCACTTTGAAAACTTTTACGATACGGGCTTGTCTGTCCGGAACAGTGTGCAAGTGAGTTCTGGTGATGAAAATGGGAGTTATTTATTCTCTTTGGACCAAACCAACACAGAGGGTATTGTTCCCCAGGATGCTTATAATCAAACCAACGCCCGGGTAAACACAACCCGCCAATTGGGGAAACTTTCTGTAAAAAGTACATTCTCCTTCTTTAGATCACACCAAAATGTAGTTGGCATCAACAACGACAACAGTCAAGCCAGACCGCTCTCTTGGTATGTTTTAAACACACCGGCGCACGTTCCATTTGATACTTACAGAAATTACAAAGATGGACCTAAGTTTCTTCAAAATGAAGCGTCTTATTTCCGGTTTTATGAAAATCCTTATTTTGTAGTCGATAACAACCGAAGGATGAGTGACCGAAATAAATTTACATTTATCAATAGATTCAATTATGAATTTACTGATTACTTATCAGCGTCTTTAAATGTAGGTTATAAAAATGATAATTTCACACGGAAAATAACCAATGGTCGCTTTACTTATGATTTTCACGTGCCAGATCCTTATGCGGAACTCGGAGCGTACGGTGCGCAAACCAGCGAATATGAGTCCATAAGCCGTCGTTTGAACAGCGACTTCATCATCAGTCTTGATAAGGACCTCGGGGAAGATTTTAACATAAGCGCCAACCTTGGACAAAATGTTCAAGTAGAGGAATTCAAACGTTTGAGCGTCGGGGGAAATAATTTGGTCATTCCAGGCTTTTTCGATGTATCAACGCGAACAGGGCAATTAAACTCAGGGAACTTTGCCTCTGCTGAATTTTCTTCTAATAACAGAAAATTCAGTATATATGGAGACCTTACTTTAGGGTATAAAGATTACCTTTATTTAAGCGCTTCCGGACGTAATGACTGGACGTCAACTTTGCCTGAGCAAAACCGTTCCTTCTTTTATCCAAGTGCAGGGTTTAGCTTTGTTGCGACCAATGCCTTTCCAGAGATCAAGGGAACCCTAAATTATTTGAAAGGTAGTTTTAGTTATGCAAAAGTAGGGAATGATCCTGGCGCTTATGTAACCAGTGAGACATTTAGCCAAGGTTTTGGATTCCCTTTTGGTGATACACCAGGTCTCAATCTTTCTAACAGAAGTGCCGATCCAGACTTAAAACCTGAATTCACAACGTCTTACGAAGGATCTATTGAATTTGGATTTTTTGAAGGGGAACGTCTTTCTGGTAGTGTTACAGCATATCAGACCAATACCACAGATCAGTTGACACCCATACAATCGTCTTTCGCTTCCGGTGCGACAAGTTTTTATACCAACGTTGGTGAAATTGAAAACCAAGGTTTGGAGCTCGATTTAAATGTAGATGTTATTAGATCTGAAGACTTCACTTGGAATCTCGGTGGACATTATACATCTTATAAATCAGAAGTCATCTCTTTGGCAGATGGTGCTGATGAATTAGAAATCGGAGGTACTGCCACGGCCGTCATTAAAGCTAAAGTGGGCGAACCTTATCCATTGATTAAAACAAATGTTTATCAAAGGGACGATCAAGGCAGGGTTATTGTTGATGCGAGTGGTGATCCGCAAGAGGCATCAGGTCTCGAATTTCAAGGAAAAACGACACCTGACTATACGGTTGGTTTGAATACAACTTTCACTTATAAGAATTTCGAATTATATGCCGTTGCCGATTACAGGACAGGACACGTCTTCTATAACAACTTAGCAGATGCATTAGAGTTTACAGGTTTGACACAACACAGTGTGACGTCTAACCGTCAACCTTTTGTATATCCCAATTCGTCGTATGCAGACGGAAACGGAGGTTTTACCGCTAATACAAGCCGCCCAACCTCTGGTGCAGGGAGTAGCTTCTGGGGAACGACTTTTAATGATGTGAAATCAAATTATGTAACTGATGCAACGGCATTAAAGTTGCGGGAGGTTTCCTTGAGCTATAAGTTTAACAAAAACGCCATTAACAACTTGGGCTTGGATAATTTGAAATTAAACTTATATGGTAGAAACTTATTTATCGTCAGACCTGCGCAAAATGTGTATGCTGATCCTGAACATAACTTTACCACTGGAAACGCAATCGGTATTGGTTCACAATCACAAACACCTAATTCGTCAACTTACGGTCTTGCCCTAACCGCTCAATTTTAAACAATTATTAATTTAAACAATTATTAATAAGAAAAATAAGATAGATATGAAAACTATATTAAAAATCAGCTTATTATCGCTTGTCCTTGGGGCAACGGTGATTAGTTGCACCGATGATTTTCTTGATGTCAATGAAAATCCAAATCAACCCACAGTTTCGACCCCAGATTTGACATTACCTGTGGCTCAAGAACGTCTTGCTGATTTGAATGGGACAACGATGAATACTGTGGGTAACTTCTTTATGTATAACTGGGCAATCCCTTCAAACTGGAGTGCCTTGCAACCCATATTGCAGTATAGTGTTAATACCACTTTTTATCCAACCATCTTTGAAGATTCATATATCGAAATCTTCAAAAATTTGAATTATGTGAAGAATTATGAAGATGGGGAGCTTAATTATGCTGCTTATGATGTAATAGCAGAAACCATGAAAGGATTTCAATACCAATATTTAGTTGACCTCTATGGGGATGTTCCTTATTCTGAAGCAAACCAGCGTTCAGCAAATTTAACACCTAAGTATGATGATGCTGAAACTATCTATAAAAGTACCATTGATTCTTTGACCGCAGCTGCTGATTTGGCTTTGAATTTGCCTGAAGATTTTGCAAATCCAGGAAGTCAGGATATCATTTTTGGAGGGGATATGACCAAATGGGCCCAGTTTGCCAATACAATTAAATTGAGAATGTTGATTCGTTTGAGCAACACCGGTCAAGACAGTTATATCTCAGATCAAATTGCTTTGATTGATGGAAATGGAGCAGGCTATATCACTGAAGATGCTGCTGCTAACCCCGGTTATTCTAATGACGATGGCAAGCAAAATCCCTTTTATGATTATGCTGGCTTTCTCACCGGTGGTGGCGAAGAGGACAGACACGATTTTACTGCGGCTACTGATTATGTGATTGAGTATTTGCAGGACGAGACCAATGACCCAAGATTATCAAGGTTATATGCACCTTCTGATGCGGCTGGGCAATTCAAAGGGGTTTATCAAAACATCGACTTACCGGCAGAAGGACTTACCTCTGATGATTTATCGCCAATCGGCCCTGGACTATTGAAAACTGCTTCTGCAGATCAACCTATTATGATGTTGTCTGAAGCTTTACTTTTACAGGCTGAAGCTGTAGAGCGCGGTTACATTAGTGGAAGCGCTCAAGACCTCTATGAAAGTGCAATTACTGCATCTTTTGTTTACCTGGGTGTTGATGATGGTGATGATGCGACTACTGTTGAAGATCAAGCTGCGACTTACTATGGGCAGGACATAGAAAACGTAAAGTGGACTTCTTCAAATCCAATTGAAGCGATTATCACGCAAAAATGGATCGCCTTAAACGGTACTAATGGTATTGAACCATTTGTAGAGTTTACAAGAACAGGTTTCCCAGCAGGTTTACCGACATCACAGTCTGCTAATAACGACCGTCCTGTAAGCTTGATCTATCCAGCCTCAGAATATTCGCGTAATCAAAATAACGTGCCTGCAAGAACACCTTCAGACGCATTTACTAATAACCCATTTTGGAAATAAAAACAGATAGAACAATGAAAAATATATTAAAATTTAAGATAGCTTTTTTAGCAATTTTAAGCAGTCTGCTCTTCAGCAGCTGCTTAGTTGATGATGATGTAAAGGATTTTGGAAAAGGACCTAACCTAGTTGGTTTTTCATCTGGAGCAGTAAATCTTCCAGTTAATGCCACAGGGGAGGAGTTTGACAAAGCAATCACAATTAGTATCATCGGCCCTACAGTGAATAAAATGGAGGATGATGTTAACATTAGTTTGAGCCTTGCAGACAGTTCAACCGCTGTCGCAGGAACAAACTATGAGTTCACAAGTGATATTTCAAACGTGGTGCTTACAGCAGAAAATGATTACACCACCACCCTTCCGCTGAGAATAAAAACGGAAGGAATTGTTCCACCAGTGACCAAGACACTTGAGTTGAGTATTGACGAGGTAACTACATCTGAAAATGTATTGGCCAATGAAAAATCTACAAATTCAACTGTCTCTATTATATACAATTGCCCAACAGATTTGACGGGGACATACACCATGACAAATGATGTTTGCTCTCCTACTGTTGAAGGTATTACCATTGAAGCAGACGGTAATGGTGGATGGGCACTTTCGGTAGCCGATGGTGGTCTTTTGGCTTCTTGTACGTCAAACACTGGTTTAGTAAACAACGGTACCATCTCTGTAGTTTGTGGAGAAGTCACTGAAGGCTCTACTGCATTCTGTGGAAGCAATGGAATCGGCTGTATTACTGGCGGAACTTGGAACCCAGATACCGGTGTATTGGTTTTACAATTAAATGACACTTTCTTTGGTGTAGGGGATTATACAGGAACTTACACTAGAAATTAGAGCAATTAAAGCGCTTTAATTAGCATTTAATTAAAACCCCACCTTTTAAAGGTGGGGTTTTTTTCATTTCTACAATCGATAGAAAAGGCTTGCTAACACCAATTTAGTTTTAATTTGCCCTAATAGAATCTCTTCGAAGGTCTTATGGGAAGGTGAGTTTTATGACATTAACTTCTGCGCAATTTCAGAGTTATGTGGTACAAGAATCATTTAATTGCCATCAAAAATCACATTTGGTATAAAGGCCAAAAGTGTTTGCTAAAAAATCGTTTCGAGGCGGCTAAGCGTGAAAATTCAACATAATCACGCCTTAGGTATCCCCAATCATAATTATCCTGAACGAGCGTTCTCAGGACTACTGCCATTTTGAACGACTTTCCCACAAAACCACTATTTTTCTGAGCTGGCTTCAGGATCTCCTACCAATTTATTTCTACAATGCTGTCATACAACTTCTTCGAAGGTCTTATGCCGAGGTAGATTCATAAATTTAGACCAAAAAAATTATATTTAACTACACAAAAATCTCATTATAGCTCAAATACAATACATTGACTATCAGCTTTTTAAGTGTTTATTATTAATAAAATATTAAATTTAACTATATTTAGCTTGCGCAATTAACTTATTATTTGGACTTTTGGGACTGGTTAATTCAAATAAATTGAAAAGATGAGAACAAAATTAAGTGGAATCCTAACGCTGGTTTTAGCGTTTACAGTGCAAATGGTTTTTGCACAAGCACAAACAGTCACCGGAACGGTCTCCGACGAGGAAGGCCTGCCCCTTCCAGGTGTTAACATTACAATAACAGGGACAGATCAAGGGACCCAAACCGATTTCAACGGAAAATATTCCATTGATGCTGATCAAGGGCAAACCTTGATCTTTAAATATATTGGTTTTGCCGATCAAAAAATCAAGGTGGGCAATCAAACTACGGTCAATGTAACAATGGAAGAATCGTCAGCAGAGCTCGATGAGGTTGTTGTGACCGGTTATGGAACAACAACGAAGCGAAAGAGTGCTGCGGCGACAACCACCATAACCGCCGAAAACATTGAAAACCGTCCCAATGCATCCTTGGTCAATAGCCTTCAAGGACAAGTTGCAGGTTTGAATATTGGGACCAATAGTGGTTCACCAGGCGCAGACAGCCAGGTTATTCTACGTGGTGTTGGAAGTATTAACGGTAATATCGAACCACTTTTCATAATTGACGGTACGCCGGTCGATGGTGATAACTTCCGTTCAATTAACCCAAATGACATAGCGAGCGTATCTGTTTTAAAAGACGCCGCGGCAACAGCCGTTTATGGTAACCGTGGTTCAAATGGTGTTATTGTCATCAACACGAAGGGTGGTAGTTTTGGTCAACAATTAAGTATCAGGTATAATGCTCAATATGGGTTTTCTGAACTCCCTAATCTAAATATTGATTTAATGAACTCACGTCAAAAACTCACTTTTGAACGTGATAATGCTATTGCCGGTGCGCGCGGTCTTGGACTTAGTGATGGTGAAATTAATGCAATAGCAAATCAAACCAACACCTATTGGCCAGACATCTTTTTCCGAAAAGCCCCCACAAATTCTCATAACCTGAGTATTTCCAGTGGGTCAGAAACTATAAGCAGTTATACTTCATTAGGCTATTTTGAACAAAAGGGTACTTTTATAGCCAGTGATCTACAACGTTTCAGCTTCCGAAATAAAATTAACACAAAAAGTGATGATGATAAATTTCACTTCACCTCAAACATAAACGTGAATTTTACTGAAAATAATTATCCAGCGAACAGGGATAATGCAGGTGGTAATCAAACTTATTTCAATCCATTTTTAAATGCCGTAGGTGGTTTACCTTACCTAAGTCCTTTTGATCCCGATGGCGGCCTTACTAATGATGGTGGATTGACCCCGAGTACATTCTTGGCTGAAGATTCGCCATTGGTTTTATTGAATTCGGTTTATTACAATTTGAAGAAAGAAGAGGAAATAAAAGCAGTTGGAAATATCAGTGCTGATTGGAATTTTGCCGGTGATTTTACTGTCGGTGGTCGTTTTGGAATTGATTTTACGAGTATCAGGTATTCGAGGAGATTACATCCTGAAAGTCTTTTAGGGCCTTATCAAACTGACTTTGATGCGCAATTTGGTGGACTTGAATCACAAACCAGCAGTTATGATGCGCGTTTAAATTCAAATGCTTATTTGAATTATAACAATACATGGGACGATGTCCATACCATTGACGCGAGTATTTATACGGAATATAACAAATCATATCTTAAGGGTATTAGTTTTACTGAGTTTGGCCTCAATTCAAAAAGAATTGGTTCAGGTGCGGCTTACATCGATGGAAACACTATTCCAGACTATGATGATGATGCGCGACCATATATAGATAACGTTGGACGGACAGATATCAGCGTGGGATTGTTTTCTTATTTTGCAACTGCCGATTATGATTATGACGGACGCTTTGGTTTTAGCGGGTCGATCAGACGCGATGCAACTTCAAGGTTTATTGGCGACAATCAATGGGGGACTTTTTATTCAGTCGCTGGCCGATGGAATATCGACCAAGAAAGCTGGATGCGGGATTCAAATTTCAATCTCCTGAAATTGAGGGCATCTTACGGGACAACGGGTAACCAACGAATATTAAGTGGTTATTATGCCGGCCTTCAACAATATCAAACTACTTTTGCCAGCCCAGGAGGCTACAACAATTCATCTGCTTTTGCACTTGGGGGTTTAGGTAACCCAAATTTAAAATGGGAAACAACCAAAACTTATAATGTTGGTGTAGATTTTGCAATAAACAATAATAAATTCCAAGGTAGCGTGGATGTATTCAGTTCAAAAGTAACAGATTTATTGCAAACGCGTCGTGTTTCACCAATTACGACCCAGACACAATTGAGCTCAAATATAGGATCCCTGCAAAATCAAGGTGTTGAAGTGAATTTTACCTATAATCTTATCGATACCGAAGATTGGCGTCTTCGATTGAGGGCTAATGGTTCTTACATAAAGAATGAGATTCTCGAACTGTCGGGGGACAATGATGAGGGAATAATTCCTTCCGGAGGCCCTACTTCCCTCGCGGAAGGTGAACCTATTGGATCTTATTACCTTGTTGACTATGTGGGCGTTAACCCCGCCAATGGTAATGGACTCTATAGAAACGCCGATGGTAATCTGACCGAAAATTACAGCTCTGCTGATGATAGACAATATTCTGACAGGCAAAGATACCCCGTTTGGCAGGGTGGATTTGGTGGAACTTTATCCTATAAAAATTTCAGCTTGTCCAATCAGTGGGTTTTTCAAGCGGAAGTTTACCGAATAGCTGGTGACTTGATAGATGCAGAAGGCAGTGGTACACTCAACGGCGCTAATAAATCCACATCTTTGTTCCGCGCGTGGAAACAACCCGGTGATATTACCGATATTCCTCGTATCAATGGCACTTATGGAATTAATAATTACGTAAATGAGAATGATCGATACGTTCAGAATTCCTCTTTTTTACGATTGAGAACCATTCAACTAGCATATAGCTTGGACGATGAAATTTTAGAAAAATTGCCTTTTACGAATTTAAAATTATATGTGCAGGCAGAGAATTTAATTACATTTACGGAATTTCAAGGCTTTGATCCTGAAAGTGACTACCGGGCTTTGTCCTTTAGACGCTATCCAACACCGAAAATTTATACCTTAGGCGTAAATGTCAACTTTTAAAAATCAAACTATGAAAATATCTTTCAAATATATAGCAATTGCATTGTTGACGGTATTGATATCGTGCAATGATGCTACAGACATCATTCAACCTGGTACTTTGACTGAAGATAAGGCCTATGAAACTGTCGATGATCTCAATTTAGGATTAAATGGGGCCTATGGTGCTTATGGTGCGAATTCCATTATCCAATTCAATTCCGTTTTCACGGATAATATTAAAAGGGGGAATGCCAACAATGGGCAATATCTTGAACAATTTCAATGGACTTTAACGATTACCTCCCCGACGGCGTCAAACATATGGTTTTCGCGCTATAATTTAATCAATCGGGTCAATCGTGTATTGAGGGGGCTTGACAATATTGACATTCCCGAAGAGCGACAGGAAGAAGCCAATTCTATAAAAGGGCAAATGCTAGCTTTAAGGGCATTGTCCCATTTTGAATTGCTCCAATACTATACCGAGGATTATTTAAATCCAGAGAGCTTGGCAGTTCCAATTATAGATTTTGTTCCTCCAGTAGATATCAATGCAGATAGAAATACAGTAGCGGAAACTTTTGATTTTATCTACAACGATCTGG
>Ga0307976_1001626_pt1 | contig 10120 bp, 10 predicted proteins | sample OrgLakmetagen919_FD_201836 | JGI IMG/M metagenome (GOLD analysis project Ga0307976, IMG submission 201836) | Saline water microbial communities from Organic Lake, Antarctica - #919 | ecosystem: Environmental > Aquatic > Non-marine Saline and Alkaline > Saline | place: Antarctica: Organic Lake... | reverse complement strand
AACATTTCATACCGCAAGAATCGCGGCAAGGTAGTTTTCATCCAGTGCCGCTTTCTTCTGTTTGCGCCGGATGCCGCCTTTAAAATTCGTTTCACCTTTTAGATAATTCAACGCGATATGGCGCACCCTCGCGAGGTTCTCAGCGGCATAACCACGATGGATTTTACAGGCGTCTTCACGCAGTGCGACGTCCAAAGACCAGTGCAATTTATTCTCGATATACCAATGCTGACGGGCCGTTTCGGCGAGCTTTTTTGCGCTCAGCTCGGCTGAACTGATGTAGTAACGGATCATAGGTTCTGTAGGCGCTTTATCGCCTTCGCTGCGAAATGACATGACCACACCGATCGTTTTTAACCCAGGCCACTCGTAGCTAAGCTCCTGAAATTCTTTTGTAAACTCTCTTACAATGTGGCACCACGTTTCTTGGCGGCCGCGATTTTTCTCTTCAGTCACGTAGGCATCACCCTCAAAATGAACCAGCTCACTTACGGGGAAAGCTTGCTCGAAGGCCTTAACAAGCTTTGACTGATTATCTTTGACTGACAGCAGGTAATCTGCGCCTTTGTGAAGCATACCTCGCCGCGATCTTTTTCTGACGCCCCATGGCGTCGATGGTGACCAGGCAGCCTTGTAAATTTAGAAGTTTGAGTAGTTTCGGTATGGCCGTTATTTCGTTGGACTTTTCTGCGGTTTTCACTTGTCCTAATACGACGCCATTGGCGGCGCTAAAAGCGCTGACCATATGAATCGCACCTTTGCCTTTTCCTCGGCAATAAGAGCCTCGTAACGTCTTGCCATCGATAGCCACAACCGCTCCTTCAGTGACGTCATGGCACGCTTTCATCCATTCAGCAAACGCGATTTGAAGCTGGTCCGCATTGATCAGTGCCATCACTCTGGCCAACGTATCGTGACTGGGTATACCATCGGCAAAACTGCCGTATTGGCGCAGAAAATCCAACTTTGAGTGGCCAAAATCTTCGATCTCGTCCCATCCTTCAGAACCAAAAATCACCGCACAGACCACTAGAAATAGAATATCAGACAGCTGATGTTGCACTTTCCAGGGTTGGCGAAAGTCGGGAATGATGGACAAATAGTGAAGAAGAGACGGCACTGACATAGAGGCATCCATGAGTGAAATCATTAGGTGACCATAATAATCTCAATCAGTGATGCTCTACGAACTCCGCCATAGCGCGGTTTTTCATGCATTTTCCTTGAGATCACTAGCAATGGCGCGAAGGCTAAGACTCTGGCGCTTCAGGAACATGAGCTTAACGCGGTCAGTGGTACTCAGGTTATGATAGTGTTTTTCCATGGCAACACGGTACTCGATTAGAGGGTGTTGCACTTAGTTATTGAGCGCGCGCTGTTTCATGTAATGGGTGTAAAACCGTGTGGATAGATCTGCACCAATTTGCTGAGCATAGAGCGCTAAACGCCATGTTGCAAACATCGAAACAATGGCCGCTAACGTAAGCCCAGAAAACACCCCAATGCCGAGCCAAAACAAAAACTGTTCCGGCGTTTCCAATCCACTTACTTGGTAAGCTTGCGCTAAAAGACCTTCGCCCTGTAGCCGAGTAATGTCTCCAACCACAGCCATAAAAGGGCCGATCGCTGCAACGCCAGCTAGTTCTGCGAAGGCCATTGCTATGACAAGAACCTGTAACTGAAGCGATTTGCGCTTTTATCAGCAACTGATAGAGCTTTCTGAGCCTAGAGTGCATAAATATTTAGTTACAAAAGAGGAAATTTAATTGAGAAAGCTAAAAGCTAGTGTGACAGTTAACAAATCATTGCCCCCACGATTGCCGCAGCAAAGCCTCAACATTTTCAACATCGACCAAATTGTTATCAGACCGCCCCGGTGTATGCATTTCGCTTTCCAATGCAAAAAGCTGTTCAAGGCTAGGTATCATCCTTTTAACACGGTTGCGAACATCTAGCAGATCGTGAAGCTTTTCAAAACTTCTCACCAATTCGGCACAATCTTCGCTACCGGTTAAGGCAAGGCTTAGATCTTTAAATCTACCATCGTCAGCAGCGAGGTTATGTACCAGTACATAAGGCATTGTGAAAGCACAAGCTAGTCCGTGAGGTACGCCAAAATGGGCGGTTAAGGGGTAAGAAATTGAATGACAGAGCGCGGTGCGCGTATGGCTTATGGCCAAGCCAGCAAGAACACTGGCTTCAGCCATTTTATCGCGCTCAACCTGCGTTCCCTGGCCAGCCGCAAGTTTGGGCAATGCGTCAAAACCAAGCCTCAATGCTCTGGTGGCATAGACCAACGTAATGCTGTTCGCATTCTTGTTCCAAACCGACTCGGCAGCTTGATTTAACGCATCCAGCCCTGTTGAGATTGTGGTTTCCAGAGGCACAGAATCCGTTAACTCCGCATCCACAAAGGCTTCCGTTGGCCAAACCGCGTGACTGGATAACGAAAGCTTTTTCTTTTGTTCGTGATCCCAAACAGTTGCAAACGGTGTAACTTCACTGCCCGTGCCAGCAGTTGTCGCTATCGTATATAGCGGTTTCGGTAAGGCACTGGCGTGAGTGCTTGGGTTGCTCAATAATTCGGCTAATGTTAGCTCTTTGCACTCCTTTGCCAAAGCCGTATTAATTGATTTGGCAGCGTCCATCGCACTGCCTCCACCAAACGCCACCGCCGCATCGTAATGCTCTACGTACTTGAGGCGGTCAATATCGGCTTGCAGCATGGACAAGCCTGGGTTTTCTGTAACAGTATCCACCCACACTACCTGACTTGACGTAATCAGCTCTGATAGAATCGAATCTTCACTAAATTGACGGCGGCCGCGTTGGGTGGTCACAACTAATATCGTTTTTCCTCGGAGTTGCTCTACTAACCGCCTACGGCAACCTCGACCAACGTTCAGCTTAACCGGGTTGTAAAACGCCCATGGAGCCTGGGCAATAAACCGGGGCGTGCTGGACAGGTTCATTTCGCCAACCATTCCATAAAGGCATTCTTATTTTCGCACGGGGTACTTGATGGTCTACCCAGGTTATCGCGAGAACCGGTAGCAATCTTAACTTCCAGCATTTTGGGGCCGCTCTTCAAGCTCAGCCTCGCCCATGCGTCACGAAGTTCCTCAGGGGTACTGGCAACCTCATAGCCTTGATAGCCACTAGCTGTGGCAATTGCTTGAAAGTCTGTACGACCGCCAACCGTGGGTTGTCCACCCACTGATTCATGCGCCGCATTGTTAAGTAAAATGTGGGTGAAGTTTTGTGGAACCAAACTACCGATGATTGGTAACGCACCCATGTGCATAAGCACTGAGCCATCGCCATCAATGCATACAACCGGCCTCTCGGGCTTAGCCAGCGCAACACCTAATGCAATAGATGCCGTGTGCCCCATACCCCCAACAGTCAAGAAATCTCGTTGGGATTCGCCTCGATCAACCCTCAATTCAAACACTTCCCGAGACGTTTTACCGGTGGTGGAAACAATGGCAGCGTTACCTGCAAGCTCTAAAATCTCGCTCAAAGCCTCCTCACGCTTCATCATTGACTCTGCCGGGTGCTTCCGTACACTTTTATAGGAAGCAAAGACCCCTTTTTTAACCAATAAGGCCACAGGCCCACCTGTTTCGTCCAACTTACTGCGAGACCAATCCGCTAACTCTTGGGCACTGCTCTGTGCGTCAACAATCGAGTAAGGAATCTCAAGCAGTTCTAATTGTCCTTGTGTGATGCGCCCTTGTTTCACATGCTGCGGTTCGTCTTTTACTCCTGGCTCCCCACGCCATCCGACGACGAGCAACATGGGTGTTTGATAAACCTCTGCATCCGCGATAGATGTTAATGGGTTTATCGTGTTGCCCAACCCAGAATTCTGCAAATAAACCACGGCGCTCTTACCAGATGCCATGTGATACCCAGATGCCATGGAGACTGCATTGCCTTCGTTTGCGGTAATAACGTGCTGGTTTGGCAGTGCATTATCATCGACGTAAGCACAGAAATCTTTTAACAGAGAATCTGGAACACCTGCAAAAAAATCGAGACCAACAGATTTCAGGCTATCAACAAAGTGTTTTGGGTCAATCATATGCGACTCTGAGTTACAAAATACTTTCGATTGACTAGCGACAACCGCTAGTCAATCCATTCATACACCAGCAACTTATTTGGTACCGGGAATTAGCTCGAGGATGTCTTTTATTGAAAGCATTCGCTCGTCGCATTCCGCAGACCGATGGTTTGTCAGTATCGACTTAGCCGTATCCATCATTGCCGGGTAGGCGCTTCTCAACAGCTGGTTAGCGTAGATCACTACGTTAACACCACGCTCCTGTAGTTCTTCCTCCGTAACTTGGTTGTAGCTGGAGGGTACAGCAACAAGGGTCTTACGGTTAGGCAGTGCATTGTACTTGTCACAGAAGGAGAAAATTTCTTCTGGTGATTTCTTCCGACTGTGGATCATGATCCCATCAGCGCCGGCTTCTAGGTAGGCTTTTGCTCTCTCAAACGCGTCTTCCACGCCCTTTTCCAGAATCAAGCTCTCAATGCGGGCAATAATCATGAATTCATCGGTGGCTTGGGCTCTTTTACCCTGACGGATTTTGTGACAAAAGCCTTCAATGGTGTCCTGAGTCTGCGCAACGTCGTTACCAAATAACGAGTTTTTCTTAAGACCGGTTTTGTCCTCGATTATCGCTGCAGACACGCCAAGACGCTCAAGGGTGCGTACAGTAAACTCGAAGTGTTCGGTTTGGCCGCCGGTATCCGCATCGTAAACGATAGGCTTTGTGGTAACTTCAAGCACCTCGTTAAGCGTTGTCATGCGTGAAGAAACGTCAACCGCTTCTATATCAGGCTTACCTTTGGCGGTGGAGTCTGTAAGGGAACTACCCCACATGCCGTCGAACTCACGGCGCCCCAGCGGCGTATCTACATAGGCGTGCTCAATAATGAGTCCGCTCAGGGCATTATGGATATCAAGGAATCGCACTAAGGGCTTGGCCTGTAGCATTCGACGCAGAGACTTCAAACGCAGATCAGGAGTTGTGCCGATCTCTTTCAAGGCCTTGTTGAGCTGAGTGGACGAAATACCTTTGGTGTACGGAACCTCAATCAGCTGGCCACCCCACTCTGCCAACGTGTCAATAACTCGTTGCCGTGTTTCTCTCTGAACGCCTTCTTTCCAGTCGTCGCCGTGTACAACATAATCTGGCTGGTACTTACGTAAATTAGGTGCATAGTCGAGTGTTTCTTGAGCAACGACCCTTTCTACACCCTTAATATTTTCTATTACCTGTTTGCGCTGATCGTACTCCATGTAAGGGATTCGTTTATAGCTTGCTATGGCAGCATCGGTTAACAGACCAACAGTAACCTTCCCATATACAGCTGCCTCCTTTATAACATTCAAGTGTCCGGGATGAACTAAATCTGCGCTCATTCCAATATATACAGCACTATTATTCATTACTACAACTTCCTTTTAATTCACATTTTAGTAGATTACAAATTTTTTCAGAAGGGCTTTCGTTTTTGAAGAATGGGTCTACATTCTCTCTAAAAAATGAAGCAATTTCAGGCATCGATGGAACATCATATGCATTGGAAATGATGTTATCCAAAAAACGTTCAATGTCTGCTTCTCTCTTTCCAATATAACAACACTTTAAAGCCGACCTACCAAACTCATTTAATCCTTCCATCGTTTTATCGGATACAAGGTATAGAACAGGCTTTCTCAAATATAAATATTCAGCCAGAAAAGACCCACAATCATGAATCATCGCGTCCGAATAAATAAATATTGATTCATAGCCACCCTCTGACAACTGTGTAAGCTCACCGAGCTCCCAAAACTGATAATATAAATCGGTTCTCTTGTCACCCCAGTCCGGATGGTTGTAAAGCTTTGACTTCAAAATGGGGTGTGGTTTGAAGCACCACTGCACATCTTCTTTATATAACTCTACCAGATTTTTGAAGAAATCAGCAAAATCCAAAAAATTTGATAATCTTAATTCCTGGCTATCGTCAATTGTATGGTGTGGGGCAAAAATAATTCTTTTCCGACGACCAAGCGCTTTCCAAGGATCTACACGCTCATCTATTTCTAGTAAAGGCTCACACGCTGGATATCCTGTCAAAATACAATTCTTTGCATTATTCGCAGATACATCTTTAGCACGATCAAATGAGACAAGATGGGGCATGAATATTTTCCACATCGCGTTATGGAAATATTGATTATAGATCGAATCGTCTCCGCCGTGAGATGTCACCAAATAAAAGTAAGGAACGTAAAAGGAAAGGTATCTTTCAAAAGCATCTCTATAGTATCTTTGGGAAGTTAAATCATGAGGATTTGTAAAACAAATCAAATCAGGTTTAATCTCTTCAAGCTTGACCCAGCTACCATCCTTGTTTCTAGAGTTAATAACCGGATAGCCCGCTTCCTGAAAAGAATTATAAGTTTTCTCAAGATCTCTATCACGCCGTTCAGTTCCATAAGCCGTATAAGGACAAACAAGAACAACTGGATCAAATAATTCATCCTCAAGCATATATTTAAAAACGCTGTCAACCTTCCACACGCTTTCATGAATCGCAAAAAACACTACTTTTATTTTTTCTTTTTCTGCAACACTTATAAGCATTTTTTTATGCCTTCGTTGCATTTTAAGAGATAGAACTTTCTTTTTTTGTTGCACGTAAATATTTCTTCTTATCCACAGAAGAACTAGCTTTATCGGGCGAGGAATAACTTTCCGAGCAAATAAAAAAATCATTGATAAAACCGATTTTTTTGCTCTCTGATTAAGTAGTCTTTGTACAACTCATCAATCAGCTCCAGCTCATCATCGGATAAATAACTTTTATAAATACCAATATTTTTTTCCGATATTTTCGGATCCAAAACTTTTTCATTATTTGAATCGCTTAGCAATCCACTAAATAATTCGACCTTCGCCCTAATAAACTCATTGTCTCGAACTAGTCTTTCAAAACTCAATGCAACCGCGTTTTCCGGTTGTGTAACAATTATTTTTTCCATCCATTTAATACGCGTTTTCAAGGTATGAATTTGATATTTTATGGCACCAAGACGACCACCGCCATAAATGTCTTGCTCGGGAGCACGAAAATGCAGAAAAAGATGATTTTGCTTTATTATCTGAGCCAGTTGGTCTCTAGGGTCTCTATAGATGAAAAACATCTTAAATGGCGAGAACACTTTTGGCCATACATCTAAATGTTGACTAATTATTATAGGTTGATCAAATACGGCGTGAGACTTACCTTCTGCATAAATGTCTTTTATTGCGCCAGTGTATTTCCTAGCTGCTGCTAACTTCTCTTCGCGGCTGGCCGAAGACGTGATGATTCTGCTGTGTTCTTTAAGTGCTCGCCATCTTTTTAAGTTGTATAAATGTCCATTCAAAAAATTTTTAAGCAATTTTCTTCCAGGCTTGTACTGGGCTTTTAGAAATATTTCTACTTGGGAGGGATACACATCGCTAATTAAACCATCGATATGATCTGAAATCATTCCGGGCCTCCGTAGTTCATCAAGTTCGCCTTGGATAAGGCCAACATCGCTGTATTCTTTCAGCATATCTACTAATGCGCTGGAACCTGACCAAAGTAAGCCACAAACCAATATATTCATACTTAATCCTGAAAAAAATCAACAGATAGTCAATATACCTTCGAGAAATAATTTATAGCGTTTATTATTATTTTCGATTCTTCAGCTTTTAAAACTGGACTGATCGGTAAACTTAAAGCCTCGGAGCTCAATTTCTCTGAAACCGGATATTCGCTAGATTTCCAGGCTGAATAAGCCTGCTGCAGATGCGGCAGTATAGGATAATGGACTAAGGTTTGCACACCTGACTTTTCAAGATGGGCTTGCAACTTTTCACGCTGTTGAGTACGAATCACGAAAAGGTGCCAGACATGTGAGCTATCTGTTAGGGCTGTATCACTACAAGTTTTGGGCAAACAGATGTGCTCGCTATGAATACCATTAAGATATAAGTGCGCTACTTGCCGCCTAGCGGCAATGTCATCATTAATATACCTTAACTTTACCCTAAGAAGAGCCGCTTGCATCTCGTCTAGCCGGCTGTTCACACCCTGATATAGGTTTTCATATTTTTTGTGGCTGCCGTAGTTGCCCAAGGCACGAATGGTTTGCGCCAGTTCTTCGTCATTGGTTGTGACTGAGCCTGCGTCGCCCAACGCGCCAAGATTTTTTCCGGGATAGAAGCTAAAACCGGCTGCATGCCCCCAGTTACCTGCTTTTCGGCCGTTGATAAAGGCACCGTGGGCTTGGGCGGCGTCTTCTAACACCAGTAGATTATGATTATCAGCCAATGCCATAATTTCTGGCATTGGTGCCATTTGGCCATAGAGGTGCACCGCAAGAATGGCTTTGGTGTTTGGCGTGATGGCTTTAGCGATGTTTTTTGGGCAAATATTGAATGTTGCTTCGTCTGGCTCTACCAACACAGGCTTCAAACGGTTTTCAGTGATGGCAAGAATACTGGCGATATAGGTATTGGCTGGGACGATAACTTCATCGCCCTCTTTCAGCTTTCCCAGCTCTTTCCAGGCTCGCAGCGTTAATATCAAGGCATCTAGGCCGTTTGCGACGCCAATGCAATGTTTACTGCCGCAGTAATTGGCAAACTCTTCTTCAAAGGCTTTTACCTCGGTTCCTTGGATGTACCAGCCGGAATCGATCACTCGGGTAGCAGCGTCGATCAGTTCAGATCGGTATTGAGCGTTTATTGACTTTAAGTCTAAGAAGGGAATCATTCTTGCTGATACCTGATAATTTTTCCTGGGTTACCCACTACAACGGCGTGTGCCGGCACATCTTTTACGACAACAGCACCCGCACCTACCATGGCGCCTTCACCGATGCATACACCTGGCAACAAGGTAGCGTTTGCACCAATGCTGGCATTTCGTTTGATGACTACACCGGAAAACTGTTCAGGGTGTTTTCTTGAGCGTGGGTATGGGTCATTGGTGAGTGTGACATTTGGGCCTATAAATACGTCGTCTTCTACCCGGGTGCCGTCCCAAAGCTGCACACCAGATTTCACCGTTACTCGATCGCCTATAATTACATCACCTTCAATCAGGGTTTGAGCACAAATATTACAGTTTTTGCCGATCACCGAGCCTTTGAGGATCACAACGAACTGCCAGACTTTGGTGCCTTCGCCAATGCTGCACTCGGCAACGTCTGCCAACGGGTGGATAAAACTCATCGACTGACCTGCCTCAGGAAGTCTTCGTAATTTCGAATGTAATCCGCTTCATCGTAGTGTTCGCTGGCGAGCACAAGAAGCACGCAGTCTTCGCTAAAATCGTGCATTTCTCGCCAGGTTCTATCTTCAATCACCAAGCCTTTAGTTGGGGAGTCCAGCCATACTTCTTCGCGACTTGTACCGTCGTCTAATATCATGCGGCACTTCCCAGCCAGGCAGATGGCCACTTGTTTTAATTTCTTGTGCGCGTGGTAGCCCCGACTAACGCCTTTTGCGGTGTGGTAGATGTAATACACGCGCTTTATGTCAAATGGAACAGCTTTTTCCATTCCAATTTCGACAGCCACTAAGCTGCCGCGTTGGTCGCCAAGGCTTTGAAAGTCGATCCAGTTAATCAGGCTCATGCCATAGCAACATTTGGCGCATAATATTCGGCTTGCGCAAACGCAGGCGCGGCCTGGTCTTTAGTAGACAGCAGCGGTATCTGTGTTTCATCAAGCGGCCAGTCAATCGCCAATTCAGGATCGTTCCAGGCGATGCTGCGTTCGTACTCAGGCGCATAGAATTCTGTGCACTTATACTGAAAATCTGCACTGTCACTGGTTACCAAAAAACCATGGGCAAAACCCGGTGGTACCCACAGCATTCGGTTGTTTTCCTCTGACAAGTACTCCCCTACCCACTTGCCAAATGTGAGCGAGTCCTTGCGCAGGTCTACGGCCACATCAAACACTTCACCACGGGTAACGCGCACCAGTTTTCCTTGGGGCTTTTCGATTTGGTAGTGCAGACCGCGCAGGGTGTTTTTTACCGAGCGGCTGTGGTTGTCTTGCACGAAG
>Ga0307976_1001625_pt1 | contig 10121 bp, 8 predicted proteins | sample OrgLakmetagen919_FD_201836 | JGI IMG/M metagenome (GOLD analysis project Ga0307976, IMG submission 201836) | Saline water microbial communities from Organic Lake, Antarctica - #919 | ecosystem: Environmental > Aquatic > Non-marine Saline and Alkaline > Saline | place: Antarctica: Organic Lake... | reverse complement strand
GGCCACGCAGCTGTTCCTGATGTTCAAGAAACCATTGGTAAGTACCGGCCAGTCCATCTTTCAAGCCAATGCGCGCCTGCCAGCCTAATGCGTTCAGGCGGGAAACATCCATCAGCTTGCGAGGGGCGCCATCGGGTTTACTGGTGTCAAATACCAGTTTGCCGGTAAAGCCGGTGACTTCAGCCAGTGTTTCCGCTAATTCCCGAATCGTGCAATCAACACCAGTACCCACGTTGATATGGGAAAGCATCGCCTCAGTGTTTGTCTGGTAAGTGACGTCGTCCAGATTCATCACATACACGCTGGCCGCAGCCATGTCGTCTACATGCAAAAACTCACGCATGGGTTGACCACTGCCCCATACCACCACTTCACTGGCGCCTGCCTCTTTGGCTTCGTGGAAACGGCGCATCATGGCGGGGATTACGTGGCTGTTTTCGGGGTGGAAGTTGTCATTCTGCCCGTAGAGATTGGTTGGCATTGCGCTGCGGTAGTCTCGGCCATACTGGCGGTTGTAACTTTCGCAGAGCTTGATGCCGGCGATTTTGGCAATGGCGTAGGGCTCATTGGTTGGCTCGAGTGTTCCGGTCAGCAGCGCATCTTCGCTCATAGGCTGCTCGGCCATTTTCGGATAAATGCAAGAAGACCCAAGGAACAACAGTTTCTGAACCCCCGCCATGTGGGCCGAGTGGATGATATTGGCTTCGATCATCAGATTTTCATAGATGAACTCCGCCGGATAGGTGTTGTTGGCGTGAATGCCACCGACCTTGGCAGCGGCAAGGTATACTTGTTCTATGTTTTCCTGCTTGAAAAAAGCTTGCACAGCAGCTTGGTCAAGCAGGTTCAGCTCTGCCCTGCTACGAGTAATCAGCTCTACGTTTGCGTTATTTTCGAGTTGCCGAACCAGTGCGGAGCCGACCATGCCTTTGTGTCCGGCGACAAATATGCGTTGCTTGGCCATAACTAATTAATTCTCCACCGAAATCGGAACTTCCAAACCGTGTTGTTTGAGCAGCGCGTGTCGCTTGGCGGTCTTGAGGTCTTCTGCCACCATTTCGGCACACATTTCCTGGGTCGTGATCTCCGGAGTCCAGCCAAGTTTCTCTTTAGCTTTTGACGGGTCACCCAACAGTGTTTCAACCTCAGCCGGACGGAAATAGCGCGGATCTACCCGAACAATGACATCACCCCCTTTGAGCGCTGGAACGTTATCACCCTCAATAGCCTCGATCACCGCCACCTCATCAATGCCCTGCCCCTCAAAGCGCAGAGTGACACCCAGCTCTTTTGCTGACCACTCAATAAACTGACGAACGGAATACTGAACGCCGGTCGCTATTACAAAATCTTCCGGCTCATCCTGTTGAAGCATCATCCACTGCATGCGCACGTAGTCCTTGGCGTGGCCCCAGTCACGAAGTGCATTCATGTTGCCCATGTACAAACAGTCTTCCAGGCCTTGAGCGATGTTGGCCAGCCCACGAGTTATTTTACGGGTCACAAAGGTTTCACCACGGCGCGGTGACTCGTGATTAAACAGTATGCCGTTACAGGCATACATTCCGTAGGCTTCGCGATAGTTGACAGCGATCCAGTAGGCATACAGCTTGGCCACCGCGTAAGGCGAACGAGGGTGAAAGGGTGTCGTCTCCTTCTGGGGAGTTTCTTGAACGAGGCCGAACAGTTCAGAAGTGGAGGCCTGATAAAAACGGGTCTTCTTTTCAAGGCCAAGTAAGCGGATAGCTTCCAGAAGCCTCAATGTGCCCATGGCGTCGACGTCGGCGGTATATTCCGGCGCTTCGAAGCTAACTGCCACATGGGACTGAGCGCCAAGGTTGTAGACCTCGTCTGGCTGAATTTCCTGCAGTATACGGGTGAGGCTGGAAGAGTCCGTTAGGTCGCCGTAATGCAGGACGAAATTCTGATTTTTGACGTGTGGGTCCTGATAGATATGATCTACACGCTGGGTGTTAAATGATGACGCGCGGCGCTTGATGCCGTGAACTTCGTAGCCTTTTTCCAAAAGAAATTCAGCGAGGTAGGAACCGTCTTGGCCGGTTATGCCGGTGATCAGAGCTTTCTTCATATTCAGTCCTATTAATTATTTCTGTAAACAGGTAAATATTCGGTTGCTGGCGAGTCCAGACACCCACACATTAAGGAAACCTCTTCCCGTTCGAGCAAGTCATGTAAAACCGGGATAATGTCGCGCATACCTACACCATTTAACGCTGTTGGATGCACGGAGGATTTTGAGGATTTTCCATAGAAGCCGGAAACCGGTTTTGGGGGAGGAAGAAATATCGGATCAACCTTAGACTCCATGCACTCATAAAAATACTGGCCCCCAAAATCCAGTCCATGGATTACTACCTTTTTAAATCCGGCCTGGTATGCCAATATGATTGCGGTTACCACCGAGGAACACAACTGAGGAATGTAGTCTGTCTGGTCATTCAGGCAACGGGTCAAAACATGATTCAGATGTTTTTTATCAAGCACAGTGTAAAGATGGTCTAGAACGGGTCTGGCAAGACCAAGCCAGTGAGCAGCGATATAGTTGATGTCGTTCTTGGTTTCCCATACATTTTTGAAATAAACTAAATCGGTTTTGTTGGCTACTTTTGACCTGGCAAGTTCAAGATGATTGACAGATATTTCCTTTACATTTTCACCACCAAACTCAAAAAAATAAACGTCAAAATCAAGATCGGCAATCGCCGCATAATTAAATCCGATAATTAAATCTTGGTGGCAAATCTTATCTATTGAGTGATTCAACGACCATCCGGATCCGATAATATGACAAATATCGGAGCCCTTTTCCTCTTTGCGTCGCTCTATCTCTTCAATAACTTTCTCTCTGGTAATAAACTGGTCGCTTATCCCAGACCCAAAAACTTTTTTTCTTAAGTACTTGGCCTGCTTTTTCAATGCATAGTTGTTGTAAAGCTTGTGAAGCATCCCACTTTTTGAAATAAAACTTTTTAACCAATACTTAACCATTTCTCTGTATTTAAAATTCAGCACAATATACCCTTTAAGCTTTCTATACTCTCTATTCCGTTGTCTTTAATCCACTTTTGCCAATCAGAAACTTCTGTCCATTGACTTACAAAAATAAAATCTAGGCCAACACCTTTTGCTGCAATGTAATCGTACTTACTGTCACCTATGAAAAGCGCAGGGAAGGTTATATTCTTGGCGTTGACTTCTCGCGCCAGAATTTCATCTTTGGTGTCGGGGCTGCCAAAAATTCCACCCTGAAACAAACCATCACATTTTCTTTCCGAAAAAACTTTTCGAAGCTCTTTCTGATCACCTCCTGACACAATCAACCACGTTGAGTCCGGACTGTTTCGCTTTAATTCTTCTAGGTGTGGCTCCGATTTACACTTAAGAAGACCATCCCAAACATGACTTGAATAAAGCTCAAGCGCTCGCTTTTTTTCTTGCATTGGATTATCCATTTTGAGGATATGATCAAAAAAGTAATCGAACTTTTTATACCGCGAAACACCACCATTTTCCTGGTGGTGTTTTAAAAGGCCTCTTGCAGCTTCCTCTCCATATGCCAACACCGCTTTATAAAAAGCATCTGACTTCACCCGATTGGAGTCAAGCAGGACACCGTCGCAGTCAAAAACGATGGTCTTATAATCTTTAAATCTCTGTTTCATAGGTTGTGTAGTTTTTTCAAAGCCGCAGTGACTTTTTCAACATCTTCAGGTATGTCAACCGCCAAGCTGCCGGGACGAGTTTCAATCATTTTTATGGGAATACCCAACTCAAGAAACCTTAGGATTTCTATATCCTCGGAATGTTCCAGCTCACTCTTACGGCCGAATTCCTGGAAGTTGCGTAACTCACTTTTATTGAAGGCATATATGCAAACCTGCTTCTTATATCTGGGAGGTGCATTCTTTGCTTCTTTAAAGCCCGGCAGAGCTACTCTGGACATATAGATCATTCTATCGTCCTCGGTAGTAATTACCTTCGGTATGTTGACGCTATTGGGGTCTTCGGTGTCAGTGATCCAGCTAAATCCGTTAATGATCGAGTCTGGATTATCCAGTTTTGCTTCTCTGATTTTTACAATATCTTCCGGATCAACTAACGGCTCGTCGCCCTGCACATTTATGAATACATCCGCATCAATTTCGACTGAGGCTTCCGCTAAGCGATCAGTGCCCGTTAATGCATTGCTAGAAGTTTTTACAGTCTGAAACCCGGCTTGGTTTACTACATTGGATATGCGTTGGTCATCTGTAGCCACATAAACATTGTCCTTCCCTACTGCTGAAGCTGAGAGTTCAGCTACCCAAAGAATCATAGGTTTACCTAGTAGATTGACCAATGGCTTTCCAGGAAAGCGACTGGAGCTATAACGTGCTGGGATAATGACGACACTACGCATAAAAATCTCATTGAATACTATAGATCTGATTAAATTGGATCACTCAAAGATGCATACACAGATTTACTTGCTAGATTGTAGCGAGTTGGCGTAATCGAATATAGAGGTGGTTTTCTTTGTAGTTTGCTGTAGACATCGAGCAAATTTTGCATTTCTTTACTTCTAGGGTCGTCTGCACCATAGCCATCGAAGCCCGCCATATACACTTTATCTGCTTTACCACAGCTTATTACGGCCAGAGCGTAAGCAACTACCAACGAGGTCGGTATAGTGCAATAAGTATCGCTTAACTCAAAAGTATCTGCTTGTACATTCAAACCAAAATCTAACACTTCTTTGTCTGCTAAAGCTTGCTGCACGTCTTGAGGCAACATTGAATAAGGTGTGATTAACGGCTGAGGTAACTTGGTATGCGCCTCACAGTCTGCCAACAAGCGTACTGGGTGACAAGCTACACGTAGATCAATCAACTCAGGTGCAATGGCGTTTTGTGTATTTAATGCTAATACAAGCGGTTTAGCATTACGTATGAAGCTTTCCAGCGCTGTGCGATGTTGCTCTACACCTTGCCCTGCACCTAATATAAGTACATCGCGCCTAGCAAAAATAGATTTAGGTGACCATTTACCTTGGGGTACACCACGGTAAAAATGACGAGCTGCATCTAAGGTGTTTAGACTAAACTTCCTGCCACCTTCCACACGTAAATGCTCAATAACTGCTAACACATCTTCTTCGCTATAACGTGAGTCATTGAGCATTTCTTGTATATAGGTTGGGTGAATTCCGTATTTTCCCGCTAGGTAATAATAAGGATTAGTTCCCCAGCCGTAAGCTTCTTTCATAGGGCGAAAGTTTTTACGAATTAACGTCATTAAGGGTACTAGGTTTATTTTTTGCCCCCGACGGTCAGCAACTTCTATGGCAAGTTCTTCTGTTAGCGCGTTACCTGGTCCACGACCCATACCGGTTACGGTGGCATCAACCCAAGTCACACCTTCGTCTAAAGCACGTAAGGTATTGGATAACGCCAAGCCTAAGTTATTGTGGGTGTGAATCCCTAATGCGCCATGCCACTCGCTACGCAACCAACCAATAATTTGTGCTGTTTTCTGGGGACTCATGCTACCCATGCTGTCAGCGAAATAGAGAGCTTCTAATGGGTAGTTGTTTGCCAGACGAGCAAGCGTCTTCACTTCTTTTTCTGGACAGTCAGCTATCTGCATCAAGTTAAAACCAACTTGATAACCTTGTTTTTCTAACCAAGTAACTGCAGGTAATGCTTTTTCAAATTCATGAATGTGGCTCGCTATACGCACTAAATCAACTGGCGAATCACTAGCTGGCACTGGGAATAATTTTTCCAATACTTTTTCTTGCGAAGTGTCAGCTACTAATTCATTAGCATTAACCATTACACCAATGATTAAACTTTTTGGCAAAGGTAGACTCCGCAGAAAGTCGTCACTAGTAAAAGCACAAGCACCTTTAAAACCTTTATTGTTGAGCGAACGAAATCCCAGCTCTACAGCATTAACACCCACAGCTTGCATTGCAAAAAGGTAATCATTTATTAGCTCAGGTGAAAAATCCCAAGCATTGTAATAGCCGCCATCACGGAGAGTGCAGTCTAAGAGTATTTCTTTTTTAGTTTTAAGCATGTTCTGCCCTCTCTTTAAATTGGTGGATTATACTTAAGCCGGCTTCTTAGTAGGGGCGCTCTAGTATCGTTGTTTTTGAGTCAGTTGCTAGCAGGCCATCTCCGCTTCATTTTGGTAGGTAAAGCTAGACGGATATCGGCACTGGTCCTTCTTCCTCTACCCTATGATGCACCGTTGGAGTTACCCTAAGAATCCAAGTTAAACTACAGTAAATAATCTCCACCGATAATAACGATTTATTCTAACTATTGCTCTTCATCGCAGATTTCGAGGAGTCCACGTAAATCAGGCTGTCCTTCATAGTAAGTTCTGCATCTTTCGAACCCAGGGACGTCCACAATGCTCTGATATCTTCATCAGTATATTGGTAAAACTTCAAGTCGCCCGCGCCTGCGCTGATTTTTATACGCTTGAATCTTTCGACTCCGACTATTCCCAAACATTTTTTAGTTAAGTCTTTAAAAATAATAAAAATAGAATACGCTAGGTGGCTAACCGACCTATATTTTGGGATGATTTTTGAGGATATCTCCGTGCCTTTTGAGAAATCTTCAATCAGACTGCATATAAAATCTGCACTAGCCCAATTTTCTCTAGAATTGAAAATCAATTTCGATGCATCATAGTCAGATTTCAAAAAATTGAAATCGTTGGTGATCAGTTCAGATAAGGTTTCTTGAAGCTCATCATAATTCTTTACAATTACCCCAATGTCCGAAGCGCCAGCAACCTCAAAGTCGCGAGACACTGGGTGATCGGCACAGGGTCTAAAATTAATATTCGGCTTGTGACTCAGTTCGGCCTCTAGTCCAGTTGTGCATTCGCTGTGAACCAATGCTTTAGACGCTCTAATAAATGGCCTCACGTCACCACTTTTATCGATGAAGATATTGTCGAAGTGCCCAAATGCGTCCTTGTAGAAAGACTCTTTTTCAGCAGGATGCGGTCGAAGAACAAAATTTAAGTCGGGGAAATCGAGACCCAGCCTCGCAATGGCTGGTACGAACTCAGAAAACTCCAGTGATACTTTTTTCCATGACCCAAACATCGATCTCAATATTTCTTCTTTCTGTTTAGTTTTAAGTGCCCCACCCTCTATCCTAATATCATAGCTTCTCTTCCCGAGAGCTGACGGGTCATCAGCAACCATATTCACTAAGGCAAATCTCCCGCATATTAAAACGAAGTCACCATACTTTTTCTTAAGATTTGAGACAGAAAGATCATCTATTTTACTGAATTTTGGCTTACACAGATCAAAGCGTGGGGAGCCGGAGATCTCAAATTTTTCTGCATAATGAGATTTTTTAAAAATATCTCGCTGAGCTTCGCCCCAAAATAACACCTTCTTGACGGCTTCGCTTTCAAAGTACTCCTCAGGATATATTCTTCTTACCGCTTCTTCATACTCGCCTTTATAGTAAAGCGCCCCTTCATCATGTAAAAAAAAGAAAGCTGTTCCTTTCTCCTCCATTTCCTTCACATACTTTTGATCATGAATATTTCTTCCTGTATTCGTATCTAGACGACCCAAGAATATGCAATTTTTTGATCTGGCATGAATTGACCGGATCGCCGACCTTGACCCAACAATACTAGATATTCCCCGTTCGGCGAGCTTTGCGGCCATAAATATTCTCCATTCCGTATCACGCCGAGGTGAATCAATGGCCTGAAGCACAATTACTTTACTCATTATTAATTCCAATATAGCAATACGTTAAATATTACTGAGAAAAAAGGTTCTAATGCAGTTCGTTTCGTACAATCGATTGCACTCTGACTTTGGTTGTAAAATGGGGTGCAAAGTAAACTATGTTATGGTCAATTTTTTCTTTTAGATGTGATTTTGGTAGAGATTAACTGACAGGACATGCCATATCCTCAACCTATTTCAATACATCATAAACCGCCATAACTCTTAAATTAAATTGAAGAAAAATCTAAAATAATCTAAAGCTAGCTATAATCCGGGAATCGTCAAACGCACAGTATTAGTCGTCACTCCGGATCAGTAGTTAACATTATCCGAAGACGAAGGCCAGAATGGAAACACCAAGACTCTGTCGTGAGCGCTTTCCATAATGCGGCTATCACCAGACCCCCCAACCACCATCTACACGAAGCACTTGACCTGTAACATAAGCAGACATATCGCTTGCTAAGTATGCTACGATACCTCGAAAATCATCTTCTGTAGCCATACGCCCCAAGGGAGTGCTTTTTTCGTAGCGCTTCACAAAGCTTTCAGGTTGGCCTCTGGCCACTCCTCCTGGAGAAATTACATTGGCGCGAACCTCTGGACCAAGTGTAGTCGCCAGCCAACGGGTAAACTGAATGACCCCCCCCTTGGATGCACCATATGCTGCGGGGTTGGCCATAGACGTGCCTTCATAGAGTGACCAATCTGGTCCATACTCTCCATAAATGGAGGCAATATTGACTATGCTACCAGTCTGACTTGCGCGCAACGCAGGAGTAAAAAGCTGACAAAGATGAAAAACAGAGGTCAAATTAACCTCGAGCGCTCGGCGCCATGTATCCACAGTTTGCCTTTCAAAAGGCTCTGACCAACCTTGCAAGCCCGATGTGCCCACAAAGGCAGCATTGTTGACCAACACATCAATTGAGCCTTCATTCGAGAGAATTCTTTCAGCTAACTCCTCACGCTGCTCTGAGTCTTCGAGATCACAGTGTTCGGGTTGTACCCGTACTCCATATCGCTCAATCAGAACTGTGGCTTGTGACGATAGCGCCGGATTAGGGAGGTCGACTAGTACAAGGTCGGCGCCCATTTCGGCCAGAGTCTCAGACATTACACGGCCGAGCCCACCAGCTGCGCCGGTTACAAGAGCCCGCCGCCCACTCATGTTCATTAACTTACTCAAGTCGGTCATGCTGACGCCTCTAACCGTTTCTTCATCAGAAATTCTGTAATTTCAAAATCATGCAGTGTATCAATGTCCGCCGCGCGCTCTACGGGAACCATGGCAGCGTGTACGCGGCCGGAAAACAAGGAACCAGCCGACATTATAAAGTCTGGGTTGGCGACATACGCTACAGTAGTTACGTCGAATATTTGGGGCGCATCTTGCCGTCTAGTGATACTCCCAGCAGGGCTATTAACCAATTCAACTGCCCCGTCGGCTTTCAGGCTAACCATATTGAACCATGGGTTACGGTGGGCCGGGCTGACTGTCAGTACAAGATCCGCGTTTTGGTTTCTGTAGATATCAAGACAGGAATCAATGTCTTCTGGTAGGCGAAGAGGCGCCGTTGTTGGCACCGAGACAAACACATCAGGCAGATTTCCCTCAGTATCTCGTAAATAAGCTAACGCATGACGCCATGCATCAATCTCAGAGGAAGTATCCTTTGCCAGTTCATTGGGCCGAAGAAAAGGAACGTCTGCGCCGTATGCCCTGGCTGTATCTGCAATTTCCTGCGAATCTGTTGAAACAATCACACGCTGTATAGCCGGTACTGCAAGTGCCTGTTCAATTGACCAAGCAATCAGCGGCTTGCCAGCAAAAGGACGAATATTCTTGCCGGGCAACCCCTTAGATCCGCCACGGGCAAAAATGAATGCTGTGATGCCTGTCATTCTTTCGTACCCCTTGAAACCGAAGTTACTTGCCCACTGCCCCCGGCCGATTTTCGTGCTGCTTCAATCAGACGAAGAACAACAAGGCCATCTGCCCCAGTTGCAGCATTGGGCAAGATTTTAACGGAGGGAATCGCCGCTAAAAATAGCTTTATTTGATCGCGATAACTGGCATCACGGTCAGGCTGTTTCTCCATCAAGGTTTGCCATTCATTAGTTTCAGAAGAGAATAGCGAAACCTCACCAGCCACCGCGTCCCAACGCAATGTTCCAGCTTCAGCAATCGCGGTGCAACAACGCGTGGTGTCACGCCGTAAAAAATCCATACACAAACTGCCTACAACTCCACTGGAAAAGCCCAAATTCAAGTACGCACAGTCTTCAACATCAATATCAAGTGCACCAAGTTGGCCACTCCAACTACTAATCCAGTCAA
>Ga0307976_1001599_pt1 | contig 10282 bp, 11 predicted proteins | sample OrgLakmetagen919_FD_201836 | JGI IMG/M metagenome (GOLD analysis project Ga0307976, IMG submission 201836) | Saline water microbial communities from Organic Lake, Antarctica - #919 | ecosystem: Environmental > Aquatic > Non-marine Saline and Alkaline > Saline | place: Antarctica: Organic Lake... | reverse complement strand
TATTGAGATCCCAGAACTGGTGTTCGAGCACCACGGTCATTTCCTCGGGGTAGGCCTTCATCAGGCCCTCATCGATATCGCAGTCCGGATCGGTGGTGCGGAAGCTGAGATAGAAATGGTGGGCGCCGGGCAGGCCTCCGGGACCCGCGGCGCGCTTGATCGCCTGCTTCACCACATCGCGCAGGGCGTCCTGCGCCATGCGGTCGTATCCCATAAGGTCTTTCGCCAAACGTCCCGCGCCCCGTGCCATGGATTGTTCGATGACGAGGGTATCGCCTTAGTCCGGCGCGTCAATCAGCACGCACTGCAGCTGACAGGGGCGGCCGCGAGGGGTAGGACCAGTTCGGGTTCAACGTAAAAGGGCGCTGGCCATGACCAAGACCGAAGACGGCTCCGGCGCCGCAAACCGCCCGCCCGAGACGCTGTTCGCGCCCGCCGCGGTGCGGTCCATGGCCGACGGCGCCGGCGCGCTGGAGCGGATGAAAGCCCTGCGCGACAACCCGATCTCGGTGCTGCCCGACGCGGTCTACAGGACCGACCATCACATCGCGCCGCTGGGTTCGCGCTCGGTGCATTTCCTCGCCGGACCCGACGCGATTCGCGCGGTGATGCAGGATGATTTTCAGGCCTGGCGCAAATCTCCCCTGATCATGCGCATGCTGCGCCCGATCCTGGGAGACGCCATCCTCACCGCCCATGGCGAGAGCTGGCGGCGCCAGCGCATGATCCTGCAACCGGCCCTGTTTAAAAAGCGGATCGCCCGGTTTGCGCCGCTGATGACGGCCGCCGGGCGCAGCGCCATCGCGCGCCTGTCCGCCGGGCCGCAGCCGGTGGAGGTGCACGCGGTGATGAACGACACGACCTTCACCATCATCGAGCAGGCCCTGTTCTCCGATACCGAAGGCTTTGACCGCGCGGCGGTGCGCGGCGCGATCGAGCGTCTGCTGGAGGAGATCGGGCGGCTGCGCTATTCCGATCTTCTGCCGTTTCCAGAATGGGCGCCGCGCATCATGAGCCCCGGCGGCCGGGCTGCGCTGAAGACCTTCCGCACCGCCGCTCTGGCCCAGATCCGGCGGCGGCGCAGCGCTCGCGGCGAGGGCGCGCAGGAAGACGGCGCCGGCGATCTGCTGTCGTTGCTCATGGATGTGCGCGACGAGGAGACGAAAGCGGGTCTCTCCGATATCGACATCCGCGACACGCTGATGACGTTTGTGGCCGCCGGTCACGAGACCACGGCGATCGCGCTGACCTGGTCGCTCTACTGCCTGGCCCATGACCGCGAGGCGCAGGCGCGCGTGCGCGCCGAGGCGGAGCGTGTGTTCGCCGGGGTCGAGGATCCCGGCGCGGGCGAGAGCGCGCAGCTTGTCTTCACCCGCCAGGTGGTCGAGGAGGCGCTGCGCCTGTTTCCGCCCGCGCCGGCGCTGGGCCGGCGGGCGGTGCGCGACACGCATATCAGCGAAACGCCGGTGAAGAAGGGCGATATGGCGCTGCTGGCGTTTTACGCCCTGCATCGCAACCCCGGCTATTGGGACCACCCGGACCGCTTCGATCCAGATCGCTGGAGCCCTGAGCGCCGGCCCGTGGACCGCTATCGCTTCATGGCGTTCGGCGGCGGGCCGAGGGCCTGCGTGGGCGCGCAATTTGCGATGATGGAGGCCTCGCTCATCCTGGCCCAGATCGTCGCGGCGCTGGATGTGGACCCGGTGGACGAGCTCGTGGAGCCGGTCATGCAGGTCACCCTGCGCCCGCGCGGCGGGCTCCGCCTCGTGTTTACGCCGCGCCAGTAAAGCCGTGGCGGTAAGGCGCGGATGATGGCTGCGGGGGGCATGCATGAGGCGGCGGGAGAAAAGTGGGGGCTTCTGTTGCCAGGCGCCCCCGAACCCCGCCTGACCTTGCTAGAGATCAGGACTTAAGTGCGAGAAACCCGCGCTGCTACGCAGCGAGAGCCATCTCTTCAGCATAGTTGTCGTTGGCAACTACTTGAAACGGGCTGGTAACGAAGCCCATTCGGGCGAAAGCAACGTCTTTAGCCATCCGTCGATCCTATTCGGCCCCTCAACGTCCGCCCAACGAACGGGGAAAGATGGTGGTGGAGCCGCCGGGATTCGCACCCGGGTCCGGTCTGGTTATTACACGCGCGTTTATCGCCATAGACCGCCGAAGCGGACACCATGAATATAGGCGATTGCTGGCCCCGGCGAAAGGGGCAGGCGCCGAGCGCGATCACGCTTCACTACGGTGAGTCCCCTCGACTACGCCAGCAGGCCGACCGCGAACAGGGCGATCACGGTCAACACGAACGCCAGCACGTAAACCGGCGCGAGGACGCCAATCCGCAGAATCGCCCCCATCCAGCTCGAGGCGTACATGCCGCGATCACTCAGGACGGCGTAGGCCAGCGGCGCCGCGAGCGTGGTAAGGCCGATGGCGCTGGCCGCAACAGCCGACACCGCTGACAGGTACGCATAGGTCAGCGCCGCTCCGGCGGTGAACGGCATGAGGGCGGCGTGGAAATACACTGAATGGAGGGCGTGCCGGATCAACGGCGCGCGCGGGTGCAGAAGGGCGTTCATCATGGCGAACACCAGCGCCATGGCGATCACGGCCTGGCCGATCGCCAGATTGGCGCGGCGCTCAAAGGCGACTGGATCGCGGGCGATCTGGGCCAGAGCGCCTGCGTCGCCGCCGAGCGTTGGATCAAGAACGCCCTCGCCGATCGGTTCGGGCGGCGGGTTCCAGGGGGGCCGAAACATGGACAGGCGCACCACGACGCCGTCCAGGCCCATCTCAACAATGGAATCGCCGTCGATACGGCTCTGGCCGCCTGTCTCACGGTCCGCCTCACGCTCCGTCTCAACACCTGCCTCGCGCTCTATCTCGATCTCCAGGCCGATCACGGTGAGACCGCCCAGCTGGGTGATGGCGAGAAAGGCGAACACGGCGATTGCGTAGAGCCGCACCGGCGGGGTGAACCGGGCCCGGCGCCCCTCCGCGTAGGCTCGAGCTACTGCGCCAGGGGCGGCGTAGAGCGCGCGGAACGTCGTCCAGAACCGGCCGTCCCAAGAGACAATCCCGTCCACCGCCTCGCGCAACAGGCCCAGGAAGGGCCGGTTCAGGTCCGTCTGCTCCTGACCGCAGGCTGCGCAGAAGCGGTCCCTCACGCGGGCGCCGCAATTGGCGCAGCGCTCCGCCGGTCCCGTCCCGGTCCCAGTCCTTGGCCTGGCCTTGGGCTTGGTGTCTGGCTGATCATCCCCCGTCATGGGCCAAGCCTAGCCGCTTGGCCCTGCACCGTCATGGGGTTTGCATCGGCTTATCCGCTTGTCTTAGCCGCCCGTCATCACAAAGGCGTTCAGCTTGTTGCCGTCCGGATCGCGGAAATAGGCGGCGTAGAAATTGTCGCTGCGCGGGCCCGGCGGGCCCTCATCGGCGGCGCCGTTGTCCATCGCCGTCTTGTAGATTTCGTCCACATGGGCCGCGTCGCGCGCGGCCAAGCCTACCATCACGCCATTGCCGACCGTCGCCGCCTCGCCGTTGAACGGCATGCTCAGCGCGACCCCGGCGGCGCCGCCGGGCTTGCCCCAGGCGATGAAGGTGTCGAACTCCATCATGCGCGGCGTGTCCAGCAGAGCGGCGATCTTGTCATAGAACGCCGCCGCGCGCGGCAGGTCGTTGGTCCCCAGCGTCACATATCCGATCATGGTTCGTCCGCCCGAGTGTTCATTGTATGTTCCACCATTAACGCCACACTGGGACCAAAGCTGCAAGTTAAATGTCGATGTGTGAAGCCCGGCCCACTCAATCCAGCGCCCGGGTCGCCGGCGCCTGGCGGGATGCGCCGATGGACTGAGACTGCCGGCCCGGCTTATCCCCAAAGCCTCGCCTTCAGCGAGTTCGAGAACCGGCTCGATCAAAATTCGCCGAGCCTGCGCCAGTCAGGCGACTATGCGGATCAAAAAAGGAAGCTGGTGGTCCCGTCGCTCGTCATGTTGCCCCGCGCGTCGTATGTCGGCGCGGCTGAGCCGGTCACGCTGGTGACCTGGTTCAACCCGCTATGGCCGAACAGCGTGTCGACATTGATGTGGCTGGCGAAGCTGTAGCCGGTGTTGGAGCGGGTGCGGCTCTCGATCTGGCCGGCCGGGTTGAAGCTGAACGAGTCGGTGTTGTCGTTGGCGGTTCCCGCAAGATCCTGCACCGGCTCGTCGAGGCGCCCGTTCGGCTGGGCCTTAATTCGCTTCGCGCGGCCCGGCCTCACCATCAAAGCTGTAATCGGTGACCGTGCCGTTGCCGCGGGTGAGGGCGGTGCGCCGTCCCAGATCATCATAGGCAAAGCTTGCCAGCACGCCGACGCCGGAGCTCGCGCCGTTCTCGCGGATGGCAGTAAGTTGGCTCGCGACCGTGTAGTCGTACGCCACATAGAACGCGTCCGGCCAGGTCATGCGCGTGCGCCGGGGCGCCGCGTCATACTGATAGCTCACCGTGCCGTTGGGGCTGGCTTGCGAGAGCATGCGCCCGCGCGCATCGAAGGTGTTGGTGATCGTCATCGCGCCGTTCGACGCGGTCAGAAGGTTGGAGAAATTGTGGTGGGTGTGGAAGTCGGGAAGTTAATCTTGGGGAAAAAGACGATAGCGTCTGACACCGAGCACCCTTGCCGGCGCATTATCTTCGCTAAGAGTAACGCTTAATTCCATATGTGGATGACCATCGACATCGTCACGGTCATCCACATCAATGTCTGGTCGCGCTTGATACCAAGTGCCGCCCAGACGGAGCGCATAATAGGAGTAGACCGGAGGCTGTGTTAGTCCACAAAGATCAGCCGTTTCCTCATCCAGTGTCTGTGCGAGGGTTTGTGTATAAACTGATAAGCTGTTTGTAAAAACATACCAATTCTTATCGATCCAAGTCGCCTCCGATGAAAGTGAGTAAATGCCGCCGACGAAAGGGCTGTCAAAAGACCTGACTTCGAATTCAATTTCTGACTCTAGAGGCGAGAGAGTAATATCATTGTAAATTAATCCAGAGCATTGATCATGCGTCCTGTGTACGCCGTACACTTCAACGAGCGAGGTCGAATCAAAGCCTGGAACCGCCACAATTCCTAACAGCAATATCGATACTAATATCATCTGCGGCATATCCTTAGAAGTTGGGCGCCATATCCGTCGGCCTGCGCCTCGCGAGGGTCCGTCGGGTCTAGACCACCTAAAAGGCCAGCATTGATGTGGCCTCCAAACTCGTGGCCCGCTACGAAATAAGCTACGTCCTGCGCAGTCAACGCGTTTGGGCTGACAGTAGTACTTACTGAGCCCGTATCAGTATTATAATGTCGAATTCCGATTCTGCGCCCCTCTGCCGCGCCTCGATAAAACTGAACGTGTCCTCTGTTCTGGTCTGCAGCAGCAAAGATAGGCGTTCCTAACGGATATTCTGGGCTTTCGCTGCCTAAAATCAGCCCGTTGCTAAGCATAAAGCCATATCGATCATCGTAACCCCACGTGCTGCGTTCAGGAACCATGCCGGCCCGTCGGGCGCAATCGACCGCATTTCTTATGAGCGCGTTGCGACTGTTTTCGCCGAGGTCTTCACCGCCGACATTATCCCCTCCGTCCTCGCTTCCACCACCACCACCACCGGGCCCGCCCCCGAAAAGCCGAACACCGCCGGAATTCCCAAAGCCGAATCGGCCCGGCGCATTGTTCCAACACTCCATGTACTGAGTACCGTTTTTGGTGCCGATGGGGCGGCAATGATCAAAGGTTTCTCTCTTAGGGTTTTTCAAGCGGCTCAACCCCCACGGATCGGTGAAGTTCACCGGATCTCCGCCCACATAGGCGTAGAGGTTCATCCCGCCTGAGTGGCCTATGGGATCGGTCTGCATGAAGCGCATGAGGCCTGGGTGGTAGGCGCGGTTTTTGGAGTGATAGACGCCGGCGGCGGCGATCCACATCTGGCCGGTGTACTGGTAGAGGCCGGTATTGGCGGGGTTATGCGTCGCGCCGTCGTTCATCCACCAGGACGCCATGGTTCCTTGGCCACCCTCGCCTTATCCCCCGCCTGGCGCCGGGTTTCGGCGCCGGATGGCTTTATCGAATCGTCTGGCGCGCTAGTCTTGGCGCTGTTGCTTTTTAAGGATGGCCGCCATGGCGCTCGCTGACCCTTCGCCCCACGACGGATCGCCCGGGTCCGGCTCGCCCATCGAGCGGGCCTATCTCGATCTGCTGCGCGAGATCATGGAGGCAGGCGAGGATCAGAGCGATCGCACGGGCACCGGCACGCGTGGCGTGTTCGGCCGGCAGATCCGCTGTGATCTCAGCCACGGATTTCCGCTGCTCACCACCAAGAAGGTGCATTTCAAGTCCATCGCGGTGGAGCTGTTATGGTTCATCAAGGGGATGACCAATGTACGCTGGCTGCAGGAGCGCGGCGTGAAGATCTGGGATGAGTGGGCCGACGAAGACGGCGAGCTCGGCCCGGTCTACGGCAAGCAATGGCGCCGCTGGGAAGGGCCGGGGGGCGAAGAGATCGACCAGCTCGCCAATCTGATCGAGCAGATCAGGACCAGCCCCGATAGCCGCCGCCATGTGATCAGCGCCTGGAACCCGGCCGACGTGCCGTCCATGGCGCTGCCGCCCTGCCACACTCTGTTCCAGTTCAAGGTGCTCGGCGGCCGGCTGCATCTGCAGCTCTATCAGCGCTCCGCCGACATGTTCCTGGGCGTGCCGTTCAATATCGCCAGCTACGCGCTGCTGCTGGCCATGGTGGCGAAAATCACCGGCTATGAGCCGGGCGAATACGTCCACACGTTTGGCGATGCGCACATCTATTCAAACCATGTGGACCAGGTGAACGAGCAGCTCTCGCGCACGCCGCGCGCTCTGCCGCGCCTGATCCTCAATCCGGCTGTCACGGATCTCTTCGCGTTCGAGTATGAGGACATCGCCATAGAGGGCTATGACCCCCATCCGGGGATCAAGGCGCCGGTGGCGGTATGACCCGTCCCCGTCTGGCCGTCGTGGTGGCCGTTGCGAAGAATGGCGTGATCGGCCGGGATGGTGATCTGCCCTGGCGGATTCCGTCTGACCTGAAACGCTTCAAGGCGGCGACGCTGGGCAAGCCGGTGATCATGGGGCGCAAGACCTGGGAGAGCCTGCCGAGGAAACCCTTGCCCGGACGGCCCAATATCATCGTCAGCGGCTCCCTGGCGGCGGCGCCTGGCGCGCAGGTGGTCTCCAGCGTCGAGGCGGCGCTGGACGCCGGCGCGGCGGCCGCCGCCGAGTGCGGCGCGGGTGAGGTGTGCCTTATCGGCGGCGCGCGGCTCTACGCCGACATGCTTCACCTTGTGGACCGCATCCATCTGACTGAGGTGGATCTGGAGCCGGACGGCGACGCGGTGTTTCCCGCCCTCGATCCTGAAGCCTGGCGCGAGATCAGCGCCGAGCGTGTGGAGCCGGGCCCGGACGACGACGCGGGCTTCACCGTGCGCCTCCTTGAGCGGATCAAGGCCTCGAAATAGGCTTCCGGGGTGAGGCGGCGCGCCGCGCCTTGTCCGGTTTTACTTGAACCGGAGGGCGCAACCCGCCACATACGGGGCAAGCGCGATCAAGCGATATCCATTGCAGGAGCGGGGAAATACATGCCCTGGAACGATAATTCAGGCGGCGGAGGCCCATGGGGCTCCGGCGGCGGCGGCAACAACAACAATCCGTGGGGCCAGGGTCCGCGCCGTCCCGGCGGCGGTGGCGGTGGCCAAGGCGGTCCGGGCAATGAGCCCGACCTTGAAGAGCTGATCCGGCGCTTCCAGCGCTGGCTCAAGGGTCTCTCCGGGGGCGGCGGCTCCGGCGGTTCGGGCGGCTCCGGCGGCGGCGGCGGCAAGGGCGCCGGCGGCGTGATCGGCATCGCCGTGCTCGTCGCCGCGGTGGCCTGGCTCGTGTGGCCGGGCAATTTCTATTACATCGTCAGCACCGACCAGGCCGGCGTCGTGCTTCGCTTTGGCGAGTATTCGCGCACCGCGAGCCCGGGTCCGCACCCCAAGCTGCCGTATCCGCTGGAGACCGTGCTTCTGCCCGGCGTGACCACCACCAATGAGGTCGAGGTCGGCGCGGTCGACGCGGAAAGCCTGATGATCACGCAGGACGAGAACATCGTCGATGTGGACTTCGTGGTGCAGTGGCGGGTTGATCTGAGCTATCCCGAAGGGGTTCGCGACTTCCTGTTCAATGTCCGCGACCCTGAAGGCACCGTGAAGGCGGTCGCCGAATCGGCGATGCGTGAAGTGGTCGGCACCACCGAGTTGATCCCCATCATCACCACCGGCCGCGCCGAGCTGGCGACCCGCGCCCGCGGCATCATCCAGGACACCCTGGACAGCTATCGGGCCGGCATCCAGATCCTTGAAGTCCAGCTCAGCGAATCGTCGGCTCCGGCTGCGGTGATCGATGACTTCCGCGATGTGGACCGGGCCCGCCAGGACGCCACCCGCTTCCAGCTGGAAGCCCAGCGCGACGCCAACCAGGTCGTGCCGGAAGCCCGCGGTGACGCGGCGCGTCTGCTGGAGGAAGCCCGCGGCTATCGCGACCAGGTGGTCGCCCAGGCCGAGGGTGAAACCGCCCGCTTCAACTCGATCTATCAGCAATACGCCCTGGCGCCCGAAGTCACGCGCCGGCGCATGTTCCTGGAGACGATGGAGCGGGTGCTGGGACGCTCCGAACTCATCATTCTCGATCAGGGCGGAGAAGGCTCGGGCACCGTGCCGTACCTGCCGCTCGACCAGCTCGGCCGCGCGCGCGGCGAGCGCTCGCAAGCGGCCGGCTCCGGTCAGGGAGGCAATTAAGCCATGCGCATTCTTACCCTCATCATTGCGGCGCTGGTGATCATCGCCGCAATCGTGGCTTCAACCGCCACCTACACCGTGAACGAGCGCCAGCAGGCTCTCGTGCTGCGCTTCGGCAAGGTGACCGCCGTGGTCAACGAGCCGGGCGACGAAGACCCGGGCCTCCACTTCAAGGCCCCCTTCATCGACGACGTGATCTACTTCGAAAAGCGCAACATGGAATTCGACATGCGTCCGGCGGAAATCCTCGCCGCCGACCAGGAGCGCCTGGTCGTGGACGCCTTCCTGCGCTTTCGGATCACCAATCCGCTGCGGGTCTATCAGACCGCCCGCGACGAGCGCGGCCTGCGCGAGCGCCTGCGCCCGCTCATGGACGACTCCCTGCGCGGTGTGATCGCCTCGATCAACTCCAACGAGGTGATCTCCGGACAGCGCTCCTCGCTCATGGACCGCATCGAATCCGCGGTGGCCGCCCAGGTGGCCAACCAGGATCTCGGCGTGGAAGTCATCGACGTGCGCATCCTGCGCGCCGACCTTCCCCAGCAGGTGACCGAGCAGGTCTTCCAGCGGATGGCCTCCGAGCGTCAGCAGGAAGCCCAGCTGGTGCGCTCGCGCGGTGAAGAGCTGGCCCTGGAGATCCGGGCCGGCGCCCAGCGTGAAGCCACGGTGATCCGCGCCAACGCCCGGGCCGAAGCCGACCGCATCCGCGGTGAAGGCGACGGCCGGAGGAACCGGATCTACGCCGAGGCCTACAGCCAGGACGTGGAGTTCTTCCGGTTCTACCGCTCCATGATCGCCTATGAGAACGCCCTGCGCGACGGCACGCCCATCGTGGTGCCGCCCGACAGCGAGTTCTTCGAGTATTTCCGCTCCGAGAGCGGCGGGCCCAACTAGCCTCGACTCGCATCTCGCACACTGGAACGGCCGGGCTCCAACGAGCCCGGCCGTTTTCGTTTGTGCCCGCAAACAGCCCCTCAAACGCACGTGCGCCATGGTGAAGCGCGGCGCGGGCGTGTTAGACATTCATTAATCGTTTGAACCGACTGACCGACCGGAGCCGCCGATGCGCCTGTTCGCCGCCCTCTGCGCCGTCGCCCTGCTGGCCGGCGCTGCGCCGATCTTCACTGCGAGCGCCCAGCCCAATGACGGATTCGCCGACCTCAATGACCGTCTGAGCCCTGCGGTGGTGAACATCGCCACGGCCCAGCGCCTCGGTGAAGACGACGGGCTGCCGGTCTTCCCGCCGGGTTCGCCGCTGGAGCGCTTCAACGATCTTCTGGGCGAGGGGCCGCGCATGGCGCGCTCGCTGGGCTCTGGCTTCGTCATCGACGCGGCCGGGCTGGTGGTCACCAACAACCACGTCATCGACGAGGCCGACGAGGTGGAGGTCGTGTTCCAGGACGGACGCATCCTGCCCGCGGAGATTATCGGGCGCGATCCGGCCACCGACAT
>Ga0307976_1001591_pt1 | contig 10325 bp, 4 predicted proteins | sample OrgLakmetagen919_FD_201836 | JGI IMG/M metagenome (GOLD analysis project Ga0307976, IMG submission 201836) | Saline water microbial communities from Organic Lake, Antarctica - #919 | ecosystem: Environmental > Aquatic > Non-marine Saline and Alkaline > Saline | place: Antarctica: Organic Lake... | reverse complement strand
TAAAAAGTGCGGAAAACAACTTTCCACATAGGTCGTTGCGTTTATCGTCGGAACTCCTCAAAACTTCTGCAACTTCCACCCTCACTCCATTCGCGTGCGTTCGCAGCTACGTTTTGCCACTTCTATTCCGTAAACTCCATAGTCGGGACACACTTCGCTTATCAGATGTTTTTTCCCTTCGCTTAGCTCAGGTAGGTTGCTCCGCAGGCTCCTGCCGAGGGCGGCTCTTCGTCAATGTTGAATAAACGATTTTTCTTTTTAACTAAGATCTTCCTTGCTCCAGACTTTTCCTTTTTTAAGAAACTTTCTCTGTGAAGAGTTTATTAAACATCGTCAAAGAGCTGTTATCCCAAGCGTGATTTTTTTTCTTTCATTAGAAATTTTCATTTGAAAGAAAAAAACACTTAATTTAGTGTTCTCAATGGGATGCAAAAAACTGACATATTACGAAAATTTATCACCGCTAAAAGTGGTGTGTAGTGATTTGAATATCAGCGGAATTAGTTGTGTAGGTTCTTACCGTTATGGCTTCCAAGGACAGGAAATGGATGACGAGGTTAAAGGTGAGGGAAATAGTGTGAACTATAAATATCGTATGCACGACCCAAGAGTTGGGAGGTTCTTTGCGGTGGATCCGTTGGCGAGTAATTATCCTCATAACAGTCCTTATGCTTTCTCTGAAAATATAGTTATTCACGCAATTGAGCTTGAGTGGTTAGAGAGAGTTGCTTTGACTGGGCATAGTAGTCAATCACATTATAAAGCGGGAGATTCAGAAGCTTTTGAACGAAGAGGTTTAAGATTGAAGAATAGCGGTTATAGCTCTCATATAGTATCTAGCGGTACAGATATTATTAATGCATTAAAGCAAGAAACTTCAGATGCTGGACAAGTTGAAAGAGTTGCTATTTTTTCTCATGGTTGGGAGCAAGGAGTTGTTTTTGATAGAGACCAAGGTTTTCACACTGGTTTTGAAAAACAATTAAGTGAATCCAAAACAATTGCAGATTTATCTAAGGAAATCGATTCTCGTAACATATCCTTTACAGATGATGCTATTATTTATTTGATGAGTTGTAATGGTGGGAAAAGTTATGGAGACGAAACAAGCTTTGCATACCAATTAACCAAGGAAACAGGGGTTACTACAGTTTCTTCAACAGGTCTTGTAGAACCAATGTATGAGGATGGATACAATATTGGAAGTTCAAGTACGGGTAAATTCTTGAAAATTGAAAAGATAGAGACTTATTCTTTAAGCTATTCTTATAAAGGCAACGAGATTACAGGAACTTTTAATAGTATGACAGAGGCTACATCAAACAGGAATATGATTATAAAAATTTCTAATTTTTTTGGTGAGGATGTAACGATTGGAAAAATTGTAAAAACAGAAGAAATTAGAGTTACTGACATGGGTAGTGATTTTAAGTCTTCAGAAATGAAATAATTGGTCTATGAAATTTATCAATAAAGTCATAATAGTTGCATTATTATCAGGTTGTTCTAATGGTGATATAAGAGACAATATAGGAAATAAATATGATGAAAAAACTAAAGAAGAAATTAAAATATTAGATAGCATAGATGTTATTAGTCCAAAAGGAAGTCAGATTTTAAGTAAGAGTCATAAGAGTTTTGAATTTTACAATTTAACTGGATTATGGTTATCATCTGTTAATTTTACCAAATGTGATGAGTTTAAATTATATATGGATTTAGAGTATGTGATTAAAAAAATTCGTTCAACAGATTCTATATTGGAGATATCTTTCTCTTTATTGGCTCGTTGTGGCAGTAGTTTTTTATTTGAAGTTGAACTTTTGGATAAAGGTACTTTAAATATTCTCTGTCACGCCTATGACTCTTTCTCTGACTGCAGGTGTATGTATGATGTAGAATACCTATTGACTAATAAAGATTATCTAGAAGGATTGAACATGGATAAAATTAGTTTAAAGTATATCTCATTGAATAACGGAGAAAGACATCTAATTAGTAGTTTTTATAATGAGTAAATTATAGGTATAGAATGCATTCCCAAGCTACCGCGAGATTTAGCGAGGCTACTCCCCATTTGTGCGAGATTCCATCTCGTTCGCGGGGTATTGATTAGCTAATTTACTTTTGCTTTTTAATCCCTAGAAAGAATCTCCAAAAACGGCTATTCAAAGCTTTTTTGGCTAATTTACTTTGTAGATCAATAGTTCTTTTTAGTTCTTCTTTAGATTTAAAAATCTGTCCATTAAAAACAAAACGCCCATCATCAGAGACGAATACTTCAGTAGGATTTTCAGATGAATGTTTTTTATCTCTTTGTCGGATAGTTCAGATAAATCTTTTTCTTGCATCTTGTTCACGGTGTATTAGATAATCTTTTCAATAATATTCTCCATTCCCCAGCGCCCGCGAGATTGAATCTCGTGGGCTGAATATTGGTCCTATAACGACTAGCAATTGCAATGCTGTTCTTCATTCATTACCCAAACAGATTCTATTTTCTAACTACTCTTAGCGTACTTTGGCGATTCTCATCTGATACGCGAATGAGATATACTCCTCTTTCATAATTTGTTAAATCAATGACAGTGATTTTTTCAAGTATAATTTTACTTGAAACTATTCTTCCCAAAGCATCCATTAATTCAAACGTGTATTGCCCTTCCTTTAAAGAGGATATTGCTAAAGTCACTTTTCCATTGGTCGGATTTGGATATAGTTTCAAAGCATCTATTTCTTTGTTCTCATTTAATCCTACATTATTTATGTTGATGCAATCTGACGTATCCGAACAAGCGTTTTTAGTAATAATTACAGCATAATTTCCATTAACTGTTGCTGTATAATTTTGACCTGTAGCTCCAGGTATTGGAGTAAATCCATTGTCGCAATCTAGCCATTGGTATGTACCCCCAGCGGCATTTGCAGACAAATTAGTGCCATCCGTTTGGGTAGTAGAAACATCCACATTATTAATCGTTAAATTTAAAGTTACTATACTATCACATCCAGCAGCATTTTGTAAAGTTTGTGTTGCTGTAGAATTTGAAGATGTATATGTAATTCCGTCAATCCAAGTAAAAGTATTACAAGTAGTTTGTGAATCTGTTCCTGAAGATGGGCTATTAATTGTCAAGTTCAACGTCGCAGTGGAATCACATCCATTTGCAGCTATTAACGTTGCTGTATATGTTCCAGATGAATTATAAGTTGTGCTATTTGCAGTCCAAGTATAGTCTTGACAAGCAGAAACAGTTTCTGTTCCTGAAGATGGGCTATTAATTGTCAAGTTCAACGTCGCAGTGGAATCGCATCCATTTGCAGCTATTAACGTTGCTGTATATGTTCCAGATGAATTATAAGTTGTGCTATTTGCAGTCCAAGTATAGTCTTGACAAGCAGAAATAGTTTCTGTTCCTGAAGACGGGCTATTAATCGTTAAATTTAAAGTTACTATACTATCACATCCAGCAGCATTTTGCAAAGTTTGTGTTGCTGTAGAATTTGAAGATGTATATGTAATTCCGTCAATCCAAGTAAAAGTATTACAAGTAGTTTGTGAATCTGTTCCTGAAGACGGGCTATTAATTGTCAAGTTCAAGGTCGCAGTGGAATCACATCCATTTGCAGCTATTAACGTTGCTGTATATGTTCCAGATGAATTATAAGTTGTGCTATTTGCAGTCCAAGTATAGTCTTGACAAGCAGAAATAGTTTCTGTTCCTGAAGATGGGCTATTAATTGTCAAGTTCAACGTCGCAGTGGAATCGCATCCATTTGCAGCTATTAACGTTGCTGTATATGTTCCAGATGAATTATAAGTTGTGCTATTTGCAGTCCAAGTATAGTCTTGACAAGCAGAAACAGTTTCTGTTCCTGAAGATGGGCTATTAATTGTCAAGTTCAAGGTCGCAGTGGAATCACATCCATTTGCAGCTATTAAAGTTGCTGTATATGTTCCAGATGAATTATAAGTTGTGCTATTTGCAGTCCAAGTATAGTCTTGACAAGCAGAAACAGTTTCTGTTCCTGAAGACGAGTTATTAATTGTCAAATTTAAATTATATGTTGAATCACAGCCATTTGAAGCAGTTCCGAAAACAGTGAAAAGAGCAGTGTTATTATTTGAATGGTATGTTGTACCATTCCTCCATGTATAACTGTTACAAGCAGAAATAACATCGGTTTTTGTCTCATTACTGTTAACAGTAACTGTTAGATTCTCGCAAATCCCTGGTGTTACACAGTTTCCTTCGCCTCTAGCAAAATATGACGTTGTAGCTGATGGATTCACAGTGATTGATGATCCCGTCCCTATTAACGATCCACCACAAGAACCACTATACCATTTCCAGTCATTGGCGTCATTGAGCGCCCCTGAATTAACTGTTAAGGCAGCGCTATTTCCTTCGCATATCGTCTGATTTCCAGAGAGTGTTGGAACATCAGGATTTGAACACGGTATTAAACCATAAATATTAACATTGTCAATATATAATGCTTGACCGTATCCCGATATATTTCTAAAGATTATATCTATTTTTTCATTTCCTGTATAGTTTGTTAAATCAATACTTTCATTTCTCCAAGTCTGTGGAGTGTAAAAACCAGTTTCATCTGGATCCGTTGCTAAAGTTGCACAAGATTTAGTGTAAATGGTGGTATATGTTTGACCACAATCCGTTGAAACTAAAACATTCAATTCGTCACAAAAAGAACTGTTATATCTAGCATATGCAACATCAAATGTTAATGTTGCAGAACTCAGACCTGCAAGATCAATAGGTTTTACCTTAAGATCGTCAATATTATTCGTCATGTTAGTACTATAGTTATTCATCATTATTGAAGGTGCGCCTGAAGGCGCATTTCCCTGTGTACTTGCTTCCTCCCAAGTATCATCGGAATCTGGGTTTTCAACCGCCCAATCTGTGGGGATAAAGGTGTTGAATCCTTCTGTGACTGGAAGTCCTGATCCAGCTGGTGCAACGTAGATTATTATCGCAGCCGAACTAGCCGATGTACAACCATTTCCATCTGTATAATTAGATGTGTAGGTTCCTGAAGTAGAGACGGAAATAAGCTGAGTTGTTGCGCCATTTGACCACACATTTCCTGACGATTCCGAAGAAGACAGGTCAATAGATCCACCAGGACATATTTCTATTGTGCCAGAAGGAGTAATAGTTGGAGCTGTTGGGATAGGGTTTGAAATAACGTTTACTGCGCTAGAGGTAGCTGTGCAACCACTGCCATCTGTGTATGTCACTAAATAATTATTAGGATTAGTGACGGTAATTGAAGCAGTTGTTTGTCCAGTGGACCAAGTATTACCATTTGGATATGAAGATGTTAATGTAACAGAGGTTCCATTACATAGCGCAGTCGTTCCATTTGTACTAATAGTAGGTTGGTTAGGTGTACTCGGTTCAATGAGTGATTGTGTTTGAGTAGTTGACTGGCAAGAACCTGAGCCTAACTGAATACTATAAGAACCTGAAGTTAATCCTGTAATTGTATAAGGTAACGAAACTCCAGCTGCAGTTCCATTTGTCGCGCCTGACCAACTTACATCACCAGACCCAGACCCACTAACGGTAATTGAGCCATCACTATTACCACAATTGGATGGGTTTGTAAAACCAGAGATAGAGATTGAAGGAGTTACGCAAGCAGCTTGAATATAGACTCCATAGTCCTCAACATCTCCCACAAAGAAGTCAGTTCCACAATTGATTTCATTTGCATTCAGCGCTCCAGCTTCTCCATATACCCTCATTCTAAGTAAAGATCCCGTAACGGCACTGGATGGAATTGTAACATTAACAGAAACAACATTTGTTGTGCTAACTGGTGTTGAGCCGGAAAGTACTAACTCTCCTGTCTCAAAAAGACCATCATTATCATAATCGATATAAGCTTGAACGACTTGTCCGGCGCTTGAACCAGCTCGGATGGAGACATCAAGTTGATAGGTGTCTCCTTCCGCAACGATGGTATTGTCTGAACAGGTAAAGTCAGTATATGCTACGTTAGTTAACGTAGATGTCGTATTTGAGATTGAATTAAAACTGACTTGGTTTACAGTTTGTGCAAAGTTTCCTTCATTCAATGATGTAGGTGTGCAACCAGCTCCTGCAGTTGCACCAATTACGATGAAGTTATTTCTTGTAAGCGATGAAGTTCCACTTGAGTTTGTAACGGACAGCGTTACATCATAAGAGCCGCTAGGTAAAGACATCAAAGGATTTTGAAGACTAGAGGAGTAAGTATTTGTTCCATTGTCAAATGTCCAAGAAAAGGTGATGTTATTCCAATAGGTTGAATCTAAAAATGTATTAGGTATGCAAGAGGAGATATCGTAAAACTGTATATCTGAGCCTGAACAAGCGAATTGCATTGAAGCTATATAATCAACGTTGGCGACTGCTGCTGGAATTAGAGATAAATTCCCATTAGATTCTAGGTAGGAAGACCTTTGGTTAGTAAGCGCAGATTGAACACGTGTTTTTTGGTCGCCTGTAAACTCATCCTGACAAGCGTCTGAAGAGTAATCCATATAATTATGAACAAAGTCGTCATTGGATCCACCCGTGCATGTATTTGTTTGATTTGTTAAACAATTACTACTAGATCGAACATGAGGTGGTGTATCGCAACAAAGGTCACCATCGTTACTACAGTTTGTGTTTACAGGGCAGCTAGTACCATTATTGTCGCCCTGGAAAGTGTGGTACAAGTTGAATGCATGACCTAATTCGTGAGTTCCTGTGGTAGAATTAGGGTTTTTAAAATTATTTGCCAAAACTACCATTCCATCAAAGGTTAGTCCATGCGCAGAAGCAAAATAGGCATAACCTTGAATACCAAATCCACCATTATTGTTATCAATTTCAGAAACTAACCAAACATTATAATAGTCGTTAGAATTCCAATAGCTTACAGCTTTTAGTGCAGCGTCTGATATTCCTGTGGATGAAGAGCCTATAACCCCATCAGACATATATCCTGAATAAGTGGACATGTCTGCTCGTACAATGCCATTGGTGCAGTTTCCATTTGGATCCTGAACAGCTAGAGCAAATTCAACTTCAATATCGACTCCATTCCCATTTCCAAGACCACCTAAGATTTTTCGAAACCGATCATTAATTCCTTTAACCGCATTTTTTATTTGTTGATCTGTTATATTGGTAAGTATCCCGCCTGTTTCCATGACGTGAACTACCAGTGGGATTATATATGAGGTATTCGAAGCTTTTGAAAGGTTAATGCCTCCAGATTGGGACGTTATCTGATTGAACTCTTGTGTTAGCCTAGCGTAAGCTGTGTCATTCTGCATTCTTTCGTTATGCAAATAATCAAAACCGCAACTTTCATAATTAGGTAATGGGGTAATTAATTCCTGATTTGGTAATTGAGCTATAGCTCCCAAAGAAGATATGATCAATAGTATTGACGTTAGTATTTTTTTTAGCTCCATAAGATTGTGCAGTGTTACTTATTAAAATCATTGTTAATAAGCAGTTCAAAAATATAAATTCCTTTTAAAAAAAACACAAATAAAGCCATATAAAATAATCACACAATTTATTCGCCGTTTATAACAGACAACTTAGCAAACTTAAGAATCAATGTTTTTTGACCAACTCTAGGGAAGAAAACTGTAGCTTTTTTATCCATGCCATCTCCCGCGATTGCAGTTACTTTTCCTTTTCCAAAACGCGCATGCTCTACATTGTAGCCGACTTTTAAAGCATCAGTTGTTCCGCTGCCACTTTTAGTAGGGGCAGATGATGCTTCCCTCATTGTTTTTAGATTGCGTTTTTCGCCCCCTAACTTTCCAAAAGCTTGACTTCTATCTTCAGACGGGCGTTGATATCCGCTCAAAGATTTCCCTCCAGAACGACCTCTTGTTTCATTTTCGTGACTTACAAATGCTTTGTCTACTTCATCAATAAATCTGCTTGGTTCTGCAGTTACTAATTGACCCCAACGGTAACGACTTACAACATAGGATAATGTACACGTTTTTTCAGCCCGTGTAATGGCAACATAAAATAAACGGCGTTCTTCTTCCAAATCTGTTCTAGAAGTTAAAGAAAGTTGAGAAGGGAATAAATTTTCCTCTAATCCTACAATAAACACATGTGGAAATTCTAATCCTTTGGATGCGTGAATTGTCATTAAAGTAATTGTGTTTTTATCTTCTTCCTTTTCTTTATCAGCATCCGTTAATAAAGCAACGTCTATTAGGAAATCACTTAAAGTACCAATTTCGTCTTTTTCTTCTTGTTGAACAGAAAATTCCTTAATCCCGGCCAATAACTCTTGAATATTCTCATATCGCGTTACACCTTCAGGTGATTTGTCATCATAAAGATCCTTTAATATACCTGAGGACTGTGCAACATTATTTGCCAAGTCATACGCTGGAGAAGTTTCCAATTGTGCTGTATAGCTTTGAATCTTCAATGCAAATTGAGCAATCTTATTTAGCGCTCCAGAACTAATTGAAACAGGATATCTTTGGAAATCAGAAATAACATCCCAAAGAGAAACATCATATTGACGAGCAGCTAAAATCACACTGTCCATTGACGTTTTTCCAATTCCTCTTTTTGGATAATTGATCACACGTTTTAATGCTTCCTCATCTTTTGGATTGGCTGACAATCTGAAATAAGCGATTAAATCTTTAATTTCCTTTCTTTGGTAGAAAGAAAGGCCACCATAAATTTTATAGGGTAAATTCAATTTTCTTAAAGATTCCTCAAAAGATCTAGATTGTGCATTTGTTCTGTATAAAATTGCAAAATCTTTATAATTGGCTCCTTCAACTTGTTTAATGTCAAAAATCTTATTGGTTATAACACGGCCTTCTTCGTTATCTGTTAAACAACGAATAATATTGATTTTCCCTCCTTCAGCATTTGAAGTCCAAACATCTTTTTGAATTTGATCTTTATTTCGTTTTATTATACTGTTTGCAGCATTTACAATATTGCTTGTACTTCTATAATTTTGTTCCAGTTTAAACATTTTAAAATCTGGATAATCCTTCTTGAAATTTAGAATATTCTCAATGTTCGCTCCACGGAAAGAATAAATACTTTGCGCATCATCTCCAACAACACAAATGTTTTCATAAACTGCTGCTAGTTTTTTTACAATTAAATATTGGGAGTAGTTCGTATCTTGGTACTCATCAACCAAAGCATATTTGAATTTCTGCTGATAGAAATGTAAAACATCAGGAAAATCTCTCAGCAAGACATTTGTTTGATACAATAAATCATCAAAGTCCATTGCACCAGCTTGAAAACATCTTTTTGCGTATGCTTTATAAATTCTAAAGATTTCTGGTTTTCTTGACATCCTGTCTTCTGAAACAATCTCCACATTTGCTTCATAAGATGCAGGAGAAATCAAATTATTTTTAGCGCTAGAAATTCTTCCTTGAACAGCATTTGCTTTATATACTTTTTCATCTAAGCCAAATTCCTTAACAATTGATTTGATTAAGCTTCTTGAATCTTGTGAGTCATAAATTGTGAAATTAGACGGATAACCTAATTTGTCTGCATTGTACCTTAATATTCGTGCAAAAACAGAATGAAAGGTTCCCATTGTGATATTCATGGATTCATTTCCACCAACAATAGAATTAATACGTTCCTTCATTTCCTTAGCCGCCTTATTGGTAAAGGTAAGGGCCAGAATACTGAAGGAGTCTACGCCATTTCTCAATAGATGAGCAATGCGATAGGTGAGTACCCGTGTTTTACCAGAACCCGCCCCTGCAATGACCATCATTGGTCCTTCAATGTTCTCAACAGCTAGGCGCTGACTCTCGTTTAATCCTTCTAAATAATCCATAAGAACAAAGATAAAAATAACCTCCGATGTTGTAAGTTTTTACTTTTATTTTATGTATATTCAATTAATAAATTATAAATAAAAGAAATCTTATTTCAATATTAGCTCTTTTATTCTTAATGGAGTTTCCGCACAAAATGAGTTTTGGCGTACCTCGAACGCTGAATGGTATTTTACACTCACTCATGATTTTGTGTTTTTTGCTTATAGTCATATTTAACCTGAATAATTCATAAATTGTAAAAATAGAGGGGGAAAATTGCAGTTAGCTCATTGATATTCAGTATCTTTGAGTTGCAAAACAAACAAAAATTCCCCCATTAACAAAAATACGTTAAAAACCTCAGATTTCAACAATTCGAAGCCAAAGAATTCGAATACACAGCTAAATACCCCCTCACTATTTAACCTATCCGATTTTAATAAGAAAAAAGTTGAGGTTAGAT
>Ga0307976_1001590_pt1 | contig 10327 bp, 7 predicted proteins | sample OrgLakmetagen919_FD_201836 | JGI IMG/M metagenome (GOLD analysis project Ga0307976, IMG submission 201836) | Saline water microbial communities from Organic Lake, Antarctica - #919 | ecosystem: Environmental > Aquatic > Non-marine Saline and Alkaline > Saline | place: Antarctica: Organic Lake... | reverse complement strand
AAATTCCTTTGAGTACAGCTTTCTTGTGGTCATGTACGTTCTCCAGTTTCAGGGTATTATTCCTTAACTGGGCTGGTCACATCCATTCAACCACTTCAGAGTAATCCCTGGCGTTGGTCTGGAAACACACGAAACGGGGAAGTGACCGGATCGGTATCGCTCAATCCTGGCTCGTTGCAGGAAGTTGAGCGGAATAGACAGGCTGCTTAGACGCAGCTATTTGGACAACTGGTTTGAAAACCACCAACAATTCGATATGCAGTCTTATTTATGACAAGTCACACAAAATTTGGGTTGTCCGTAAAGGTCGTCAATATCCACAGAATCATCATCAGGCCGGAGTGGGTTGGCGACTTTTTTACGAGCTTTTAGTCGTTCTTTTCGACGCTCATGATCCTCTTTGATCTGACTAACGCGATCTGGGTGAATCATTTGGGTGAGCGATTCGCCTTCGCTCCAAGTGAAGGGCGAACCATTTTCAACAGCCGTTTTTTCATAGCTGATAGCTTCCTCAAAGGCGTCAGGATGCCTTTCTTTAAGTCGCACCCATTCGATTTTTTGTTGGTAAAAACAGAAGGTGCAGCCGCTCCTTGATCGCCATTCATAATATTTAGGCAAGCCAAGACCCGAGCTATCGAGAATCTCCATAACACCAGGCTTGTCAACGCCTGCTTCTTTGAAGGGGAGGCGCACCTTTAAGTTGTCATTTTTGGCTGTGTAACCTTCACGATAAGGCTCGTCAGCTCGAATGGCCACATAGCTGTGAACCGTTACGCCTTCATCCAGAAATGGTTTGATCCAATCTTCGAAAGGTTTAAGTTTTAATTGTCGCGTACACCATCGAGTCTGTGCCGAAGGTAGAAAGTTATTGTATTGCTTTAGCCAGTAGTCAAAGTCGCGGTTTGGATTGAGACGGAGTATCGGTTTGCCCAAAAAGCCCTCAAGCTTTCCTAGAAATTCGTATACCTCGGGAAGTTCCTTGCCGGTATCTGTAAAGAAGTAGTCTATCTCTAGATCAGGGTGATTTTGGCGCATGTAAATTGCGAGCGCTGCGCTATCCTTCCCGCCGGAAATGCCTAATACGTGCTTTTCAGGCTGTGACATCTGTACTCTCCAAAAGCGTAAGTTGATCGCCGTGTTTGTCCACTGTTAGGTATTCGCTGCTTAGTTCCGCTAAAGCGGCAAGGACGATTTCTCGGTTGTGATCGTTTGACTCGCCAACAAGTTGTTTGACCCTCGTCACGAGAGCGCTGATAGCCGGCTTGTCGGTGTCTGTAACCTCAAATTCAGCGTGGAAGGGTGTCGGTTTTCCTTCGCGGCTAATGATTACAGCCATGGATTGACGTTTATCCTTTCGACCTTGTACGCGTGCAAAGCTTTCGGTGCGAATAAACTTCTGTGAGAAGGCCGCAATTTCGATAGCTGCTGCATTAAGGTCTGCATCCACCCAATCCCGGGGCGGTTTGTTGGCTGCAAGGCTTCCAACACCTTCAATTGTCGCAGTGGTTCCATCGAAGTTTGTCAAACGATTGGAAAATGCATCGAGTCTGAAATCGCCAGACATCTGCTGGATATTGGAAGCACGCTCCCTCAGCTCCGCGAGGGCATGAGGTGAGTCACTCGGGACATGAAGCTCCGAAAGCATTGTGCCGGTAATTCTTTCGAGCATTTTGGGGTAGGCGTTAACCAGCTCCGTTAGTGTCTCATCGACAAGTGCAACAATACTCTGAACAACTTCAGCCTTGTCTAGATCGGCATTTTCTTCACAAGCGCCCGGCAGGTCTGTGAAAAGTAGTTGGTTCGGATCGATTGCATGCTTGAATATGGTTCGAACTTTCATCGCGCTGGCAGATAAGCGTTGAGTTCGCTTGGTCCAATTTGGCAGGCGGTCGAAGATTGCAATCAGGCCTCTGGCCACATCAATTGGTGCAAGCTGCTCCAATCTATTGCTTGGGTCTAGTTTGCGTACTAGTTCAGCAAGACCCGACAACAAATCTTTGGATACATCGCTGAGATCCATCCAGCGAACCTGAATGGACTTTGGATCTTGCGCCAGATAATCAACGTCTAGGTCAGAAAAGTGAGCTTGGAAGATTCCTTCACGGTAGAAAGCAAGGTTCTCTCTACGGGATAGGATAAAGGCTACACCTAGCACAGGCATTAGTCCGCGCTTAATGCCGAATGGTTTTTCTTCCCAAATCGCGTAGAGCTCATCTATACCAACCGATCTGTCAGAGTTCTCTTCCAGGTGTCTTGTCCCAGTCTGCCAGACCTGGTCAAGCTTTGCCGGATCAGCCTCTAAGCTGGGACGCTGGAACCCATAGCCCTGCTCGTTGGACGCGTATAACTGGGTGTTTTCAAGCAAAGATTCAAAAAGGCCACCTTCTGCTGGATAGCCGGTAATACCGAGGCGGGGCTCGCCATTTCTGTTCGCCATTGCTTTCAGGAGGGCGTTTTGTGCGGCAATTGCGCTGCTCGAAGGCTTGCTTCTATTCAGTAACTCATTGTGAAGCTCGGGTGACGCGGGAAACTGCTTATCAGCAATTTGTGATGTTAGATTATTTAGTGCTCGCAAATTTAGGCGTGGTAGCTCGATGCCGTTCCGGAACCATGTGGTGTTTAAAAGTGCCTGTTGAAGCTCACCCTCAAGCTGATTTTGCAGTCCAACTAACCGGCTGGAGACTTCTCGTCGCGCAACCAAGTCACCTTGAAGCTCCGAGTGTTCCTCTTGAACTTTCTCAAGAGCTTTGAGCTCCTTGGAAAGATCAATGATCGTCCAGGCCTGGCTTGGAAACCCTACAAGGACATCCAAGCTTGTTTCGCTGGCCCGCTTTGAAGCTTCTTTACAGTATTGCTTGGCTGTTTTTGTTTCCTCCCCTTGAGTTGGGAGCGTTAACAAAAACTGGCCTATAGTCCCTCGCTGAGGGATGAATTCCGCCGCTGCCTCGGTGACATTAGACAGGGAGCCAAGTTTGATATCGAACCACCTCAGAGCGCCAGTACGAAAATAATGTCGCTTGGCTAAAACGGGTTGTAAACCTGCCATTTTTTCGAGAGTTACAAAATCAACATCTCGAACCTCCTGAAGTGCTGCCTCGACCGCCTCTTCAATGTTGAAATCACTGCCGGCAAAAATCGCGAAGGCCGAAAGGTGCTTCCGATAGATAATGAACGACCACCGTTTTAAATCTTCCAGGGCCTCGTTTATCTCTTTTTCAGGTGCATCAACGGTGCTCGCTAGCAGCTGTTGGCTGGGGTACAAGCCAGAGCGCTCTCGGAAAAGGTCGAGCAAAGCAATCGTTTTCAGGAGCGAAGTATGGAGCCCTGACGCTCGATTAGCTTCACAACGATCGAGCGCCTCTGCCGCCATTGCCCAACGATGCCCGTCCGGCGAGGCGATGATTGAGGGTTCTAGGTTGATACGCAAATAATCCCAGAGTCTGGCTGGACTGTATCTGATGTCGCCTGTGGCGCCTTTTAAATAATCTTGGAAACCCTCTGGTTCGGCAGAATTCAAAAAGCCAAACAGGCTTCGCTGATTCTGGCCGAAACGGCGGCGGGAGATGGGGCCAAGAAGTGCGGCGACTGCGGGGTGAAGGGGCCAGGCGTCCTCCAGCAAGTTTGCCAGATTAGCGCCAACGCCCGCCTTGTGCTTTTGGATTGTCTCTGCCACAGCTATTGCGGCGAGGCTTGGAGGGGTTGGTGAGTGGCCTGATCGAATGGCTCGAGCCAAAAGATCTATTTGTTCCTCGCCTGCTGTATTAACTGCTAGGTCAACAAAGCGGCCTTGGATTTTTGACCACTCATCACGGGCGTCGCGGGATAATCTGTTTGAATATTCTGCAAATGCCTGATGAAGAATACCAATGACAACAAGCTTGCCATCTGAACGGGAGGCAGCTTCCGCTAGCTGCTGAAATAGATAAAGGTCAGTGCCATCTCTGGCTGCCGACTCGAGGAATTTGCCCATCTCATCAATGAAAAGGATCAGGCCGGCTTTACCGGGGATATTCTGCGCAGTATTAAGCAGGGTTTGAAGAATATTAGTGTCATTCCAACCCCCATCTGGAGCGATGTAGGCGAGGCCATTCTCGATCAGAGCCTCACCGATAACCTTTGCAGCAGGGGCCCTTTGGCCAATTACGGGGAGGGTAGTCCAGCCGCACTTACCCGGGGGAAAGGCTTCGGCGACAGTATTGGCGGTTTGGTCACCTACTGCCTTCCGGGCTTGCTCTCGTCTGCTTTTGCTTTGATCTGTCAGGGCGCTTAAGGCAATTACTAAACTTGATTTTCCGCTGCCATATGGCCCCGTCCAAGTAAACGCTGCCTGGCGACTTTCGGAGATATGGTTCGCCATCGACGTAAGAACGGCGGCAGAAGACTCAGGGCATATAAAGCCAGTGAGCGCGTCAGGGTCACGGAGGTCTGTATCAATTCGAATTGAGCGCTGAAAGCGCCTGCCAACGTGAACTGTGCTTGAAAGATACATTAAGCGACCTTCTCTTTAGCGGTTTCTTGGTAGTCCCGATCGATGAAGTCCAAAATCTCTTGTTCCGAGTGGTCCCTATACTTGACCAATTGCTTGAGCCCCGCAGTTTCGGACCATTTAAGAGCGCTGTCGGTATAAAACTCGATTCTAGATAAGCGATCCGTCAATTCTTCTTCATTCAATTGGAACACCTTGCCGGGGGATCCGGGTTGGTGAGCTAGCGCCTCTAACGAAATAGTGTTGGCGCCCGAATAGTTTTTCCAAAATTGCAGTACAGCATAAGCAAATACTCCGTCACCGAGTGTCGCTTTAGGCCCACGGATAAGACGAAAACCATCTTTTTTGCCGGTCGCCTTAATAAGGCTAAGTTCTGTAAGCGGGGATTCCATGGTGTCTTCATGCGTTTGCTTCTTAGAGGCGGGTTTTGCAGCGTAAGTTCGAACGAAGCATTCGACATCACGTTTAATGGTGGCTAGCGACATCCGACTCCAGTTTCTTTCGCTCCCCACTTTTTCTAGTGCGAGAACGATATGCTCGCGGTCGAAGCTTGTATTGGGAAAATGACTGAAGACCCAGAACCATGTTGTCAGCTTTTTGTTCGACGCCAGCTGCCAATGTAATAACCAAAGGGTGGAAGGGTTCTCCATGTAGGGATCTAGTCCATCGTCGGAAAACAATTTTGTCCCTAAGTCCGTTGTTTTTGCTTGGTTTCCTTTTCCGCCACTTTCAATAACGCCACATTGGGTCGCCCAATGACGCATTGCGGCAACCATGTTTTTGCCGACGCCAAACCGCGCGATTGCGCTCGCATCATTAAAAACAGAATGTTCGTCATCCGTTTCTTGCGAGTCTTTTACACCATCATATGCCTTTTTGATCCATCCATATCGCATTGGGAAGGTTTCGTGCCCCGAAAACTGTGGTGAGTATTCAGGTGAATAAAGCGGACTGTTAAACATATTTACCCCTGGAACGTGTCTCCAGCTTCGACAATAGCTTCCGAAACGACTAAGGTCAATGGACTGGGACGAGCTTCCAGTTGCAAATCTTAAAGAGGATGATCAAGTGAGAGTAGAAAAAACTATTTACATGGATTATCAAGCAAGTACACCGATGGATCAGCGTGTCCTCGATGCAATGCTTCCGTATTTTACACACTCTTTTGGTAATCCTCACTCTTCTGATCACATTCTGGGATGGAAGGCCGGCGCAGCTGTGGATGCTGCGAGGTCAGCAGTCGCTTCACTGATTGGGGCAAACTCCGAAGAAATCCTTTTTACCTCTGGTGCAACCGAGTCTAACAATCACGCTCTCAGAGGCATAGCTAAGGGCAACCGAACTACAAGAAATCGTATGTTAGTGGGTGCGACTGAGCATAAGTGTGTTACAGCAACGGCTGAAGCACTATCTGACGAACTAGGCCTAATCGTGCAATTTATTCCGGTTACGTCTGAAGGACGAATAGACCAAGAGAGCTATCGGAAATTATTGGGGGAAGACGTTCTGTTTGTATCAATAATGGCGGTTAATAATGAAATCGGCACTTTCCAGGATATCAAGACGCTTGCTTCAATGGCTCATAAATGGGGTGCACTTTTTCACTGTGATGCAGCTCAGGCGCCCGCAGTTATGGAGTTGGACGTATTCGACTTAAACATAGACGTGCTGAGTCTATCAGCTCACAAGATGTACGGGCCTAAAGGTATAGGCGCGCTTTTTGTAGGAACTGATCTTTTGCCGCAGTTTCCTCCAATGATTCATGGGGGAGAGCAGCAGGGTGGCCTCCGACCCGGTACGCTTCCCACACCGCTATGTGTCGGCTTCGGAAAAGCTGCTGAGCTCATTAAAAACGATAAGGATGGTCGGACTCACCTGTTGAAACTCAAAAAGCAGTTTTTACAGGGGTTGACTGAAGCGGGTGTCGAATATCAGCAGAACTCGGCTCCGCTGGACTATTGTCATCCAGGAAATATTAATCTTCGCTTTGAAGGAGTTGATGCCCACTCGTTGCTCACTATGCTTCAGCCTCTTCTTTGCGCTTCCACTGGCTCAGCTTGTAACAGTGGCACGATTGAGTCTTCCTACGTATTAAGGACTCTTGGGCTCAGCCGCGAACAGATGTCTAGCTCCATCCGTTTTAGCCTCGGCAGATACTCCGATGACAGTCAGGTAGATGAGGCTGTGCAGCTGCTTGCCTCGAAGATTGGAGCACTAAGAAACTAGCGTAGCGGGCATATATGCTGTTGGTTGATGTCAATTTTTCTGCAGACTCCCTTTGTTATACCCGCGAATTCACCTTAATTGCTCGTTAGCATCTGAAGATACTTTACGCAATTCATGGTGTTGGGCACCAGCTTGTTGCCGATGCGGGTGGGCGACATTACGGTAATCTGGCAGTTGGGAGACTGACTGTAGCTAAGGTGGATTGGCTTGTCAGGGCCATAAATATACATGCGATCGAATGTCAGATTCTCTGCGATCCACTGGCTTACTTCGGTCATATCCTCGAATTCGACTAGGAAATCTACAGCAGCTCCGCCTCGCTCGCACACGGGATTGCCTGATCGATTCTGCTCATGCGCAGCATGCTGATCGAGTTTGGGAGCAATCCGCCCTGGGATTTTTCGAGCCAGTTCAGAGGAACAAAATCCATAGGTAAGTTTGATCATGCCGAAGTAGTCAATAATGGGGTCTAGCAGTTGAGTCGATAATTCTAGCAGTGCTGTATAGCTTGCCGGCTGCTTAGGGAGATTGGGCAGTGCCGTCTTTGTTTGTGTCTCACTGCACTCAATCAGGTCGCGATAGGTGAGGAATTGCCCGCAGGGTTCATCAAGATCGGGAAGCGTTTGGCTGCGCTCCAGTTGAAATCCCTGAATGCAATATCGACGCTTCTCAAGCAGCTGCTCAAATTCTTCGGAGTTGGGGCCAAAGCCACTAAGGTCCGTCAGGTTTAGTTGTTCAAGCTGCTCGTCGAAAACCGCCTGTTCTGCATAGAAAGGGTGTTCTTCGTTGATAAAGCGTGATTTCATAAACAGATAAGGCGGTGTGTAAATTTCCCCGTAATCAAAAAAATCCAGCCGCTGACTTCGAAGATTAATTTTCACGCGTTCGATCAGACGAGGGAGGGGGCTTTCGTCAAATCTGTCGAATTTCATAAGCGTCAGTTTGCCTGACCGGATGTGTATCTTTATTAGGTCGGCGCTGGAGACATCACCGTAAAGTATTGTTCCACAACTGACATAACAGCGTAAGACGGCGGGTAGCTGTTCAACCAGGCTGGTATGCAGCTGTAGGGAATGGCTTTCATCGAGCCATCCTAGTCCATGTTCAGCTGCCACCTGGCAAGCAGCATTGATGTTTACGGCTTTGCTGGTTTCAAGGAGCAGTCTCTCTCCCTCCTCGACTGCAGCCTTGAAACTACCAAAAAAGTACTTGATGTCGGCTTTCTGGCGCTGTTCCATGTGCTTTAAGGGCCTGCGCTTTTCGAACTGGAGATTTGCGAAGTAAACCCGGAGATCATCAACTCGGGCGCGTTCTGCCTCTTTTAAAAAACCAGTTGCCTCGTCACCTTTATATGCCAGGATAAGGCGGAGGGCAGCTGGCAATGATCCCAATGCCGCGCCAATTTCTTCAAGATTAACCTCGCTGCGCTCAGGTTTGCGACCGAGCTGCAGCCATAAATGCCATAGTGGCTCCAAAAGGGCTTGATGCCTTTCATATTTTTCCTGGACTCGATTTATCCGAACTCTGGCAGATCTCTCAATGGGAGCACAACTGATGCGGATTGTCGGAGGTCGTTTTTTGGCAAATCGACTATAAACAAATCGCTGCTCGGCGTCTTTGTCCTTGAAGACGTAGAAAATGCCCGGTCCCACGGGCAGGGGCTCTTCATGCAATGTTTCTGCGATGAAATGGATCAGTTCTGCTTGAGTAAAATACTTTTGAAAGGTATTCCGCGAAGTCAGCACCCCATCCCCGTAGGGCCTGCCCCTCACCGCCTCCGGGTTGGCGAGCATAGCTGAGACCACGAGAAATTCGTTGGCCAACTCGTACGCCCCACGAAGCGCATCGATACGTTCTTCCAGGCTTTCGATGACATTAATTACGAAGCCGAGATTCACAATGTCAGAAGGCTTTTTCATTTCCTCCGGGGCGTAATAAGGATCCCATCCGGAAGCGACGACATTATTTTCCTGAAGGGCCTGAAGATCTCCGCCTTTTCCGCAGCCATAGTCAAAAATGCACTTGCTTCCGTCCAGGTAACCAAAACGTGCAAGTGTCTGCATTGGTGCCGACAAACTGTAGCGAGTAAGGGCGGTAAGGTGTCGTGCAATACTGTCGACTGCCTCGTTTTCGCTGGTCGGAACTATCTCCACGTTGCCGACCGGCATTAGCTCGTGTCCGACAAGCCGATAACCTTTTTCGTCAAGCAAGGCATCCCATGCGCGGGAAAACCCAATCCTATTATGGTCATCAAACAAGCCGATGCTTTCGGCGGCTGCTGTTAACTCCCTGAATTTATGAACATCCGGATGGTCGTCCGAGATCAAAAGCTCTTTTCGGTGTAGGATCGGAGGATTATACGAACCTTCATAGGTGCGAAACCGGTATTGCCGACTCTCGATGTCTATTGTCCAATACTGCCGGAGTGTAGGAAATGCTTCAGCAAAAAAATCCGGATAATCAAGAAGAGAGAGTTTGCGCCGATCATCTGAAAGTTTGACGACATTGTAGTGTAAGCTTCCAGGAGAACCGGCCAGCTCCGAGGCTTGCCGGATCGCGGCTTGATCGGCTTCACTTAATTGCTCGCATAGAGACAGGTGAATATAAGAGTATTGCCCAACTATTTTTCCGATATTTTCTGCCATTTAAACACCTGAAACCCTTGTGGATTATGACTTTTAGCCAAGCACTTGCTTCTATTTTGGTCTCTTACGTTGCCATAATTCCACTTTCTAGCCACAGGGCTGATGCTAAACAAAAGCGCTATGCAGAATAGGAGATGAAGGAATATGTTTATATTTAGCAACATTCATGAACGCCAGTATAAAAAAATATATCCCGATATCCAGAAAGTAATCTTTGATATTTGCGATAAACAGTTGAACAGCCAAAAAAATGCTGATTGGCATAACATCATAGCGGGGGATATTGCCTGCGTTATCAGAAGCTCGCGGAAACTAAGCACGTTCTACAAAGTACGCAGCATTGAGGCTTCCGATATCGTAGACCCCCAAGACGGGACCAGCCATGTGCTTATCGGTGAGATTGTCGCAAAGGCCGAGGTCGAGCAAGATATGGAGTTGGTGTTCAACAGGTACGGCGTGCACCATCGTTATCTTCCGAATAATAAGTTCAGCATCGGGTTTAATGTGGCAGATCTCGGCGATGCGCTTGACGCACTTCCTGTAAGATCGAGTCAAGGTAAAAGCTTGGGCGAGGTTGCAAATAAAGCTTAACCAAGCTTAACCAAGCACACCAACACCTCCAGCAGCTGCAGGCATCAGGCTACGACAACATGTCGCTGGAACAGATGGCCTATGAGTTAGATGCGCAGTATGTTGCCGGAGGACCCGTTGTGGATGTTTTAGATTGCGCACGCAAGTTTGCAATGTCTTGATCAGCCCTTGCCGCTGTATTTTTTACCCCGCGTTTTTACTAGCACTCCGTACCTTGCGCTTCAGCAGAAACGCTCAACCCAGCGCCGGACAACATCCAGTGCTCCTGGTGAAGGGTTGGCGTTGCAATACCTCCGCACTTCGCCAACAACCCACCGGTTATTCCGATACTCCAGTGAAATGGTCAAGCGTTCCGGATGTGTCATCCGGTAAATAAATG
>Ga0307976_1001545_pt1 | contig 10538 bp, 4 predicted proteins | sample OrgLakmetagen919_FD_201836 | JGI IMG/M metagenome (GOLD analysis project Ga0307976, IMG submission 201836) | Saline water microbial communities from Organic Lake, Antarctica - #919 | ecosystem: Environmental > Aquatic > Non-marine Saline and Alkaline > Saline | place: Antarctica: Organic Lake... | reverse complement strand
GCCCTGCGGGCCAAGCGCCATGGCCCGCGCCAGCTATCTGGTGAGCGCGCGCGCCATGGCGCTTGGCGCCCCGCCACTGGCCTGGTTTTGCGCCGCCACGTGGCCGGTTTTTACTCCGCCATTGACATGGCAGCGGGGCAGCCTTCAAACGGGTTACGAGTTCACCGATCAGCGCCGATATCTCGACATTTCCCCAGTAATCCAGTCCGCGCCCCACCAGAACAGCCCCGTCACGGGCCTGAATATGCGTCGGACCGGGTAGTCCCTCGGGATCTCGAGGTTCGAGTACACCCAGATAGTTGAAATCCGTATCCTGCACGCCGAGCGCGACAAAACAATCCGCGGCCGAGACGAGATCCTGAACGTTTTGCTGACTGGACTGACCGATATAGCAGCCGCCAAAGCGCAAATCATCCCGATCCTCGGCCAACACCGACTTGCCCAGCCCACTGGTGACGTAGGGCGCGTCCGCCAGTCGCAGCAACTCGGCAAAATCGTCTTCGCTGCCGGCTCGCGCGATTTCGGAACCGGCCATGAAGACCAGCCGCTTTGCCCTACGCAGATGGGCTTCGACGGCGTCGGCGGCGGCGCGCAAACTGTTTTCCGATACCGGTAAAGGCTGCGGGATCAGCGGTGTGTCCGGGACAGGTCGGCAAGCTGCGGTGCCGAGTGGGTTTTCAATTTCGATATAGACTGGCCGGCTGTCGGTGATGCAGGTGCGCAGTGCCGCGTCGATCAGATCGGGCGCATTGGCGGGATTGTCGATGCGTACCGCCATTGCCGTCACCTCGCTGAACACTCGGTGATCGGTGTGCGAACCATCGATCATGTGATGAAACAGTACGCCCTGATCGCGAGCAGCATTGAACTGAGCAACCGAGGGGCTGCCATTGATTAGCACCACCGGCACCCGTTCCACATAGGCTCCGGCCACAGCCTGCAGCGCGTTGAGCGCGCCCACCCCGTAGGTGAAGGCCGCGCACCCAACCCGTCCCTTGACAGACCGGGCATACCCGTCAGCGGAATAGACGGCGGAGACCTCGTTATTGGGGTGGATGCGGGTCAGCCCTGCGTTACGCGCCGGATTGTCGAGCGTATTGACATAATTCGCGATGTAGTCGCCGGGGATGGCGAACACATGCCGGACTCCGATCTCGGCCAGACGCTTGTTGAGATAGCCGGCCACGCATTCCTGCGAAGAAGCGGCCGGAGCTACTTCGGGCGTCTTAGTCGCAGACAGAAAGTGTTGCAGCATTGCTCAGCCCCCCCATAGCCCGGCAACGCGCGCCGTATGCGCGGGATCGGGGAGGGAATCTGGCGGCGGGCAGGCTGCGTTTTCGAGCGGGAGGATTGGCGCACCAAACAGCGCCTTCCCGAGCTTTGAAAGTGCGAGGTCGCTAGATCGGATCGAACCGTTTACCCAGCCATGCATGTCCGAAAATGCCTCATTACAGATGTAAATTCCCTCCAAAGGGTTGCTCAGATAGTCGCGCACCGCGCTGTCCTCCGTATTTAATTGCCACTGGTGGTAGGCGTATTCGAAATCCTGATCACCGTCCCATAGCCGGTAGCTGGTCAGCACCGGTTCGGGAACGTAGTCGGTACTGAAAAGCATCGCTATCTGGCACCGCGCCTCGTCAACAACTTTCTGCGAAGCGGGGTAGAGCAATTGAGGAACCTTCTGGCTTTGTTGGCGTTGCAGAGGCGAGTCGAACATCGGACCGATATTCTGAAGCCCGTGCCAGAAGTTGGTGTTGTTGAAATCGCAGTAGATCGTCAGTGCTGCGGCGGCGTCGCGGATCTTGGGTAGTCCGGTCTCGGGCTCGATGCCCGTCTCGGGCAGTGCGTAGAACGGATAAACTGCATTGACCGGCAAGTCGGTGAAGTTCGGTCCGAAGCGGACCGCCGGTCTTCCGGTTACACCGTTCTGCCACCAAGTCTTTGTGAAATAGAGGTTGATCTTCATCAGTTTCATACCGATCGAGGCATTTAGCGCCTCCCACAGGCGCATGGCGTCCGGCGCCTCATGCAGCGCGGGCGAGGCGTGGAAAAGATCCTGACACCCCTTCGATGCCGCCGCCAACACGATCTTCGATGCCGTCAATTTCTTGGTCTCGGAGGCGTGCATGCGCGGGCGGGCATTGACGGATGCGTCTGCTTGCCTGATTTCCAGTTCAAAACCGTCCTCGGTGCGTGAAATGCGGTCGACATTGGCGCTCAGCATGATCGAGACACGGTCGGCGTATCGTGTTTCCAGCCTGTCGCGGATGGCGTCAGGCAGCGTGCTGAAGCCTTTCTCAAACGTGAAGTAATGCGGATCCTTCGGAAAATCCGCAAGAATCTGAAAGGCGTCTCCGGCATTGGCCATCGACTTGAACGGCCCGGCGAAGCCAATGGTGTCCGATAGCATCTGAATGCACTCCTCAGAAAAATTCATATCTCGCAAGAGACCCCACATCTGCCAGTCTTTCATCGGCACGCCCTTCCACAGTGCCGTCTCGCGAAAACATGTCCAATCCTCGGGGGTTTGTCCGGGGCTGTAATCCATCCCATTGGCGAGAAGCACATTGCGATAAGCCGTAGTGACGAGATCCGTTGGACTCAGACCCTGCTCTTGAGACTTAAGGTCATAAAGTTCGCTCCAGATCATCTGGTCACTTTCCGCGGTATCCTTCAGTGTGAAGCTGCGCCCACGGATATAGAAGCGGTTTGGCATATCCTGTGTGCCCATGGGAAAGAAAACGATCTGCTCACACAGACCGAGAGCGGCATTCAGGCGCATCAACTCCCCCATTCCGAAGTTGAACCGCATGCCGCCTTCTTCTTCACGTACGACCTCGCCCGGCGCAATTTCGACGAGATCGCTGTCAAGCCGTCCGCCGGTGCGGTCGAGTCTCTCGACGATGGTGACTGTGATCGACGAGTCGGTTTCCAGCAAGCGCCACGCGCAGTACAGTCCAGAAATGCCCGATCCGACAACCACCACATTCGATTGCAGCGCGCTCTGCGCCTGATGAAAGTGTAGTGCCATGTGTGAAATTCCTTTTTGGTATTTTAAAACCGTTTACTGTAACAAGCACTGCTGTTGCTGAGGACGAAATTACCAGTAAGGGTTGAAATCCGGCCCTCAAGTCGTTCAACCTTAGGTTATCATATTGGTTCTGGCAATGCCGCGTAGAACTCGTTGAGGTGGTTCCGGAAATCTGAACAGCCGGGATGAGTGGATTTTCCTGGCGACAGCGACATGATGCCGCGAGCCAGGAGAAGTCCACGACAAGACGACCACGCCGAAACCACAATCCGGCATTCAAGGAAACGCTTGCCCTCGCTCCTCAAAGAGAAAAAGTATATCAACGGGTTGTGGAGTTGAGCGAGAACGGTGGCAGTATTGACGCGGCAACATTACGAAATTCTGTCGCGCTGCCTATCTGTCGATCTTGAGGTCGATCCCAAGGAAGCCCGAATTTTCGCTTTCGCGGCAGTCCCCGAAAGCGGCGCGGATGGCATCGTCCATCGTGATGGAGACCCGCGCGCGGCGCTTGAAAAACTCGATCTGTTCTGTGCCGGCTTCGCGCATGTCATCGGGCACAACATCCTGCATCACGACATACCGCACCTGTCGGCGGCCTCGCCGCGGTTCGCGAAGCTGTCGGACGGGCCGATCGACACGCTCTGGCTCAACCCGCTCGCGTTCCCGCGCAATCCCTACCATCATCTGGTGAAGCACTATCGCGATGGGCGTCTGCAAAGCGGCCACGTGAACGATCCCGAGTTCGACGCAGCGCTGGTCTTCGACGTCCTGCGCAACCAGATCGACGCTTTCGACGCCCTGAACACGGCCTCGCCCGACATCCTTCTGGCCTATCATTGGCTGACCTGTCGTGGCCCCCGGTCCGACGGTTTTGACGGGCTGTTTCGCGATGTGCGCGGGGCGCCCATCCCAACCGAAAGCGCGGCGCATGCATCGATCCGAAGGTTGCTCGCGGGCGGCGCCTGCGCTGCGCAGCTCGATGCGGTGCTGGAGCGGCTCGCCGACATCGATCTTGGCTGGCCGATGGCCTACGCGCTCGCCTGGATTTCCGTTGCGGGCGGGGACTCGGTCATGCCGCCATGGGTCCGGGCGCAATTCCGCGATGCCGCGCGTCTGGTGAAGGACCTGCGAGACACCAACTGCGGGGCGGTCCATTGCGACTACTGCGCCGAGCACAACGATCCGACGCGGGCGCTCGAACGCTGGTTCGGGTTCCCGGGTTTCCGTCCCGAACCCGTGGACGCGCAGGGGCGTCCCTTGCAGGAGCGCATCGTCGCCCGCGCGATGGAGGGCGAGAGCCTTCTGGGGATTCTGCCGACCGGCACGGGCAAATCCATCTGCTATCAAATTCCCGCGCTTTCGCGCTTCGACAAGACCGGCGCGCTCACGGTCGTCATATCGCCCCTTGTCGCCCTGATGGCGGACCAGGTTCAGGGACTGGCGCGCGCGGGGATTTCCTCTGCGGTGACGATCAATGGCTTGCTGTCACTGCCGGAACGCCACGAGGCGCTCGACAAGGTTCGGCTCGGCGACGCGGCCATTCTGCTGATCTCGCCCGAACAGTTGCGCAGCACCACGGTGCGGTCGGTGCTGGCGCAGCGCGAGGTCGGGCTGTGGGTTCTCGACGAGGCGCATTGCGTCTCGAAGTGGGGGCATGATTTCCGCCCCGACTACCGCTACGTCGCGCGGTTCATCAAGGAAAGCTCGGGGGACGACGTCGCGCCGATCCTGTGCCTGACGGCAACCGCGAAGCCCGATGTCGTGCAGGACATTTGCGGGCATTTCCGCGAACGTCTTGGGCAGGACCTGGCCTTGATCGACGGCGGCGCGTCACGCACCAACCTGAGTTTCAAGGTCCTGCCCACGCAGCGCGCCACGAAGATGGCGGATATACTGGATACGGTGGAGGCCGAGTTGCCCCGCGAAGGCGCATCAGGGGCTGTTGTCTATTGTTCGACGCGCAATGCGACCGAACGGGTTGCGGAATTTCTCAAGCAACAAGGCATCAAAGCCGAACGGTATCACGCGGGACTGAGCGCGGACGAGAAACATAACGTCCAGGAAGCGTTTCGCGTCGGCGAGCTTCGCGTGATCGCTGCGACGAACGCATTTGGTATGGGGGTCGACAAGCCCGACATTCGGCTTGTCCTGCATGGTGATGTTCCAGGGTCACTCGAGAACTATCTTCAGGAGGCAGGGCGTGCCGGCCGGGACCGGGAGCCGGCGCAATGCATTCTGCTATTCAACACCGAAGACGTGGACCGGCAATTCAGCCTGAGCGCCCGCTCGCGCCTCGCGCGTCATGAAATCAGCGCGATCCTCAAGGCGCTGCGTCGTCTCGATGCACGCACCCGAAAGAACGGGGCGATCGTCGCGACACCCGGCGAGATCGTTCACGAAGAAAAGGACCGCGATTTTCAGCGCGACAGCAATACCGACGATACCCGCGTCAAGACGGCGGTCGCGTGGCTTGAAGAAGCGCGGCTGCTCAATCGCGAGGAAAACCGCGTGCAGGTCTTTCCCGCGTCGCTTCTCGTGAAGGGCATGGACGAGGTCAGAAAAATCCTTGATCGTGCCGAGATCACGGGCTCCCGGCGCAAACAGCTTGCCGCCATCGTTCAGCACATCATCAACGCGCCGCCCGAGGAAGGCATCTCGACCGATGCGCTGAGCGGCGCCAGCGGATTGACGGGGCCGTCCCTGCACAAGGCGCTGGCGGATCTCGAGGCGCTTGGCATCGCGAATGACGACACCAACATCACGATTTTCGTGCATGTCGGCGTCGAGAACGCCTCGCCGCGTCGGTTTGAGGCGGCGTCCCGGCTCGAGGCCGACCTGATCGCGGCATTGCGCGAGGAAGCGCCCGACGTGGAGATCGGCGAAGCCGTGCCTTTCAATCTCGCTGCGACCAGTCAGGCCCTGCGTGGGTACGGACATGGCACGGTGCGTCCGGATATCGTCGAAGCGCTGTTGCGCGGCGTGGCGCAGGACGGCCGTGACATGGACGGGGGCCGCGGCAACATGAGCCTGCGCAAGCTGTCCAAGGGCAGCTTGATGGTGCGGCTGCAACGCTCGTGGGCCATTGTGGAACAGACGGCGCAGTTGCGCAGGCAGGCGGCCGAAAGGCTGTTGGCCCATCTGACGGGCAAGGTCCAGCGGGGCTTGCGCGGAAAAGACATTCCCGTGGAGACCACTCTCGGAGACCTGCTCGCCTCGATCAACAGCGATGCGGTACTGCGGAGCATGGTGAACGATCCGGCCAAGCTCATGGATCGCGCACTGCTATGGCTTCACGAGCAGCAGGTGGTGACGCTCGGCAAGGGGCTCTCGGTTTTCCGGCCCGCGATGACTCTGCATCTCGACCCCAAGGGCGGCGGGTTTACCGTGCAGCATTTCGCGCCGCTGGAAGAGCACTACGATGAACAGACGATCCAGACCCATGTGATGGCGGCCTACGCAACCAAGGGGATGGACGACATCGGTGAGGCGGAACGGCTCGCGACCGATTACTTCGCGATGGACCGCGGCGATTTCATGAAGGCGTGGATGCCCGGTCGCGGCACCGAATTTCGAAGGCAAGCGACGACGCAATCCTGGTCCGAGATCGTCGAGCGGCTCGGCAATACGGTACAGGAACAGATCGTGCGCGACGATCGGGAGCAGACCAACGTGCTCGTCCTCGCCGGTCCCGGCTCCGGTAAGACCCGGGTGCTGGTCCATCGCGTCGCCTATCTGGTCAGGATCAAGCGCGAGGATCCGAACGGCATCCTCGTTCTGGCCTACAACCGGCACGCCGCCGCCGAAATCCGGGAACGTCTCCGGCGGCTGATCGGCGAAGACGCACGCTTCGTGACTGTCTTGACCATCCACGCCCTCGCCATGCGGATGGTAGGTGCGAGCTTCGCCGGGCGGGTCGGTGCCGAAGGACATGACTTTGAAAACCTCCTGATCGAAGCGGTGCGCCTGCTGCGCGGAGATGGCCTGGACAAGATCGAGGCGGAAGCCCTGCGCGAGACCTTGATCGAGGGATATCGCTGGATCCTCGTGGACGAATACCAGGATGTCGGGCCTGGTGAATACGCGCTGATCTCGGCGGTCGCGGGGCGCAGTATCGACGATCCGGACCAGCGGATCAGCCTGTTCGCGGTGGGCGACGACGACCAGAACATCTATGCCTTCGCCGGCGCGTCGGTCCGGCACATCCGGCAGTTCGAAGAGGACTATGCCGCGAAGCCCATCTTCCTGACCGACAATTACAGGTCTTCTATCCATATCATCACTGCGGCGAATGCCGTGATCGAGGACTCGCGCGCGCGGATGAAAACCGGCCATGGGATCACCGTCGACCGGGCCCGACGCAAGGATCCTGCAGGCGGCGTGATGGAAAAGCTCGACCCGGTGGCGCAGGGACGGGTGCAGATTCTCGGCTGCCCCTCCGGCAACGATGCGCAGGCCATGGCGGCGCTGGACGAGTTGATCCGGCTGTCCGAACTGGTGCCCGACTGGAGCTGGAACCGGGCCGCGGTCATATCGCGCGACTGGCGCAAGCTCCTGCCCGTGCGTGACTTCGCCGAGGCTCACGGCCTTCCCGTCGAGATGGCGAACGAGAACCTGCCCGGCCCCTGGCGCACACGAGAGATGCAGGCCTTCATCGGTGCGCTGCGCAAAGGGCACGGCAGGATGGTTTCGCTCGAGGACCTGACGGATATCCTGAACGCCATCCCGCCCAACCGCTGGACCGACCGGATCGGCGAAGGACTGGGCCTGCTCGCCCGCGAAACCGACGGCAAGGCGATGCCGTCGCCCGATGTGATCGAGTGGTTCGCGGAATGGGCGCGGGACTCGTGGGGCGAGCAGCGGGGACTCAAGCTCCTGACGGCGCACCGGGCAAAGGGACTGGAGTTCGACGACGTCGTCATTCTTGACGGCGGTTGGGAGACGCCGTCGCGCAACGAGGATCAGGACGCCCCGCGTCGCCTGTTCTATGTCGCGATGACGCGGGCGCGGCGCAATCTGATCGTGATGAGCAACGACAACCATGAATACCTGCCCACCCGGTCGCCCTCGGTGATCACGCGACACGTGGTGCCGGACAAGAGCGCCTTTCCCGGACCCCGGTCCCATTTCCAGTCCGCCGAGACGCGGATGGTCGATCTGTCATTCGCAGGGCGGCAGGGCGATCGCCACGCGGTCCATCGCGCGATCGCGCAGGCACGGGTTGGGGACAAGGTCCGATTGACCGCCGCCGATGGGCGCTGGCAAATCGAGGACAGCCGGGGACAGCCCTTGGGCCGTATGGCGAAAGCCTTCGTGCCGCCGCCCGGAACCCGGTTCCTCTCCGGCGAGATCGCGGCGATTGTCCAGCGGCGCAAGGAGGACGCGGATGAGGCGTTTCATCATATGCTGCGGAGAGAGATCTGGGAAGTCGTGGTGCCGGAACTGGTCTTCCAGAAAACTCAAGAACCTTCCCGAACGCTATACTGACTCCCAAGGCGAGCCAACGAGCAAAGCGTTGTCACAAGCGGATAACGACGACGAGAGAGGTGGCTCGGTTTGTCTGAACAGGTTCCGGGCTCGAACGGCTGGAGGATCGCTCGGGAATATTCTCCACCGAGAAGGTCTGGACATCCGCGCCTGGTGAGGGACCGGAACAGATCGCCCGGAGCGCGGAGAAATGGGGCGTGTCGGAGTTCGACCTCCTGCAGGTGCACAACCTGCGCGCATGGGAAGGGCATCTCGAGCATCTTTTCGCGATGAAGGACGAGGGGCGGCTTGGCCATGTCGGCATCACCACCTCGCATGGGCGCCGCCATGACGCGCTGGAGCGGATCATGCGCGAGCATCCGATAGATACCGTGCAACTGACCTACAATGTACTCGACCGCGAGGCCGAGGCGCGGCTCTTGCCGCTGGCGCAGGAGCGCGGGATCGCGGTGATCGTGAACCGGCCCTACCGTCGCGGGGCGCTTATCGACAGGTTCCAAGGCGAACCGCTGCCCGGCTGGGCATCCGAGATCGGCGCGAAGAGCTGGGCGCAGGTGCTGCTGAAATTCGCCTCTCGCATCCGGCGGTCACCACAGCCATTCCTGCCACACGACAGGTCGCCCATCTGCGCGAGAACAAGGCGGCGGCACGTGGCCCATTGCCGGATGCGGCCCTGCGGCGGCGCATGGCGGATGACCTGTCGCGGCTCTGATGGGAACATGGCTGACCTACGCCCCGAGCGATTTCCTGATGTTCGGCCCCGAGACCTACTGGCGGTTGTTCGAGCTTCAGAACAGCGCGCTCTGGCCGCTGCCGGTGATCGCGGCGATGGCCGGGATTGCCTGCCTGCTGCTGGTGGCAACACGGCGACCGGTTGCGATCGAGGGCGTTCTGATGCTGGCTGCGCTGGCCTGTCTGGGGGCGGCGCATTTCCTCGCCACGCGCTATGCGCCGATCAACGGGCCGGTGTTCTATGCTGCCTGGGGCTTCGGTCTGCAGGGTTTGGCGCTCACGCTTGTGGCCGTGATCGGATCGCGGAAGCTGTCCAATAGACGTGGTGCTGCCGCAACCGGCACGGGGTGGTGTCTCGTCGGGTATGCGACGGTTCTGCATCCGTTTGTCGGTCTCGCGTTCGGGCGTCCGCTGGCGCAGGCCGGGATTGTCGGGATCGCGCCCGACCCGACCGCGTTGGCCTGTCTTGGCCTTCTGAGCCTCGTGTGGACGGGCCGGTGGGGCATCGCTTGTGCGATCATCCCGTTCCTGTGGTGCGCCTTCAGCACGGCGACACTGCTGACACTGGGCGAGGCGCAAGGCTGGGTGCTGATCGCGGGGATGTGTCTTTGGGTGTTCGGCCAAACAATACCCGTTTTCCAGAGCGAGTGATCGGCGGGGATGTCAGTTTTCACTCCGTGCGTCTGCTCGCGAATGTGTCATGCCAGATCATGGTCCGGCTCCGGTCGCGCGCCTCATAGAGATTGATCGCCGTCTGGCGTAGCGGATGTTGACGGGGTCCATCAGGATCACTGCGCCGATCCCGCGCAACAGCCATTTCCCGACGCACACGGCCCTGTCGCCAGGCGCGTACGGCCGCCAGATCGATCCCCGTATCTTCGGGTGTGCGGTCGAGTAAAGCAAGCCCGTCCAGATCGCTACGGTCCGCGTGCCAGTCGAATTCCGCCATGATCACCTCCGTATCGAAAGGTTTGTTCAAGTATCCCGGTTTCGACGAGGCCAGGGAACGCTGGAAATCCTCAAGATCATGGATCACCAAGGGTCATGCCAAATCATCATGCCTGCGACTGAAAGCGCCTATCGGTTTCTTGTGAAAGGCCCTTGGCGCAAAACATCCTGTGACACGGTCCATTACAGACCGAGCGCAAGCCCATCCTTTCGATGATCGGAGGCGCCAAAGAGCACACCTCGCTGGTGATCGATCCAGATTGCCTGCGCGCCACCTATGGCTTGATCGGCTATTTTGACAGAGTGACCGCGCCGCGCAAGTTCGGCCTGCACGCCCGCGTCC
>Ga0307976_1001543_pt1 | contig 10551 bp, 7 predicted proteins | sample OrgLakmetagen919_FD_201836 | JGI IMG/M metagenome (GOLD analysis project Ga0307976, IMG submission 201836) | Saline water microbial communities from Organic Lake, Antarctica - #919 | ecosystem: Environmental > Aquatic > Non-marine Saline and Alkaline > Saline | place: Antarctica: Organic Lake... | reverse complement strand
CACTTATTTTGGGATTTGGATGCTTTCGTCAAATTAATGATGAGAAAAGTAAGGCTATTATCATTCCCAGGAGATTATTTGAGAATTGAGTTTGATTTATGGTTGTATAGACGAAGCTATCAAGGCTATTGGCGTAAAGAATATTGATTTTACAATTTGAATTGTGCGATAAATTAAATTTGTATTAAAAAAAAGATGTTCAAAACAGAGAGAAACGAAATAATGATTTACCAAGTTGAAAACGGTGCATTAGACCGCTCAGATCTAGGACATAATATCGAATATGATTTGTAATGTTGCGTAAATGCTTTTTATACTAATTCAACCCTTAAATTGAGTCAAAATACTGATATAATGCCAAGAGACTATAAAAGAGTTGAAACTAATAAACCTAATGGCATAGTCGATTCGGTATTAAAATCTACCTCGGCATGATACCTTTGCAGAAATTCTATTGCGGCATTATAAAAATAAAATGATATAACTTAAAAATAGATGTATCCCAAAAACCTTCACAACAAGAGTTGCAGATGTTTTCTGATACTATCTTCAAAATAAAGAACTCATTCCAAAACTACCCCAACCCCTATTTTCTCCAACAAATATGGATTATGATCGATAATTAAAATATCATTGGCTGCACTGAGTTTTTTAAGGATCGCATACAACAGATCAATATCGGCATAATGCAGTCCGATGCTGGGTTCATCTAGAATATAAAGCGCATCGGTCGTTTGCTCCTGCAGCCAGTTTAGCAACAATAAGCGCTGCTTCTCACCAGAAGAAAGGGATTGTACTGGCTGATCTAAGCTGAGATGCGCCAGCCCAATTTCTTCTAACTGATTTAAGAACTGGAGGGTTTTAGCAGGCAGCTTAGCTTCCTCTAACCATTCTTGTAATTCTTTTATATCCAAGGCGAGTACCTCAGCGATATTTTTCGACCGCACTTTATGCGCTAAAATCTGAGGCTGATAGCGTTGCCCCTTGCATACTTCGCATTTTTCAATCACATTGGCGGCGACATCAAGGCTGGTTTCAATAAAGCCTTTTCCTTTACAGTTTGGGCACTGACTGCTTTTGGTTTTATAGGAAAAGTCTTTGGCCTTCAAGCCAGTTTCAGCTGCAAAGACTTTACTGATGTCCTTCAACAGCTTCAAATACGATACTAATAAAGTACTTGAATATGATCTTAATTTTTTAGGTTCAAAATAATGCGCCCCTGCATATTTTTTAGGAAAGTCAATGCTTGCACAGTTCACTGGCTGCCCCGTTTCAATGCTCGGAATCAAGATGTCTTTCACTAAGGTGGTTTTTCCTATACCTGATTTCCCTGTCAGGGCTGTGATGCCGCCAATGGGAAGGGCTAATGAATCCTTGACAAGCGCATGTTTGGCTAGTTGGCGAATGGCAATGTGCTCTTTACCCGCTACAAGTTCCACCGTTTGGGGTGGCGCTTTCAGAAATGGATGGCAATCGGCTTGTTCCAATAAACCTTCAGTGCTGCCTTGATAGGTGATGTAGCCTCCCAACTTTCCGGCTTGAGGGCCAATCTGCACAACATGATCTGCCGCATATATAATTTCCTTATTGTGTTCAATTACCACCACGGTATTCCCTTTGTCAATAAGCTCTTTTAGAATTTGGATCAAGTCTGGAATATTATCATTCGATAAGCCTGCAGAAGGTTCATCTAATAAATAGGTAATGCCTTGAAGCGGACTGTTCAACTGTTTGATCAACTCCACCCTTTGATTTTCCCCGCCAGAAAGCGTAGGCGATTTTCGGCTGAGTTGCAGGTAATCAATGTGCAATTGTTTCGCCCTTTTAATCGTATTGATAAGATGAGGTTGGATTTTAGCAATGAGTTTTTGATCTATTTCCTCTTGATTATCATGAGCAGAAAGCCAGTTTTCCAAAGCTTTAAAATCCATGGATTTTATGTCGTTAATGGATTTGCCCGCTATTTGAAAAACCAGTCGTTCCGGTTTTAATCCACTGCCCTGGCAATGGCTGCATTCACGATGAGTAAAGAGGGCGGTGAGCTGACTGATATTTTTATTCTTCCGGGTCTTGAAATATTCGTCCTGCAAGTAATGGAAAAGGCCTTCCCATTTCATGCTCAAGGCTTGCGTCCCTTCCCTTGTTTTTGTTTTGTACTGCCAGTTGGCCTTCCATACTTTTTCACCTTCTCCGTGCAGTAAAATTTCTTTTTGTGAGTCGCTTAATTCCTTAAAAGGGGTTTCCAGAGTAAATCCATATTCTTCTCCCACCTTTTTTAAGACCGCCATGTGCTTACCTGCTGGGTCCCCATAATAAGCGATCACTTTGTTGTGCTCAAAGAGTCCACCGGCAATGCTTTTATTCTGATCTAAGACCAGTTTGTTGAGATCGGGCAGTAGTTCTTGTCCAAGGCCCTCGCAGACCGCACATTTTCCCAATTCGTGATTATTGGAAAAATGACTGGCCGATAATTCCTGCCCTTCGTACTGTGCCTTTCTGGAAAAGACAAAGCGCAAGATCTTATCAATCCCCGTTTGCTTTGCAGTATCAGAGCGCTGCGAATAATTCTTTTGTTTACGGGTAATGCAAATAGTAGGTGTCAGTCCTTCAATATGATTGACCTCTAACTGAAAATTCACGCCCACCCTCGACTGCTGATAACTCGAGAACTGCTTGGTCATTTCTTGTAATCCAAAACCGTGCAATGTATCAATCACCAAGGAAGATTTACCAGAACCTGAAATGCCTGTGACCACCGTTAAATTATGTTTGGGCAGATCTAAATTGAGGTCTTTTAGGGAATGTGTGCACGCACCCTGAATGGAAATCCTCTCGCGCTGCTGTGCTGCTTCTTCCACGACCTCCATCGGTTGAACCTCAAGCGCGTTATTTACTAGGGTGTCGCAAGTGGATTGAAAAAGTGAATGGTTTTCAAAACAGATAATGCCAGCCGTTTGTTGCTTGAGTTGGTGCAGGGCGTCCAGCAGCTGATTTACATTTTGCTGATGTAAACCTATACTGGGTTCGTTCAACAACAGAAGTGTCTGTTTTGATTTTTTGGCGAAATGCTTGGTAAGTTTAATACGTTGCGCCTCCCCACCTGATAAGGTGTTGGAGGGCTGTCCCAGTTTAATATAACCCAAGCCCAGTTGCAGCATTAACGACAGTATTTCTTTGATTTTCTTTTCCTTATCAAAAAAATCATAAGCTTCTTTTATGCTTAAGTTATAAATTTCTGCAATATTTTTTTCCTGCCAATCCACGCGGAGTACTTCTGGCTTAAAACGTTTACCATTACACGTTGGACAAATCTGGTTGATACTGCCCAGCGCACTCATGGAGAGCGTGATGACTCCAGCCCCTTCACAGGCTTCACATCTACCGGTTTTATTGTTAAAAGAAAAGGCTCCCTTTCCTAATTTTAAATCTTTCGCTTCGGGCGTTTTTGCGAGCAAGTTCCTTATTTTAGTCGCTAAGCCCGTATAAGTAGCAGGATTACTTCGGGGCGTTTTTCCTATAGGTTGATCGCTCACGGTGAGGAGGTTCAAATCATTCTTTTCACAAAAACGACTAATGCTTTCGAGCAATTTTGGTGTTTTTCTACTCGCAACGGTGAGCTCGTTTGCTTTAGGCTGAAAGGCTTCGACAGATACTTTTTTAGGCTCATTTTCGGGAGCTTTGTCATTTCTGACTGCTTTCAGTGCAGCCAAGGTGGGGCTTTCTATATTTTTCGCTTTCAAAAAATCATCGGTGTGGCCATTAAAAACCACTTCGCCGCCATTTGCCCCTGCTTCCGGGCCCAATTCCACTATCCAATCTGCAGACTGGATAAAATCTAAGTCATGCTCCACCACCATGACTGTATTGCCCCTGCGGATGAGTCGGTTCAAAATATGAAGTAAATACTTTTGGTAATCTGCAGACAAACCGATGGAAGGTTCATCAAATACATATAAAATACCTTGTAACTTGCTATTTACCTGGTTGATGAGTTTGATACGTTGTCCGTCACCAGATGAAATATCCATACTTGGCGTGCTTAGTTGGTATTCCTCCATACCCAGCCTGATCAAGTCAAACAATTGGGTGCAGATCTTATCCACCAATACTTTTTCGCCGGTTATCAACTCCTGCCCTTTCAGGCGATCATATAATTTGCTTAAGGAAAGGTCCATCCAGGCTTGAAAATTCAGGCCGTTCCATTTATAATTTAGGTGTTCCGCTTTGATGCGCGCGCCTTCACAACTCGGGCAAATTTTGGAACTGGCAAATTTTAGGATGTTGGGGTTTCTGTCCCGTCTCAAAATATCCTGCATAATCGGAAGCATTCCTTTATAGAATCCTTCTTCACGGGGCTTTGCCTTAATCCCGCCCCATCTAAGCCGGGACTCCAGCCCGTGTTTGCCATAAAATACTTTGAGGCGGTTGCTTCCGTTTAAGACCACATTCTGTTGTTCGGCTGTGAGCTCCTTCCACGGGATATCCACATTAAAACCGTGCGCCTCACACACTTTATTTAACTCCTCCACGGTTATCTGAGAATAGACGATATAGCCACCGGGCAGAGTAGTGGTGATGGCTCCTTCTCTAAGGGTTTTATTTTCATCCCCGACCAATTTATCAAGGTCAATATATTCCGCTTCCCCAATTCCACGACAGACCTCACAGGCCCCTCTCGGATGATTGAAAGAAAAGAGCGATTTGCTCATTGTTTCATCAGCCGAATAGCGCGCAAATAAGACCCTGAAGATAGTCGTCAACTCAGAGAGCGTCCCAAAAGTAGTTTTGATAGACTGGAAGCGTTTCGACTGCTCCACTTTTATTACAGGCGGAAGGTCTTGAATATCATCAACTTCAGCAGTCGGGATTACCTGGCCGTTCTGTTGGTTATATGCCGGAAGGCTCTCTAAAAAATAACGGTAGCCTTCATTGGCGATAACGTCCATGGCCAGAGAAGATTTCCCAGAGCCAGATAAACCTGTCACCACGATCAATTGATTTTCAGGAATACTTAAATCAATGTTTTTGAGGTTATTTTGATGGGCATTAATTAGGTGCATAAAGGTGGATTGTTTCTCTTTTTTTGAAAAAATAAATATAGAAAGATTATGACAGCTTAAAGTGGGGGTTTCAATTTAAAAAAAGCCCCACTTTCGTGAGGCTTTTTGCGGTCTGGATCCCGAAGCTTCGGGAAACTCGTCCCCAAGCAGGCTTGGGGATGACAGGCAGGCATTCTATTAAATTTCATTTTTGGGTGAATCCAGTAATTGTTTGATCTGTGCTTTGCTGTATTTTTTAAGTCTCCGTTCCCTGATAAGAGCTTGACGTTTAGTGGGAAGGGATTGTATAAAAACCAACGCCCAAGGTCCTTTGGCTTTTGTATATCGGCTTTCATTTTCGTTGTGTTGTTGTAACCTTTTTTTGGGCTGCGTGGAATAACCCCGGTAATAAATATCGTGGGAAACCGAATGAATGATATAAACAAAATGTGTTTCCATATAAAAAAAGCCCCACTTTCGTGAGGCTTTTTGCGGTCTGTACGAGACCTGAACCCTTATACTTTATGCAATCCCTTCGATGCTTATTTATATTGATTTTCAATAGTTTACGTTTTTAACCTAATTCAATAAGTTTATATAAATTGCATATCTATGCAAATCCTATGCGAATTGTATGCAAAATGATTATCTTTGTTATTGGTAACAATAAATACAAAGATCATGGCAAGTGTAAGTTTTCAATTAATAGGAAAAAATATTTATTCCAACCTATCCACCACCTCAAGTGGAAAAGCAAAAACGTTCAGAAAAAAGACGGGATTCTCTACCGACCCGGCACAATGGAAAACTAAAACTTCACGAAAAAAAAGGAAAAATAAAACTAATAAAAGAATAGCAGATTTAAAAAATCCTTCCGGTGCTGATGGCAAAATCCTAAAATCTACACTTGACCAACTCAAAGAGGATATTCTAAACCAACACAATACGGACTATTTAAAAGGTATTGAGATTGACGGCAATTGGTTTGAATTCGCCATAAAAAAACACACTAACCGTGAGACAGGCGACAAAGGTCTTTTAGTATATCAAATTCAAAAAGCCATTGACAACGCACCAAGGAAAAAAGTACAAACCGGAGGAGGAAAATATAAAATCGGTTTAAGCAAAAGCCGGATAAAAGGTATTGAGCAATTTAAAAAAATTATTGAGCGATTCCAAAACGACACGTATAATGGCATAAAAATAAGGGTGCCAAATATCAATAAAGAAACAGCATCGGATTTTGAGGACTGGCTATTTGCTCAAAACTATTCAGATAATTACATTGGAAAACACATGTCAATTTTAAAATCTATTCTTAATGGAGTGGATGACGTTCCTGTGAATATTGATATTAAGAAAATAATAGTCATAAGTGAAAAAAAAGAACCCGAGGATATTATTTATTTAAGCTTCGAGGAACTGGAAAAGATAAAAGGCTTAAAGCTAACTACCAATTATTTGATCAATGGCCGCAAATGGCTTATTCTGGGCTGCTATGTAGGTCAAAGAGGGTCTGACCTATTAAAGTTAACACCGGATCAAATAAAAATCATAAGAGGAAGGAAATTTTTTCAAATCAAGCAGAAAAAAGGCGAAAAAAATGTAACAATCCCTATACTTCCCGAAGCTGAACTCATTATCAAATCGGGATTCCCTCATAAGATTTCAGACACTAACCTAAGGAAATATTTTAAGGAAATATGTGAGCTCGCAGAGATAAATGAACCTACCAATGGAAGGAAAAAAACTTCAAAGCACGGCATCGGCATAAAAGGGTTTTACCCTAAATGGAAATTGATTGGAACGCACGTTTGTCGCAGGTCTTTTGCAACAAATTATCACGGCATAATTCCAACGGTCATACTCAAAGAAATAACGCGCCACGCAACAGAGGAAATGTTTTTAAGGTATATCGGGAAGACTGATGAGGAGTACGCTATGCAAATGTTTAACTACACTGATAAGCTTCCAAAAGTCAAAACAATGGAAGTGGTGAAGAATGAAAAGGAAACAGGAACTGATAAATAGGATATTATGAGATTTAGTGAATACGTGAAAGATTTTAGCGAAGACAAAGTCGAAAATGATTTTGAAAATATTGTCTTCCAGTTTATAGAAAACGAACGAGAGGGGAAGCCATTAAATTGGAATACCAGCAGACCATTTGTTTCAAAGGATAAGACCGGTAAGCCAACGGGTAACGGCTTCATTAAATACATTTCTTTGGAATCTTTCAAAGATAAATTGCAAGATGTCTTGTTAGATTCTAATCTTAAAGATGAAGTTATTGAGGATTACCGAAATATTTTTATTGATAATGCTTTATTGATTAATGATGTGAATACTATTTACAAAGAACTAACCAATGAGCTGGCCACCCCACCCTACAATGGTACTTTACAAAGTCAATACAATTACGCTTATACTAAATTAGCAGTCAAAGAATTAATCCGTTTTAAGGTGTTTCTGAACACGATCGATTTTAAAAACGAACCTCAATCTATTAAGACTTTGGAAAACCACTTCCATAATATCACTGACTTTGATTCTTTCATTAAGGATATAGAAAAAGCTTTCCAGAATGAGAAAGGAAAAACATTTGTCGGGGTGGCTAAAATATTGAAAGAGAATGATGTTTTAGTAATACAGGATAGGGAAATAAAACCGTTTCTTGATTGCTTTAAAAAATCAACAAATCTTAAAATTCCAAGCAATAGTTATTTCGGTCGAAAATTAAAAGAATTAGAAGGAATAGAAAAAAAAGATATGATTGAACCACTTGAGAAGCCTATAAAAACAAAGCTTGATCCAATCATAAACAAGTATAAAAGCGGTTCATAAGTTCAACGTTGTTCACTTGAACTACAATGAACTGACAATCAGTATTTTACGCTTGCATTACCTTTAGATTTGTCCATAGAACCAATAATCAAAAGTTTTATGGACAATTTAGTTTTTAATACCGATGCACTTATCGACAGGATAGCGGAGCGAACCGCTGAAATAATGAGTTCCAAGCCCGAACCACCTCAACCGGAAGTCAAAGACCTATTGACGCGAAAAGAAACCGCTGATTTGCTTAATGTGAATTTGGCGACTTTGTGGCGATGGACTAAAGCGAAAAAACTTACAAATTACGGTATTGGAGGACGCACCTACTATAAACATAGCGAAGTGATCCAATCCGTTAAAGTGTTGAATAAAAAACAGCCAGATGAAAAATGATATTTCAAATGGCTGTAATAAATCTTTTGGAAAGAAAGATGTAGGCCACGAAGGTAACAAAAAAAAGGGGTACAGCACACAGCTGGAAACCATATTTCACTATTTAGAAAACCACACGGCCACCGCTACAATGGTATCCAAGGCCACCAGTATTCCCCAAAAGTGCATCACAAGATATAAACGCGACCTCGAAAAACAAGGCAAGCTTTATGAAGTTCAAAAGAAATTTTGTAAAGCGACAAACTTTCGAGCTTGGTATTTGACCACCAACCCGGAGTTATTCCCGGAAGTTAAAAACCCTAAAAAAGTTCTATGATGAGCAACGGTATAAAGCCAGTTGCTCAAACTTACTATGAATTTTCGCATATCAAACATAAGCCAATAAAGAAACCTTTAAACCAAACCGAAAAGGTTTTTACACTGCTTAAAAACAGTATGACTGATAAAGGTATGCAAGATATAGGGTTAAAGGAATTGGATCAGCTTATAAATGGCTACGAAAACAAGATGGGAAAGAAGAATAACAATAACGGTTTGTTGAAAGGCTTGTATAAAGGCGGGTTTAGCGGCGTTCATAACATAAAGGCCGCACCCTATTTGTTTTATGACGTGGATGTAAAGAATACAGCGAAAAAAAAGGAAAACACGCACCTAATGGATGTAAAGGCCAACAATACAATTTATAATGAACTGGAAAAAATTTCGGTGATATGCTGGCGCTCCAATTCCGGCAAAGGTATGGCCGGGGTTTTGTACGTTCCGCAAATTGGCCAATACAATCACAGCAAAAAAGATTTGCACCTGACAGCGGGAAAAGCGATCACCGGATACCTCAGCGAATATTTACAAAGTGTTACCGATGTGGATAAAGTTACCTTTGACAATGCGCAAAGCAAGTTTAGGCAGGTACGTTTGCTGGCCGACCAAAAAGGCTATAAAAGAAACTTGAACCCCGAACCTTTTCAATTTTCGTATGAGGTTACAAAAAAAGAAAAAACAACACAATCGGGCGTGCCTGCATATCGATCAACAAACCATAAACCGGCATACGGCACAATAACGGCACAATTTGACAGCGATAACGATATATTGCCCGTAATGCAAAACAACGGTTTTAGTATTGCATCGGACGCCGGTAATAAAGCACGGGTTAAACATACCACTTCCGAAAGTAGCACCACCGGCGAAGTTGACAAAAACCAAAATGTTTATTTTAATTATTCAGAAACCCTTGGAGGCAAAACCAGCTTCACCCCGTCCGGGATTGTTTGTGAGTTTGAGCATTCAGGCGATTACAAAGCTTTTTATAAGGATTTGATGGCAAAGGGTTACAAAGATAAGCAAGCCCCACAAAGTGAAGTAAAAATCAACTCAAAAAACCTAAAACGCGAACTAAAAAACGTTGCCGATGCGCAACAGGCCAGCGGGATAATTTTTAAATATTGCTATGACCTCCAAACCTCAACCGATGAGGTGAAAAAGCGATTTATTAAAGAAAATTGCACCCGGCCACAGTTTGAAAAGTACTTTTTTGAATACCTAAAGTTAACCGACTATACAATACGATACGATAAAAATTATACGGTTAAAAATTATGTTTCTGATGCCTTAAAAGATGTTTTGAACTTCACCGATTATCACCATAAAGTAATTTTGAAGGCAGAAACCGGACTGGGCAAAACAACGGCATTTATACGGGATTTCCATAAGTACCGACCCGATGGCCGTATTTTAATCCTTGAACCCTTGACCATTATTGTAAACCAAGCGGAAAAAGAATATAGAAACAAGGCTATATTTTTGACAGGTAACAGCCCAATGGATGCCCACAAAGAAGCCATAAATCAAAATATGGTTATTGCTACCTACGAACAAGGTATAAAACAGCTGAACGCCTCCAAATTTGATTACGTTATAATTGATGAGGTGCACCAGCTTTTGACCGCCAACAGCTTTAAACGTGATGTAATTGCAGAGTTAACGCCGCACCTTAACAAAAACAAAGTAATAGGATTGACCGGCACACCTCAACAGATTTACACCAGTTTAGGCTATAAGCTTATAAGTGTGGAATCCTACCAACAGGAAAAAACAAAAATAGAGGTTAGATATTCAAACCTCAAGCCTTTTGATATTTGCCTGAACCACCTAAAGACCGTTACCGGAAAAACAATGATCCGGCTAAATGAAATAAGTACTATTAAAAGTCTAATCCTGCATTTGGTGAAGCACAGATTTTATAAAGAAAGTGAAATTCTGTTTTTGCATTCGACAAAAGATGTTA
>Ga0307976_1001538_pt1 | contig 10567 bp, 7 predicted proteins | sample OrgLakmetagen919_FD_201836 | JGI IMG/M metagenome (GOLD analysis project Ga0307976, IMG submission 201836) | Saline water microbial communities from Organic Lake, Antarctica - #919 | ecosystem: Environmental > Aquatic > Non-marine Saline and Alkaline > Saline | place: Antarctica: Organic Lake... | reverse complement strand
TCGAATACCGCTTCAATCGGCGCTACGATCTCAAAGCCATGCTTCCGCGGTTCCTGACAGTAGCAGCCCGGACACCGCCTATGCCCTATAGGCTGCTAAAGATGGCTGACTCTTATGCGTAATCAGGTAAGTTGATGACATTGACTCTGGGCCAAGGCCACTGGCACCGAGTCACCAAAACGGCACCGCATAAATCCAGCTAACGTCGAGCTCACCGGGAAATTGGGAGCGCAGCGAGTAATTTATCCGCGTGCAGTGCTTGGTTAGGCAACTTTTCCCGTTCCAAGAAACTGAGCTAAGGATTCTGGCTTGGTTATGGCTACCCGTCTAACATCGGCTACTTTTCTAATTCCGTAAGCGGTTGGCCCCATATTAAATGCCCCACAAAAACTCGCTATAGCCAAACCACACGGCTTAAGAAACACCCCAGAGTGTGTGTTCATAACAAAGCTTCGGTCTTGATTGGCCAATCCTTGACCGGTATTCATGAACAAATTATCTCTTTCTTCTAGATTTTCTGGATCAGTAAACTCCATTGCTACACCTGTAGACTCAGCCCGTTTTATCGCTATTTCGCAATGGAGCCAAACAGCTTCAGTTTCTGATATGTACCTTCCGATTGCGTATGTACTCTCTGTTGCAATTACGTGCCCGTCATGTATCCGCATATCTAATCTTTCGATAACCACCCTCCCAGGAGGATCTAACCTGATCTGCAGAGCAATAACACCACTGCTTGATCGCACGGTTATCTTCTGCCCTATTACTTCTATATCCCAAGAGTCAAGACTTCCGATCCATTCGTTATCCAATAACTGGAGAATGACATCACCATCACTATTCGTGAAAGCTGCAGATATACTTCCAGGCTTTCCATCCTGTCCAGGCACCACGCGAATCAGGTCTTGTCCGTGATACCTTAATACGGATTGTACTACCGGGCTGTATAATAACTTTCCCAACTTGAGCTCAGCAGACCCGTCATGGAAATCCAGAGGACCAACTGGCTGCTCGACGTCCTTAGTATCTGCAGATTTAATTTTTTCGTAAGCCGCTTTGATAGCTTGCTTTGACAGCCGTCCTCTAGTGACTGCGTCATGGCACGAGCCACAAAGGCAGCATATAGCGCCGGGGTCATGCTCTTCCGCATATTCGAAAACTGGATCTATGTGTTCATACTGGTAAAAACCGCTTCGACAAATCACACAGCCAAACTTTGAGTTTTCTCTTACCTGCCTACGTATCTTGGCAGGGATATTTCTTGAAAGACCGAATTTGTTATTACTGGCCATAGAATAGTTCTCGATTGCCTAACGAGGCTGTAGAAAAACCCTCGAGACTTTTTTGATGACGCTCCTACGTAAAATCTGGGTGTGCTTTCGATGATAAAGTCCTCCAGATTTTAAGAATAGGCGCTATTTTTAGATCGTTTATTAACCAATTTCAGATCGAGGATTGTCTTCGACCTTTTTCTACAGCCTCAACGCCCGCTTCAGCTGCGCCGAAGCCGGAGTGTTTTTGTGTTAATGTTTGAGCGCAGCGAGTGACACAAGAAACACAGAGGTTTTGGCGTCAGACTGGAAGCGCATGTTAGTGCTAGATTCGATAACGTGAGATAATTCTGAAGCTTTAATCATACTGGTAATTATATGTATTCAATAAGTTAGAAGTTTCATAAGGATTTCCCCCTTGAGTCCTACGGCCATACTCGGCAAATAAATACAGGTTTTCTTTTGCTCTTGAAGCAATTACGTAGAGCATTTTAGATTCTGCGTTTTGTCCAACATGAGCTGGTTGGTTAATTATGTCGCTCCAATGTGGGATAAAACCATTTAGCAAGCCAAAAGCGATTACACTTTTATATTCTTCGCCCTTTACACCATGGCAAGAGTTAACAACTATACCTGTGGATTCCTTAAAAAAGCTTTTTAGTGCTACAACAGTGTCTTCGTATTGACCATTATTGTTTTCTATATTTGAAGTAGCTTTTTCAAAAAACAAATCTAATTGTTCCTTAAGGGCGACATCTGCTACTAAATCTACGTTAAGTTCACCTAACATAAAATCAAAGCACTCTTTAAGGTATTCAGTCCCAACTCTTGTTTCACTATGGAAGGAATTAATTACTTTAAGTAGTTTTTTGGCTGTTAACTCACTGGTATGGTGATGAAATTCTGATAGTTGGTTTAATATTTCGTTTGCCCATCTTGTGCGAACACTAAGTAACCTTCCTGATGGCTCAGTTAATGCTAACTTGGAAACTACCAGCCAAAAATTGTCTTGTTGTCCGTGAAAAGGCGATAAGGCGGGGGCATCAAACCTGACAGTAGGAAGTAAGGTTATAAGCTTCTTGGTCATTGACCTAATTGGTGCCCATTGTGGAGCAATAACACAAATATCATTTTCACTAGAGCCACTGTCAAGCTCTCTTTTAATCAACTCAGCTATAGCTTCCGCTAATTGGTCTTTGTCTACAGCTTGATTGAAGAAACTTATAATTCCTTGGCTATCTTTATGTTCAGCTGTTGATTGCCCACCCTGAACACCTCTAAATACCGAAAAATAGTCAACTAACCTTTGTGTAGAGCGGTAATTATCACTAAATGTGAAGTGGTTTATATTGCTGCCCGCAAATTCGACATTTAATTCCGCCAAGGAGAGAGATTTCCCTCCTATACCTCCATAAATAGCTTGGTTTTCGTCACCTACAATAAACAAATTAGGCTTCTGAGAAGATTCGTTAAATATTTTAGCTAATATTGCATACTGTAAATCTTGTGTATCTTGAACTTCATCAATGCATATATGGCTAAAAATGTTGCTTAGTGTATGAGCTATTTCAGGTGTCAATTCCATAAGCTGAAATGCAAAATATAGAGATTGGTCAAAATCAATTTTCTTACGCGATTCCAGTATATGACGGTACTCTTGCTCCACTTCATGTGCTCGCCTATCAGAGTTCTCAACTACACCTTGACGATTAAAAGTCGTATTTACGTCATCGAAAATTCTTAATCCTTTCTCAGATTTTAGCTTATTTAGTATTTTTCTTGTTTCGAATTCGTCAGCAATAGAATATCCAGCATTAAGAGATGTAGAATATGAGGCGTATGGTTTTATTATCCACTCAAGTGCGAATGAGTGGATAGTTCCTGCCCAAATTCGACTACTCTCAATAGTATAATTTTTTTCAAGCCTAGTCTTTATTTCATTCGCAGCTCGGTTTGTGAAAGTTACGGCAAGAACTTTGCTGTTTCGATGTTTTAATTCCTGAACGCTTTTTGCTATTCGCGCTGTAAGTGCTCTAGTCTTTCCACTCCCAGGGCAGGCAGTTATGTAAGCATTACCATTACAGTTTACCGCCGCTTGCTGTTCGATGCTTAATTCCATGTTTACCTATCCATTAAATTAACCAAATAGGATAAATCATCATCTGGGCACTGTTTTGTGAACTCTGCGATACAGGCATTAATATCAGATTTATTGTCGGAAAAGAACTGTTTCGGCTTATCATTATCTTCAAATGCTGGCATTGGGTTAAGCAGCCTATATTTGCACATTTTATATATAACTTGCGGTGCAAGTTTATGACTACATGAAAAAGAAATAGCATCTATCATGTATTTAGGAATATAAGTTTCAGATGAAACACACTCAGAAATCAAAAGTGCTAACCACCCCTTGCCAACCTTATCTGCGAGCCGAAGTATTTCTTTTCCGTAAACATCAACACTTTGGTCTTTTAAAAGTGTCTTTGACTTATCAATATAAGCATTTTTGTTATAAATTGATTTAAGCACATCAATTGCTTCAACGAAGTTATCTGCAATTAGAAAGTCTACTTCAAATGTATGATCCGCATAAAAAACTTCAATACAGGGGTTGTTTTTTGTATGTTCATCTAGTTTTACTTTTCTAATTAGTCCCGATTCTTGAGAGTTACGGCAGGAACGTAAATATTCGTTATCTGTTTTTTTGTCATCCGAAAGTTTAGTAATGGATGCATCTAAGTCTGTAATTATCGCGCAATTTTTACGTATTCTGTCTGGGTGAAACAGGTTAGATATATGCTCAAAAAAAGCGCTATCCATACTTATTAAGCTGATACCCAATTCATCCAATGAAATACCTAGAACCTTTTTTACCAAAGCTGGTATCAGTATTAACTCAGCCTCTCCTTCGACTAGAATTACTCCTTTAGAAAAAAGTAACGGCGACCGGATTGCATTTAAATATCTTTCAATGCGACTACATTCTATTGGGCTTAAGTTAGTTGCAGGCTGGAAAACGTCTACTTTATTTTCATTCAATCCTAAAATATTCATCTCTGATATCTTAGCTACAGAAGAAATATGTGTTGAGTGCGTAGATAAAAACACTTGGGTTTTGTTTATTGAATGGTTTTCAAACAATGTTTTTTGTATGTGTGTATGAATATGGGCTTCAGGTTCTTCTATTACTAAAAACTGCGCTGCTTTATCTGCCTCTTGCTTTCTCTCATACTCTAAAAGTTTAAGTGCAACATAGATTAAGTTTGCCCCTCCGAGGCTAAGTTCATTAAGATCTCCGCTATAACCATCAACATAATTGTCACCCACGGTTAACGAGAGTTTTTGTAAAAGCTTGTCTAATTCGCTTGGCAATGATGAGTCTATATTTATTATTGGAGAAAATGTAAAACCAACTGTTTTGTGCAATGTATTTTGAATGCCGCTAGAAACTTGTTGTATTTCATCCAATTCAGAAATTGCGTTATTTAGATCTGATACAAGAGTTGTAATATTTTCAGAGTCGTCTTCAGATATTTCTGAATCCAGTCCTTTTAGCAACGCAATTAGTGGGCTATTTCGAGAATTTTTTAGATCTGATACAACATCTCGTAAAGCCTTTACAAAGGTAAAGGAAACCTCTTCATGGAGGGGTGAAAGTTTTACACCATACGCCTTGAAGTCTTTGTTGCTTGGATCAGGGAATACGAAGTTTTCAAAGTCACCTACTAACTCTGTATATGTATCATCACAAAGAAAGTCAGCACTGGCTCTACCTGAAAATACAGGCTCGTAATCATCAATGTCTATGTTGTCAATAATTTCCTGAGCTAACATATCGTTACCGCTAGCTTCGAATAGTGCGTGCCTAACTTTGAGGCACGGTCTAAAATAATAATTTAGCGTGCCAGTTTCGCTGCTGTCCATGTGCCCAGCATCATGCTTTAACATTTGACAGCCTTCGTGTGGTGATAGCTCCTCAAAATCTACTGATATAACTATCCAGTGCCCTCTCCAATGACCTAGGTTACGGCAGAAATCGCTTTCTCTTAGTTTTGTAATGTTTCGAGGTAAGGATTCGTCAAGTAGCAGCCTGAGGGCAAAAAGTGCATTGGTTTTACCTGAACCATTTTCACCTAAAACGGTATTAACACCTTTTTTGAACGTGAATTTTGAGCTAAGAAAGTTTCTAAAATTACGTATTCGTAATGAGCTTACATACATTCCATTACCTCAAGTTTCATTACCTAAAGTTTGCACAGGCTTGAGCACTAACGCCTGGATCACGCGCCGATTTGAAGCCGCAAAGCGGCGGAAAACCGGTCGCCGTGCAGCCGATTGTTAGCGCTACTTACTCTTACTTTTGCCTCCACCATTATCTCTAACGAACCGCACGGGCGGTGGTGGCGGAGGTGTTGGCGGCTTTTGCTTATCTGCAGACATGAATACCTCACCTGTCTTTTCTATTGGACTTTCCTATTTCAACATCCTCTTTAATCACTCTTATTGGGGGTGGAGGAGGTGGTGGTGGCGGATTTCCACCCTTCTTCTCTTTGCTCATCAACTATCTCCTTTGACTTATCGGAAAGCTCTAACTTTGGAATCTCTGTTTTTGAAACCTTATCAGAATTAGGCAGATTTCCAGTATATTCGAGACTTACGGGGCTGGTAATTCTAACCATATATTCTTTTTCATCAGAAATCGTGTTTATTCCGGCCATGGAAAATATCAAAAATGAAACGGCCAAAGGGATGGCTGTGATGATCAGGTACGTATTGCATTTATGCAAAAAATTTGATCTGGCATCATTAACGTTTGTGTTGTTAGATGAGCAGCTTGCATAATACTCAAACAAATATTTGCTGAATGCGTCGCGTACCAACGTTTCCTCATCAGCATACCCCCGATATGTATCGATCAGCTTTTGGTGATATTCCTCTGAATCGGAGGCAGAGGGGATCATCTGATATGTGTGTCCGTAGAAGCCTCTGACGAAATAGGAAAGTGTCGCCAGAAACGTGAATATACTTAGCCCAAGGAATCCCAGGTAGAAAATATTCCAAAAAGTGAGATTTACGAAATTCGTTCCCTTAATCATCACTGAGTAAATGCTAATTATAGAAAGTATCAGCGCGAGGGGAATCTGAAGACGTGAAGCAAGCTTTTCCCTTGCCTCCACTTCGTGAAAATATAACTTCTCATAAAGCTCAAATCGATTTATTTCATTCATGGGAATCTCAGCTAAACCCTCTGGTAGTGCTAACGAGGCTGTAGGAAAACCCTCGAGTATTTTTTGATGACGCTCCTACGTAGAATCTGGGTGTGCTTTCGATGATAAGTCCTCCAGATTTTAAGAATAGGCGCTATTTTTAGATCGTTTATCAACCAATTTCAGATCGATGATTGTCTTCGACCTTTTTCTACAGCCTCAACGCAAAGCTTTGCGGCGATTTTGGAACCGCGAAGTGGTGGAAAAATTGTCCGGCAACAGCGCCTTGTTAGGCATTATTCTACTTTCTGCAAATCGCAACTCGAATTGCTATCAGAAGCCCACTGTTTAATTAACGGAAGATTTTTCGCCCAAGTAGAATAGTAAACAAAAGCATCAACCTTAGTTTGCTCTGCTGAAATTGAAGCAACATCCATATGCATGTAATAACTTTGAATTCCCGCGTTAGACATTAGGAATGTTATTTCGCCTTCTTCAAGCTCGCTATATAGTTCGTTTTTTATATGGTAGCTAGCAAAGACACCTGCCCAACCTTCTCCTATACATTCGTGCATTTTATCCAATAAGTTCTTATAGACGCGCTGATAATTTTCTTCAACTTTAAATTCTATTCCTTTAGATGAGCTTTCCCGCAACTCCTTCACGTTACTCGCTGCACATGAAGCCAAAAAAAAGCAGATAGAGATTATTATAATTTTTCTCATAGTTTACCCTTATTTTATGATGTGCCTAACACCTAAGCATTTAATGGTCGTGCGCAGCATGACCTTTAAATGTCTGTTGGACTAAGCCGCCAACGCCGCAGCTATTGAACGATGCTTAAGGATAAAGTAATTTGGAGGCAAGGCCTGAACGGTACATCTGAGGCCAGGTACGAAGCAATGTCGGCGGATTTTGGTCTCATTCGATCCTTCATGAGGCGTTTCCTTGTTGTGATTTCCCTCAGATTACCCTGCAGATACCTGTATTTCCAGTCTTCGGCCGTATAGACGCCCAGCTCACAAGGAACTATCGGTTTCCACCCACTGAATCAAGGCAGACAAGCTAGCCCGTTGGCACAGCCGTTGTTCTGAACCGTGGAATCTGGCGAACCATGCGAACCAGACCGTTGTTACAGAGTAGGCACGGCCAGCATCGCTGAGACGCCGGGCTCTCCAGTGTCGCTTCTGGTTTGGGCGGCTGCGGTAAACAGTGCCGGATAACCGCCAGTTTGCGGCGTCGAGTGCAGTTGCTCAGGTAGCCAAAATGGCGAATTCGCATGAAGCCTTTGGGCAGAATGTGCATCAGGAACCGCCGCACGAACTCCTGGCCATCCAGCCATTGGGTCTTCAATCGGGAATGATCCCGATAGTCTTTATAGCGGAAGGCGATTCGGTCATCCTCCATCGTCAACAAACGCCCATTACTGATGGCAATCCGATGGGTATAGCGAGCCAGATAATCCACCACGCTCTCGGCCTGGTTCAGGCAGTGTCGGGTGTAGACCACCCACTCGTGTTGCATCAGGCCGTCGAGCACGCCATCAGTCTCACCGCTGCTGGTTACCCGGTGCAGTTCACCGGCGTTCACCGACGCTCTCAGCAACGATACCATTCGTCCTCGAAAACGCCGGGATAAGGCCCGTACCGGAAACAGGTAGTGGCTTTTTGCCTTGTGCCAGTCACCGGTGCCGGTCAACACTCCGCCGGGGATCAGGCAATGCACGTGCACATGACGGCTCAGGTTCTGTCCCCAGGTGTGGAGCACCGCCGTCATACCCAGCTCGCCGCCAAGGTGCCGGGTGTTGCGCCCAAACTGCTTAAGCGTGTCCCAGACTGCGGCGAACAGACAGCGATAGATCACGTCGGGATGGAGCTGAACCCAGCCGTTCATGGTGTGAGGTAGCGTAAACACCAAATGGAAATAAGGCACCGGCAGTAACAGGGAGCGCTGACATGCGCTCCATTGTTCAGTTGCATGGCCCTGGCATTGCGGACAATGGCGATCCCGGCATCCGTAGTAGCAGATGGAGCGGGCCTGGCAATGATCACAACGCATCTCCATACCGCCCATGCGGGCGGTTCGGCAGTCCGTTAGGCGGGCGCAGACTTTACGACGGTGACTGTCCAGTGTCTGACCCGGCAGAAATCGCGCCAGTATGCTTTGAACGCTCAGTGTGCCCGCCATCACGCACCTCCGAGACTTGCGATCAGGTCTGCAGGACCCCCGTTTTGGGGTGTGACGCCTGGCAGCCAGTGCAGATACCGTTGAGTGCTGCGCAAATCGCTATGCCCCAAGAGCCGTTGCAGCTCATGAATGGGCAAACCCCCCCTCCAGTTGGTGTGTGGCGTAGGCATGGCGCAAGGCGTGAATACCACCGCATTTTTCAATGCCACTGGTTGTCTTGGCTGTGTGGTAGACCTTCTGAGGTGTGGTGATATGAAGGTGTCTGTCTGGCAGTAAATCACTGGGAAATAACCAGAGCATGGGATGACGAATCCGCCAATAGCGGCGGAGCGCCTGGAGTACTCCGGGGGCCAGGGGCACCATCCGGTCTTTGGCGCCCTTGCCTTGTTCAATCCGCAGCAGATGGCGTTCACCATCAATGTCTTTCACCTTCAACGCGACCGCTTCGCTGACGCGCAAACCGCATCCATAGGTGACGGATAATAGGGCTTGGTGCTTGGGGTTAAGAACAACGGCCAGAAGGCGCGCGACTTCCTGGCGTGTGAGTAATTCTGGAATACGCTGAGGTCGCTTGGGCAGCACCAGGGTTACATCGAAGTGCGCCCAGTGCAGCACCTTCAGATACAGAAACCGGATGCCATGGAGGTAAACACGGCAATTGGCCGGTGACAGCGAGCGCTCCTGCACCAGATAGTTGAAAAAGACTTGTAAGTCTTCCACCTTCAACTGATCGGGCGAGCGCCGATAATAACGGGCCAGCGCAGTGACTACGTAAAGATAGCTGTGCTGGGTTCGGGGGGAAAAGCCATGTTGGCACATGGCCTGGATCATGGTTTGACGTAACGGTGTCATGACAGTCACTCCTCTTCTGAATAGCCCACTCGGGCTTATCAAAAGTATCCGTCAAGACACCCAATCTCGCAGGAAATGATCGGGCGTAGTCGCTACCGCGAAGCGGTTTAGTTCAACAATGGCTATACCGCATTCCACGATATTGCAGAATAGTGCGTTCTCGATAATGCCACTTTTCTGTTACGTCACGCGGCGGCAAGTCTCATATTTAACAATAGCTTAGTAAAATTATTCCTGCATCGCCATGTAATCGCTTAGCTTCTTGATTCCTTGTTTGGAATCCTAACCAAGCCGCACACCTGTTGCTCAGGAGAAAACATCATGCCTAGAAAATAAATATTGTGCTCAGTTTAATTCCATCGGCTGCGCCAGCCGTTGAAGAGAAGCGTTCAGTGTCGTGCGACTAACAGCAAAGTGTTCAGCCACCTTTTCGCCCTCGGGCCCGGGCTGCCTGCAATCCAGCTGTCGTCCGCTCCCCAATCAGGTCGTGTTCAAACTCAGCCAAGGCACCGAAGATATGGAACACCAAGCAGCCGCCGGGACTGGTGATATCGGTTAGCTCTGGTGCACCGTCACGGCCCGAAACCCCACCGCCTGGCACGCTGAGAAGGCGGCATCGAGGCTGTTGAAGATCCGCACCTGGTCGGCGCCGTGGCGTTTGCGGTTCAGGTCCAGCGTCACCCTTGCCCCGTTGCGCCGGCGAAACTGGCAACTCCAGCGGGGAGCCGGGCCGGGCTCCAGGGGCGCGGGCACAATCTCAGCGGCCATCAGGTTGCCGGCCTCAAACAACAGGCGTAACTGGTCGAGTCGCACAGTGGGGGTTTGCTCCTGCAAATTTGAAATTTGAGCAGGTGAGAGTAACGCAAAACCGGGGGATTGTCGGGGCGGGAGCGTCCGGGTGCGACGGTGGGTTTACCATAAGACCTGTTGTGCGCAATGGTTGGACGGTTAAACAAGCCGAAAGCGGTCTTTTGAGTCGTTGGTCGGAGCGTCCAGAAAATGACCGTATGTTGAACGCCGTGGCGGTCGGCTTCTGGCAGATAGCGGTCG
>Ga0307976_1001523_pt1 | contig 10621 bp, 9 predicted proteins | sample OrgLakmetagen919_FD_201836 | JGI IMG/M metagenome (GOLD analysis project Ga0307976, IMG submission 201836) | Saline water microbial communities from Organic Lake, Antarctica - #919 | ecosystem: Environmental > Aquatic > Non-marine Saline and Alkaline > Saline | place: Antarctica: Organic Lake... | reverse complement strand
CATTCAAATAAAAAGTTCAAAAAGCCATAAAAAGCAGCTTTAATAGCCCTTTAACAGGTGTAGTTCACGTAGATGAGTTTGTAATTGGCGGTCCAGAAGAAGGTAAAAAAGGCAGGGGGCAAGGGGCGGAAAAAATTAATGGTTCTTGCTATTGAAGTTTTGGAAAATGGAGTTGGCAGAGCTTATGCAGAGCTCATAGAACATTCTTCAGCAAAAGGATTGGGAGGTTTTTTGATTAAATATGTTTCAAAAGATGCAGAAATAACAACAGATAAATGGAGGGGATATACACCTTGAAAAAAGAGTTTTTAAAACTAAAACAATTGGCTTCAGAGGATGGTAAGAATTTTAAAGAATTACATATTCACATAATGAATATAAAAGGATGGCTCAGGGGAATTCATCATCATTGTAGTAAAAATCATATGCAAAATTACCTTGACGAATATCATTTTAGATACAATAGAAGATCCAATATGGGTACAACCTTCGATGTGTTAATAAGAAATATGGTACATTACAAATAAATATCAGTAAAATCAATGCTTAATAAGGGTGTTTTAAGCGCCTATACCTAAAACTTTAATTTGATGAAGCTATATTTATTGAAGAAATTACCTATATATGAATAGAGTTAAAAATAATTAATTTTTAATAAGGTGCCTTTATATCATCTCCAATTTGAGAATATTTCAAAATATGATTTTATAATAAAGTGGTGAAAGAATAAAGGAAGCTTATGCTAAATACTGAAGTTGATTAATAAACCTGCATTAGCTTAGTATATCTTTATGGAGCCTTGAGTCAAGCCGGTCGTTGTCGAAAGGCAGGCTCAAGGCAATATCAATTGCGGTATAATGCCAGTTTTACGTTAAAATTCCGCCTGTGATTTGTATAGAAATTTGCAATTATCCGTGATTTTAAAAAGGTAGCCTTACTAAGCTTGAAGAGGCTACTATATCTATTGGTAAAATGGATAAAAGAATTGGTTGATAATTTGAGCTATCCATACAAACCATTGATATAATGCCATAATAATGATTTGCTAAGCCAGCAAATCGAAGTTGTGATGATAATTTAAAATAACGAACTGCCCCGAAAGCCCTTATAATCCCGGGTAAAAAATAAAGCTATACCACATTATATTAGGCTATTATTTAATGGAAACTTGAAAAGGTCGATTTCTAAATTACCCGAGAAACTCAAGACTTAAATACCGGCAATAATTCGGTGCGCACTTCCCCAAACCCAATGCGTCCCTGGCTATTTTCGCAATGTCCGCGCATAATAACAGTATCATGGTCTTCTATAAATTTTCGGTCTTTCCCGTTTTTTAAGCGGATGGGGTCTTTCCCGTTCCAGCTCAATTCCAGCATCGATCCATAAGTTCCGGCAACGGACCCGGAAATTGTTCCACTTCCCATCATGTCGCCGCTGTTAACAGGACAACCATTTATAGTGTGGTGTGCCAATTGCTGGCTCATATTCCAGTAGAGGTATTTAAAATTAGTCTCGCTTATTTTTTCCTCCTCTTCATTTTTGGCCTGAAGACTGGTTTCAATTTGAATATCAAAGGTTTTGTTGCCTTTGGATTTTAAATAATCCAGTTGTTTTTTTACAGGTTTCGGCCCTTCAGTTCGGTAAGGTTCCAGCGCATCTAAAGTAACGATCCAAGGTGAAATAGTGGAAGCAAAATTTTTGGCTAAAAATGGACCTAAAGGAACATATTCCCAACGTTGTAAATCGCGGGCGCTCCAATCGTTGAACATGACCATACCAAATATAAATTCTTCGGCCTCATCAACACTAATAGGTTCTCCCATTGGATTTCCAGCGGTGGTTATAAATGCTGTTTCCACTTCAAAATCAACTTTTCGCGAAGGTCCAAAAAGAGGCTCTTCAACACCTTCAGCCTTTTTTTGCCCTTGTGGCCGGTGAACGGGAATGCCGCTGGGCACAATGGAACTGCTCCTGCCGTGATAGGCCACTGGCATGTGTAGCCAATTTGGTTTGAGCGCTTCTTCATCTGGTCTAAAAATTTTCCCCACATTTGTGGCGTGCTCTTTACTGCTATAAAAATCAGTATAATCACCGACATTCACCGGCAGTTGCATTTCGACATCTTTGAGATTGAACAACACCCGCTTTCGATCTTCAGCATTATCTTTTAAGGATAGATTTTCAGCATCAAAAATTTCTGCTATCCTGCTGCGGACGAGCCTCCAGGTTTTCCGTCCGTCGGCGATAAAATCGTTTAAGGTGTCCTGTAAAAAAATATCGTGGGTCAGGGGGATACCTTTAAAATATCCCAACTGGTGCAGCGCACCGAGGTCAATCGCCACATCGCCAATGCGAGTGCCAATGGTAATAATGTCCTCACTGGTCAAGAAAACACCAAAGGGGATATTCTGAATGGGAAAGTCTGTTTGTTTCGGGGTTTCTAACCAGGTTTTACGGTTTGGGTCGTTTGCAGGTATGGTCATAAAATTAATTTATACTGTTGATGCTCGAATATATCATTTTCCCTTTTAGTATAACTTGAATTTCTTATTTTTGAGGAATATTTAACTTAAGGATTTTATATGAAGAGAGATAAAGAAATTTTTGATTTAATCGAGGCGGAAGCCGAACGTCAACGCAATGGGCTAGAATTGATTGCCAGCGAAAACTTTACCAGTGATGCCGTTCTCGAGGCTGCAGGTTCGGTTTTGACCAACAAATATGCTGAAGGTTATCCGGGAAAACGCTATTATGGCGGTTGTGAAGTGGTGGATAAAGTTGAAAATCTGGCCATTGAACGTGCTAAAGAACTTTATAACGCTGAATATGCAAATGTTCAGCCACACTCTGGTTCACAGGCAAACACGGCTGTTTTTTCGGCCTGTCTCGATCCGGGTGATAAAATCCTTGGTTTTGACCTTTCCCACGGTGGGCATTTGACCCACGGTTCACCCGTGAATTTTTCAGGAAAATTATATAACCCCGTTTTTTATGGGGTCAAAAAATCAGACAAGCAAATTGATTATGACCACGTTCGGGAAATGGCCAAAAAAGAACGCCCAAAAATGATTATTGCAGGGGCTTCAGCTTATTCGCGTGATATTGATTATAAAAAATTCCGTGAAATTGCCGATGAGGTTGACGCCATTCTTCTCGCCGATATGGCGCATCCCTCGGGATTGATCGCAAAGGGGTTCCACAGCGATCCGCTTCCACATTGTCATATTATTACCACAACAACACACAAAACCCTGCGTGGTCCGCGAAGTGGGATGATATTGATGGGCAAGAACTTTGAAAATCCTTATGGAAAGACCTTTAAAAGCGGAAAGCCAAAAAAAATGTCCGCTTTGCTCAATAGCGCTGTGTTCCCGGGAAACCAGGGTGGCCCTTTAGAACATATTATCGCCGCAAAGGCAGTCGCCTTTGGTGAAGCCTTGACCGATGATTTTGGCATCTATATTGATAATGTTTGTAAAAACGCGAAAGCAATGTCCAAAGCGTTCAAAAAACGTGATTATGATATTGTCTCCGGCGGAACCGATAATCATATGTTGCTGATCGATTTGCGCAATAAAGGTTTAACCGGTAAAGAAGCCGAACAAACCTTAGAAAAAGCCAATATCACGGTAAACAAAAATATGGTCCCTTTTGATGATCAATCGCCATTTGTTACCTCTGGAATCCGAATTGGAACACCGGCGATCACAACCCGTGGCCTCAAAGAAGAGGATATGGAAACCATTGTGGATATGATGGACCGTGTCTTGGAACACGGTGATGATGACAAAGCATTGGACCTTATTAAAAAGGAAGTGGAAGAATTGGTGCAGGATAAACCCTTATTCCAGTTTAAATAAAAATTTATTATGAGAAAAATAATAATTATCGCGATGCTTGGTTTTTTTGGCCTTACGGCGAAAGCCCAGACTGAAAAAACAACATCAGATTTAAATAAAGAAGTCATCGAATTGATAAAAATCCAAAGCGGTGATGTGGTGACTTCATTATTAAAACCTGCACTGGAAAGGGTTTCTGGTGAAAAAAGGAAACAAATGAAACGGGATATCGATGCGGTTTTAGATAATTATTATTCTAAAACCGTTGAAATTTACTTGAATTATTACAGCAAAGAAGAAATTCATCAAATCCTCGATTTTTATCAATCAGAGCTCGGGCAAAAAATAAAGGATGTCCAACCCAAAATCACTCAAAAAACCATGAAAATGAGTCAAGGTTTGATGAGGGAGCTCGATCCTGTAATTCGGAAATATTTGGAACGTAAATAGAGTAGTGGAGCAACCAAAAAACAAAAACGCCGGAATTGATCAATTCCGGCGTTTTTTAGTTTGTGGCTAGACACAAAAATTAATGGTTCTACCATTATCTTGCCTGCCTAGCCGGCAAAGGGAGGCAGGCCTGTCTTCAGACAGGTTTTTGTGGTTGAAAATTTCAACTTGATTTTGGACAAAGGACGTAGGACTTATGATTTAATTCAGATTTTTTGTCTTATGTCCTACGCCTGCCTGCCGGCATAGGCAGGTCAAAAAGTCTTATTTATTAATATTCAAAGGCTAAATTCTACAACATTCGTGGTAGTACCAAATTAATTATTAAGCATAACCGGCATCACCAGCATAGTTACTTGTTCACCTTCGTCCAAGCCATCTTTTGGGGTTAAAATCCCTGCACGGTTGGGTAAGCTCATTTCGAGTTGAATGTGATCTGATTCTAAGTTATTCAGCATTTCCTGTAAAAAACGTGAATTGAAACCAATTTGCAGGTCATCACCGTTATAATCACAGGTCAAACGCTCATTTGCCTTATTGCTAAAATCTAAATCTTCAGCAGAAATCTGAAGTTCAGAACCGGCAATATTCAATTTGATCTGGTGTGTGGTTTGATTTGAAAAAATAGAAATCCGCCGCACTGAATTTAAAAATTGTATGCGGTCTAACGTAAGGACATTTGGGTTTTCTTTTGGAATAACCGCATCATAGTTGGGATATTTTCCATCGATGAGCCGGCAGGTCATTTGACTATCCTCAAAAGTGAATTTTGCGTTGCTCTCGTTATATTCCACTTTAATGGATTCATCTTTTCCAGCCAAAATATTTTTCAGGATGGTTAAAGGTTTTTTAGGCATGATAAATTCAGCTTCTTTATCAGCGCTTAAATCTGCCCGTGTATATTTAACTAATTTATGGGCATCGGTCGCAACAAATTTAAGGTCATCTTGCGAAAATTGGAAGAAGACACCACTCATAGTTGGGCGTAAATCATCATTTCCAGTGGCAAAAATAGTCTTGTGAATCGCTGTGGACAAGACATCAGCAGGAAGTTCAACCTGGCTGGATTCACTCACTTCAACAGTATCAGGGAATTCGTCTGGGTTGGCATAGGCCAGCTCATACTTTCCTTGTTCGGTGCTAATTTCAATTTTTTGACCGTCTTCATCTACAAGAAACGTAAGCGGTTGTTCAGGGAAAGTTTTTAGCGTATCCAACAATAACCGGGCAGGAACGGCAATGGCGCCCTCACTATCGGATTCAACTTCGAGGTTTGAGGAAAAAGTCGTTTCCAAATCAGACGCTGTGATCTCTAAATTATCCTCTTTAATGGTGAAGAGAAAATTGTCTAAAATGGGCAGTGTGTTCTTGCTGTTGATAACGCCACCCAGCAGTTGAAGCTGGTTGAGTAGATATGAACTGGAAATTATAAATTTCATGGTATTGTTTTTGTTACTTTTATGGAAAGGCAAATATATTTCATTCCGAGTGATTCCTCAAAAATTTTGCTCTAATTTCTTGAAAAGGAATGTAAAATTATTAATTTGCACATTGTTAAAATAAATAAAAATCATGAGAAAGTTACAATTACTAACAATTATTATTCTGTTATTTTCCTGCTCGATCTGGGCACAGACGGAACAACAGTCCAGGCAATTGGCCAGAACGGTTGACAAGCAAGCTCTGGCAACTGTCGCAGATAATGCTGAACAAAACAGGGTTCGGGCTTTTGAATATGCCCAAGAGCACAATAAGCCTTTAATCATTAAACGTGAGAATAGCCCTAATTCATATTTGAGCGGTATTTCTGAGACTAATGTTCTGTTTTATACTAAGGTTTATAACCGCGAGGCGGCGAACACAACAAACACCCCAGCTTTGTACCCTGCAGGCGGTCTTGGTCAATTTATCGAAGGCAACGGCATGACCATTGGTATTTGGGATGGCGGAAAGGTTTTGAATTCCCATGAGATTTTTGATGCGACTGACAAAGTCACTCAAATCGATAATCCATCTGAGGCAGACGATCACGCCACGCATGTTGCAGGGACATTGGCCGGAATAAAGCTTACGAACGCCAGTGATGATGCAGAAGAAGCACGGGGAATGGCCTATAAAGCTAAAATAAAAGCCTGGGATTTTTTCGGAGATATTCCTGAAATGGCCGAAAATCAAGCCAATGGTGGGGTCCTGGTTTCAAATCACTCTTATGGACTGGATGCCGATAATTTTAGCAATAATAATCCATTTGGAGCTTACAACAACACATCGGCCAGTGTCGATGCAATTACTTATAATGCCCCTTTTTACTTGGTCGTCGTTGCGGCAGGGAATGTCCGTGGTGATTTTAATGTTGGAAAAGGCGGCTATGATTTACTGACAGATTTGGCCGCTGCTAAAAATACATTGACTGTCGCTGCAGTAAATGAAGTGCCAGAATATAATGGACCTTCCAGTGTATTGATGTCTGATTTTAGTAGTTGGGGCCCAACAGATGACCGCCGCATAAAACCAGATATTTCCGGTCAAGGTGTTCAAGTGCTTTCCAGCGTTGCCCACGATGTTGGTTTTAATAATGAAGGGAACATAGTGACTGATAATTATCAAAATTACAATGGAACTTCAATGGCTTCACCAAATGTGGCTGGAAGTTTATTGCTTCTGCAGGAGTTGGGTTCAGATTTAAATGATGGGCAATTTTTGAAATCAGCGACGCTCAAGGCGATTGCGATTCACACTGCCCGTGAAACAGGTGATAATATTGGACCAGATCCAAGATTTGGTTGGGGCCTTTTAAATACAGGTGCCGGTGCTCAATTAATGATTGAAGATAATGGTGCGGAAGAAAACACAAAATCATACCAAGAGGTATCCCTTGATGAGGGCGGTTCATTCATACAATCAGTAACAGCTCAGGGAGGCGACACTCCAGTAAAAGTAACTATTGTCTGGACAGACCCAAGTGGTTCAACCCAGAGTTCAGATGAACTTGATGACACCACACCGCGATTGGTAAATGACCTCGACCTTACCCTGGCAGGTGATGGTATTTTAAAAGAAACGCCTTGGAAAATTGACGGCCCCGAAAGTACAGATGTTACTCAGGGTAATAATAGCGTGGATAACGTTGAGCAAGTTTATGTTGATGATGCCGCCGAAGGTGAAGTGTTTGAAATTGAAGTAACTCACAAAGCAAACCTTCAAAGCGGTTCCCAAGATTTCAGTATTGTGATCAGTGGCGTTCAAAATGCCGATCCGGCTGCCTCGACAGAAAATGTGAAACTGAAAGGCTTCAGTCTTTATCCAAATCCCGCTGATGCTGAATTTCATTTAACCCTCGGGCAGTCTTCAGGTGATGTTGATGTTGCCATCTATGACCTTCAAGGTCGTCAGGTGATGACAAAACAATTTCAAGGCACTTCAAATTTTGATCAAATGGTCAACATTCAATCTTTGAGCAAAGGTGTTTACTTTGTAAAAGTCAAGGCCAACGGAACCCAAGGTACACGGAAGCTCATTGTAAAATAACTTTGTGAAAGCAAAATTTAGAATTAAAAAACCCGCCTTTTGAGCGGGTTTTTTTAGTTTCAAATCTTCTGTTAGGCGATCAGGGCTGGCTAGTCTTAACTTTCTTTCCCATCCACAAAGTCCTGTAAATAAGAAAATTTTTCAGTCAATTCACCGTTTTTGGTAATTTGAGCGCGTTTTAAAATACCTTCAGGGTCATTGTGCACAATTGCCGGTAAAACTTCATTAAAAAACATTTCGCCAAAACCATCGCTGGCATCTTTTGGTAATTCACAGGGCAAATTGTCAACAGCCATAACCGTGATGGCACCTTTAGCGTTAAAATCAACTTCTGATTCTGTCACTGGGTCATAGCCATAAAATGGATATTCAATTGTTGCTGGCCGAATTGTGGAAGCCACTGGGCCGTCAATATCGCAGGTTATATCGGCCACCAGATTTATGTTAAAATCCACTTTTTTTGCGTCTTCGCGCGTAAATAAATAAGGATTCCCCTCGCCATAAAAATGTCCGGTGATCAAAAAATCCGTCACTTTGGCAAAGCGCATAAAATTAGATTTGAAACGCTCGGGATGATTGTAAAACTCTTTTTTCGAAATGTGGCTTCCGTCTTTCTTTTGGTTGTAATCTGAAAAATCAATCTGACAGAAGACAGGTTCATCATAATCTGAAGAAAGGTAGTTCTCCACATTCACTTCCCTGATTTTTAAATACTCCAGGATTTCCCGTGCGCCATAAGCAACTTTTCCCCTTCCGGTCAAGGTGATTTTTAAATTTGCTAGTTTTACGTGTTCACTCAAAGCTTTTTTGACGGCTTCATAATCCGCTAAATTTTCAACCTTTGGCAAGTCAAAAATTTTCCCGCGTTTTCCAAAAGCCCGAAAACCGTTATAGACACCCACGATTCCAGCATAGCGTCCAAAGCCTATTAATCGTGAACCCCGTTTATCAGTCAAGGTTTCGTGATCGAACAGGTTGATGTTTTTTTCCAAAATTTTTTGTAAAAGTTCTCTGTTATAAGGCTGTTTTTTAATGGTGTGTGAAAAGAAAAAGTAATCTTTATTCGGGATTAAATTTTCAACCGGGACTTCTTTAACACCTATCAATACATCGCATTTACTCAAATCTTTTGATAGTTTTATCCCTTTATCTTCATAATCACCATCTCTGAAAATCCTAATGTCCGAAGGTTCAACAACAATTTCCAGGTCTGGATATTTTTGGTTGATCGTGTAGAGTTGTTCTGGCGTAAAAACAACCCTTCTATCCGGTGGTGTTTTACGTTCTTTAATAATGCCTATCTTCATACTGCTTGCTTTTTTCTTTTCTTAAAATTCAGTTCTGCTGGTTTTTTTCAAGATAAAATAAAGAAAAGTTTTAAAAAATTCAATCCCGGCTGATCACCTTAATTGTCTTTTTCACTTTCCCTGCCCGTTTTCGGGCCTCATCTAAATCAGGGTCCACAATGGTGACGTGGCCCATTTTCCGGAACGGCCGGGTGATTTTTTTGCCATATATATGAGGCACCACGCCTTTCAGGTTCATAATTTCGGCGATGTGTTCATAGTGAACTTGGCCTTCGTGATTTTCGTCGCCCACAAGATTGACCATCACCCCACCAACTTTGCTATCTGTGTTTCCAAGCGGCAAATCAAGAATAGCGCGGATGTGCTGTTCAAACTGATTGGTGAAAGCTGCCTCTATGCTATAATGTCCGCTATTGTGTGGGCGCGGCGCAACTTCATTGACAAGGATTTCATCATCTTGGGTTTGAAATAATTCAACCGCGAGAAGTCCCACGTGCTCAAAAGCTTCCGAAACTTTTTTAGCCGTGTCGCGTGCTTTTTTTGCGACCTCAGGTGCGATTCGTGCCGGACAAAGCACATATTCCACTTGATTTGCTTCCGGGTGAAATTCCATTTCCACAACCGGATAAGTTTTTACTTCGCCAGAAGGCCTTCTCGCCACAATGACCGCGAGTTCATTTTTAAAATCAATTTTTTTTTCGGCCAGGCAAGGCCTTTTGGGCAACGGGATCAAGTCTTCTTCCTCACGGATCATACTTACACCTTTGCCGTCATAACCGCCCATCGTGCTCTTCCACACAAAAGGAAAATCCCATTCCTTGCGGATAACCGATTCATTGAGATTTGCCTTTTCAGGATAGACCTCAAAATCTGCTGTTGGGATGCCGTGGTTTTTATAAAATTGTTTTTGAATTCCTTTATTCTGGATCGTGCGCAAGGTTTTACTGCTGGGATAGACCGCTTTTCCTTCTTTTTCCAAAGCTTCCAAGGCGTCAACATTCACCGTTTCAATCTCAAAAGTCAGCACATCCACTTTTCGGCCAAATTTGAGAACTGCATCATAATTGGTGAGTGGGCCTTCTTCAAAATGATTGCAGGCAATGCGGCAAGGTGCTTCGGGATTAGCATCCATAACATAAGTCTGAATGTCAAATTTTCGCGTTTCATAAAGCATCATCTTCCCAAGCTGGCCACCGCCGAGGATTCCTAACTTAAAATCTGAAGAAAAGAAATTCTGCATAGTTTGTCCGTTAATCGGTTGAAGTTCCACAAAGCTAAATCTTTCCGATAGAAAAAGCGAATTGATTCCGTGTTAAATTAAGTAAACCTTATCTTTGTACTCACAATTTTTAAGCACAATTCCTGGAATTGCTTTGCTTTAAAAATGAAAGACAGGAATAAGCAACACAAGCACTAAAATTTCTGATAATTTTACCATTAGTTTGCCAATGATGCAAAATCTAAAGTTGAAATTTGTATATCATTTAAACCTATAAA
>Ga0307976_1001508_pt1 | contig 10721 bp, 8 predicted proteins | sample OrgLakmetagen919_FD_201836 | JGI IMG/M metagenome (GOLD analysis project Ga0307976, IMG submission 201836) | Saline water microbial communities from Organic Lake, Antarctica - #919 | ecosystem: Environmental > Aquatic > Non-marine Saline and Alkaline > Saline | place: Antarctica: Organic Lake... | reverse complement strand
AGGTTGGCAAGAGAGGCTATCCCTACGATTTGCGTGGGTTCGTATTAAAAAATAAGGATTTTGTTGTTTCACAGATCGAAAGCTGTGAGTTGTGGTCTCGGGAGAGCTCCAACAAAGTAGTAACTGAGCTATCCTTGAAGCTAGGCGATACTGGCAGAATTGGTGTGTTCTCCTCTCAACTTCTATACCAAATTTTTATGGTATCGAGTTGGTATAATAATTGTCGATGGTTGTAGGTTTGGCCTCACCGGTTGGGGTGAACGTTCAGGTGTCGTTGGAGCTTGAAAGTATTAGGCCGATACTGGCTAGCTGTGGGACGTAGAATTGAGCTTTAAGTTATCTGGATGGATAGTTAACCTAACTCAGCCTATAGTTACGCAGAGTGCGCTAGTAGCTCTGAAAGTTGTCTCTTTTTTCATATTCTCGGGGAGTACGTCTCTAGCCAAATTTCTGGTGAAAACCTGGGAGGGCGTGGAGTATTATTGATAAATGAATATAAAATGATGTCGCTTGAAGACAAAAAATTCTATGCCAGAAAGGTTATTGACAAGGGCGAGCCCCCTTAAACAGGTGATGTGGACGAGAACATTTCTATTATCCTGTTGATGAGCGGTTTTGGAGATGAAAAAATTTGAAGTTAGATTCACAGCGGATTGAGCCGAAGTGGAATTAGATATTTTCTATCTCTCTGGCAAGACTTTATTATCTCAGTCAATTATATTTCTTTGCTTATAAACCCCTGGCTTCGGATAGATTGTTAATGAGATCAATACGTCGATAAAAGCACGAAACTTCCCAAGATGTTTGATTGAGCTTGTGTCGAAGTAGTTGGCTTTCAATGTAGGAACCGAAGTTACACTGGGCAGTTAGCTCTCAGTTGATATCAAGTACGCATTTCTTTGAAAAAATCCCAAAAACGCGTTGAAAACCAAGCTCTGTTGTAATTACACTGCTTGTTGGTCTCAAATTGTCCTTCACGATTCCCAAACTATTATGTCATGTAGTTTGGATGTGGTTCCTCGAACAAAAAATGTAAACGGCTTGGAATCTTCCATGTCTTGTTCGCTTGTTGTCGACAAGTAACTGCGTATGCGACAGAAGATGCGAGCGGCCTTGGGTTGACCGGTAGTAACCTGAGATCTTTTGTTGCACTTTGAGCATACGGATGTCGCGCTCGCACTGATTATTCGTCAACGGCCTCTAGCAAATTATCAAGGAAGCGCAGCACGCCGGACTCATAGTTCCGTTGCGAGCATGGCAGCCTGGGCCTGACTTTCAGTAACTTTCTGATTGGTTAAAGGTACTTGCTTGCCCAAGAGTGGCGTGCCTGTCGTTTGGTAAAATGGAGGCTATTGCGTTGAAGATATAGACATAATTAGAAAGTCGCTTCTCATTTATCAGGTTTGTGCGCGATCAAATTGAAACTGACGAAAAGCAACGTTTATTTGTGCTACCTAGGTTAAATTGATGTCAATTTTCGTTATAATTAGTGCTTTGTTTACAATAATGATTGTGTATATGAGAACTGGTGGATTCTTTAATCCTATCTCCTTTATGTTTTTGTATTTTTATGGTCTTCTTTTTGCCTCCAGTGTTGGTGCACTAGGTATACCACCTCCTAGTAATTTGGGGATTTCCGTTTTCTTGTTAAGTTTTTTTTTCGCTATGATTGGAGTAGTTTGCGCTAAAAAAAAGGAATATGTTCCCACGGATCGCGCATTTAGACAGACTAGTATGTTTTTGTCATTTTTTGTCGTGGTTTTTTGTTTTTTGCCATTTTTTTATTTATTTGTTTCAAATATTGGTCAAATTTACAATTCCGGTTATGGTGCATATGTATCGAAAGTAAGGTTTGAAGATGGCTCAATAAGTGTTACAGGGTCGGTAATCCTTACCTCGGTTATAGAGCGAATTTCTAGACCTATGGCGGTCTCTGCCACAATTATTGGCGTCGCACTTTATTTCAAGTCTGGGCATAGATTTTTGGCATTTCTAGGTGTATTTTCTTTGCTAATGTTCTCTTTTCTTTATGTAAAGAGGATTGATTTAATGGTTTTATTTGTTGTTTTTGTCTCAGCTTTTGTGTCAGTAAATTCAGGTTCAGATATAGGTGTGGGAAAACATAGGGGGGGTAAATTCAAGGCGTTATTTTCTATCTTTGTTTTTTCTCTAATAATAATTTTTATTTCAAGTTTTCGCGCAGGCTCATATAGCATTTTTGATATTTTATTGTGGTATGGTTTAGGGTACCATACATATGGTATAATGTTATTCGATTACGCATTAAACTCCCCATCATCAAGTGTTCATGATCTTGTTTTTCCAGGTCAAACTACGTTTGCTACAATTGACTTTATAATTTCACAGATTTCCGGCGTTTTGGGGCATCTATGGTCTCATGTATCCTCTTCGCTATATTCTGAAGAGCTGGGTAAGCATATATTTTTTGGAAATAGTGATTTTGGCGGGAAAGCAGTTGCTCCAAATGCATTCTATACGTCACTTTACCCACTTTATAGAGATGGTGGTTATTTTGGAGTCGTTATCGGTTCTTTCACGTATGGGTATTTATTTTCCCGAGAATTCTTAACATATAAGTCTCACCGGAATTTGAGGTCACTTGTCTGGATTATTTTTTTTGCCTGGCTAGGTTATGCTTCTTTGCTAACGCCTGTAATAATGGGTAGTACTTTTTGGTTTATACCCTTATCGATTTATCTAGTTTTCAAGATTAGATTTTTGTTTGCAAGGTCTCTTTGATTTTAGAATAAAAATTAAACTTCTGTGGAGTAAATTAAATTGTTAAATTAGCTAATGCCTCGTTTTGTGAATTCGTTAACATGATTATGCTATAATCTTGGATTACAGACTACTGTGAACGAATTTGGAGACTTGGTTTTGGCCCTGCAACAAGCACCCTTTAGCCTTACTGCAAATGACAAACTGGAGCTGGAAAGCTGGTTACGAACCAGCTAACTGGGTCAGAACTTGGTTCAGAGAGCGCGTATACTCATGACTAAAAGAAAAGTGGTTGTGTTACAGAATACCGAGAAAATGTGAGGTATTAATTACGCCTTAAAGTTCGGGGAGGTCTCTAAAAATGGTTAGCCACTTTTTTAATTAAGCTCTATAATTGGTTGGTGGATCCTGTGAACGATGCTTTGCTTGGAAAAAAAAAATTTTCAATACTAGTCCCTCACAAAAACAGTTATTTTGAATTTGAAAGGCTGATTAACAGTATACCAGATCATGTTGAAATAATAGCTGTTGATGATAACAGCGACCCTGACATTTTTAATCAGGTTTGCAGTCTCGTTAGATTGCGGTCAAATGTAAAACTTTTGAAAAATCCTTCATTAGTTCACAATGCGGGTGTTGCTAGGAATGTTGCCTTAGAATACTGTAACTCTGAGTGGGTTATTTTCGCAGATTCTGATGATGAATTTTGTAGCGAAAATCTGAACGAATTTATTAGCAAGTTTGGTTTTGAAAGTTGCGATGTTGTTTATTTTGGTGTTGACTCATTTGATGAATTAACCAAAAAGCCAACAATAAAATGCAAACTCTACAAAGAAATGATATCTTCATTTCCTCTCGGTAAAGAAAAGTTATCATTTCAATGGCAAGTGCCTTGGGGAAGAGCAATCAGGAAAGAATTTCTAGAAGATCGTTATATTATGTTCGAATCTAGAGTCGCTAGCAATGATGTAGAGTTTTCTGCTAAGCTAGCAATCGCTTATCCTAGGATTGCAGTTTTTAAGAAAATGTTGTATCGACATTATCAGTCCACTCATTCTCTCAGTGGAACGCTAACCCCAGAAAAAGCTATTGATCGCCTAGAAGCATCCATAAATAGAAATGAGATGTTCTTCAAAGCTAGAGCACCCGTTAGACTGAATTATAATTTCAGGTATTTGATTGTTAGTTTTCCAGTGATTTTTAAGTTGAAGCGCTTCTTAATATTTTACCAATTTTTTCGATCTTTTCTTCAGGCTATGCTCGTTAATATCAAAGTTAAAATTTCTCGATTTTTTAATTGAATCAAATCTCTGACTTTACATAACTTTAAATTTGAAAAGTTTAAATATGTTCTATTTTTTTAATTCATGGTGTTCTATCTTAGTATGCGTAAAGTTGCTGTTTTAATTCCATCATACTGCCCCCAGAATTATGTTGAAAGCTGCCTTGAGTCACTATCACGGCAGACTTTGGATGTTTCCTCATACGTCGTTTATATAGCATTAAATGGTTGTAGATATCCTTATGAGAAATACGTAAAGGATTTGCTGAATTGTCATAGGTTTGAATCTCATCTATTCTATGTTGAGGAACCCGGTGTATCGAGAGCTCGTAATTTTTTAATAGAAATATCAAGTGAGCCTTATCTCTGTTTTGTGGATGATGATGATGTTTTAAGTGATGATTATTTGGAGTCTCTTCTGAACGTATCTACCAAAGACGAAATCGGAGTTTCTGATGTCAGGTGCTTCCAATCTAGTCTGAAGGAAGCCATGCCTAATTATATAGGAAACTATTATGCGAAATTGCCTCCTGAGGAGAGTTCGCTACTTAGAGCTAGAAAATATTTTTCATCTCCTTGCGCAAAATTGATTCATAGAACGGTTGTTGGCGATGCTAGGTTCAATCCTCGTTTAGTTAAAGGCGAAGATGCATTATTCATGGCTGAGATTTCCCCAAGGGTTAGTAAAATTAAAAAAGCCAGTTCTGCGGCTTGTTATTATATTCGTCAACGCCCTGGGTCTGCAACTCGCTCAAAAACTTCGTTTTTAATAGAGGTCCAAAGAATTTGCTACTTAGAATTCTGCTATTTGAAGATGCTATTTTCATTAAAGTATCAAACTAGTTTTATTGGTACTAGACTTGTTGCGACAATTCTGCAATTGAGGAAAGTGTTTTGAATAATTCTCCTGCGGTATGTTCTGTGAATAATTTTTTATGAGAGTCATCTACCTCCACCAATACTTCAACACCCCCGAAATGTCTGGCGGCACGCGCTCCTATGAAATGGGTCGCCGCATGGGGGCCGCCGGTCACGAAGTTCACATGGTCACCAGTTACCGTGAATCCTCGGCTTCCGAGAAGGGTTGGTTTCAAACCGAAGAGGCTGGCATTCACGTACATTGGTACCCGGTGCCTTACTCTAACCGCATGAGCTTTATGCAGCGGCTGAAAGCATTTTTTGCCTTTGCTTTGGCAGCACGGAAAAAAGCAGTTGAATTGGATGGTGATCTTATCTTTGCCACCAGCACACCACTGACTATTGCGTTGCCCGCCGTTTCAGCATCGCGGAAGAAAAAAATACCGCTGGTGTTTGAAGTTCGGGATTTGTGGCCAGAGATGCCAATTGCTGTAGGTGCGCTAAAGAACCCGTTCCTGCGTTTCGCTGCTCATAAACTCGAACATTGGGCCTATCATAACTCTCAAGCTGTTGTCGCTCTGTCCCCCGGTATGAAAGAGGGCGTAGTTCGCACCGGTTTCCCAGCAGAGCGGGTGGCAGTGATACCTAACAGCAGTGATAACACGGAATTCCAGTTTGATGCCGCGGCCGCGGACCATTTCCGGGCTGAGCGTGAGTGGTTGGGCGACAAGCCATTGCTGGTTTACACCGGCACTTTCGGGGCTGTGAATGGTGTGGGTTATATGGTTTCCATTGCCCGTGAATTAATGGACAGAAATTCCGACATACGCATACTTCTGGTGGGAGATGGAGCTGAGAAGCTTGAGATTAAAGAAAAAGCCAAGCAAGTTGGTGTATTGGATAAGAATCTTTTCATCGAAGAGGAACTGCCAAAAAGAGAGATTCCTGCCTTGTTAAGTGCAGCAACAATGGCGTCTGCGCTATTCGTCAACTTACCAGAAATGCGCCCGAATTCCGCAAATAAGTTTTTCGATGGTTTGGCTTCCGGTACGCCGGTTATGCTCAATTATGGTGGCTGGATGCATGACTTGGTAATTGCCAACGGCTGCGGGCTTGCTATGTGGCAGCAGTCACCCGCGAATGTGGCTGTAGAGTTGGATGTGAAAATGCACGACGCGGATTGGCTGGAAGAGGCTGGCAGAGCCGCACGACAGTTGGCTGAAAAGTGTTTCGATCGTGATAAATTGGCGGGTCAATTGATGGGTGTCCTCCAGGCAGTGAAGGATCAGCAGCCGGACAAGGCAGTGAAAATTGCACCGGGTGAATATAGCTGAATTTGGAAGCGAAAAGACTTTTACCAATCAGGAAACTACACCTCATGAACTTCATCGAATCCCTGACCGCCCAGTGGTACGCGATCCAAGGCTATTTCGTCCGCACCAACATTAAAGCCAACAAACGGAGCAATGGTGGCTACGTTAACGAAATCGACGACCTGGCTTCACTTATTCGATTGAGCTCTGCATGCTAAAACGTATTTTCGACATACTTGCGGCCACCTTCGGCCTACTACTGCTTTCCCCCGTTATCCTCATCGTTGCCTGGCAGGTGCGCCGCAAACTCGGCTCCCCGGTATTGTTCCGCCAAACCCGCCCGGGTCTGCATGGCAAACCCTTCGAAATGGTGAAGTTCCGCACCATGCGCGATGCCTACGATGAAAATGGCAAGCCCCTGCCAGATTCCGAACGCATTACGCCTTTTGGCCGCTTTTTGCGCGCCACCAGCCTGGATGAATTGCCAGGGCTGTGGAATGTGTTGAAGGGAGATATGAGTGTGGTGGGGCCTCGGCCTTTGTTGATGGAGTACATGGACTACTACACCGAGGAAGAGATGCTGCGGCATACGGTTAGGCCGGGGGTTACGGGGTTGGCTCAGGTTACCGGGCGCAACGCGACCACGTGGAACGACCGGCTCGCATACGATGTTCAGTATGTAAAAACGCAAACGCTATGGCTGGATATCAAGATTATTTTCAAAACCATTTACCAGGTGTTCAAACGTGAAGGCGTGGTGGTGGTGCCCTCTGAGTTGTATCAGAAGTTGAGTGACGAACGGCGGGCGCAGAAATGATTGCAAAGCCTATTTTACCTTCGCCGTTTTATAGGCTCGATGCCTTATCCGACCGATGGGGCATCGATCTATGGGTAAAACGAGATGACTTGATCCCCCAGTGGATGGGCGGCAATAAGGTTCGTAAGAACTTTGCGATTTTGAGTGCAGCCTGCAAGGGCGACACCGTTCCCGATGTCTTGATTACCAACGGCGGAGCGGAATCCAATCATGCCCGCGTTGTTGCGTTGATGGGCGCGCAACTTGGTTGCGAGGTTCACCTTGCTCTACATGGGAACGAGCCAGAAAACAGTACTGTGGGGAATTCATTTTTCTATCGCAGTGCCGGAGCTGTTGCGCATTACGTTGATAGCCAGGAAATTGGCCCGACCATTGAGCATTTGAAGCAGAGTTTTGCTGCTAGTGGTAAAGCGGTGTGTGTAATCCCCGGTGGCGGCCACGCACCGGAGGGTGTAGCGGCATATGCTGATGCCGTGGCAGAGCTGCCCGATGCGCCGGATTACATTGTGCATGCCTCTGGCACCGGAGGAACTCAGGCCGGTTTGCTGGCTGGGATAGAGCGACAGGGCTGGAGCACGGCTGTTGTGGGTGTTTCCGTCGCTCGGATGAAGCAGCGCGGTATTGAAGAGGTTATGAAGTTGCTGCCCGCAGATTTCCCCGAAGATAGGGTTGATTTTCGGGATGAATACCGGTTTGGCGGGTATGAGCAATATAGTCCTGAGTTGATGAACTTTGTGCAGTCTGTTATTCGGGCGGAGGGTATCCCTCTAGACCTGACTTATACGGGAAAGGCGATGTTTGGCTTGGCTCAGCTTGTGGAGTCTGGTGAGATTGCGGCTGGCAGTCGGGTTGTTTTTTGGCATACGGGTGGTCTTTTGAGTTTGATGACGGCTAAAGGGGTAGGGATTTCATAATGGCAATTGAATGTGTAGTTTTTGGGAACGTGCCTTTAGCTAGCTGGGTTATCGGTGAGATACTCAAAAGCAATAGCTTGAAGCTGGTTGGAGCCGTTGCCGAAGAGTGTGGAGCTGATCAGTATGCCCATCATGGCTTAGTGCTACCGCCGGCATTTCATTACTGCAAAGAGTTTGATGTCCCGCTGATAAGCTTTGACGAGGCTGGTAAATTGGCTGAGCCAGTTAATCTATTGGGAATATCTGTTAGGTATAACCAAATATTTCGAGAAGAGTATTTTTCGAAGTTTAAGCCTGGGATCATTAATTTGCACGGCGGCGAACTTCCCAAGTATCGAGGCAGCAATATTGCTAACCAGGTGATTCTGAACGATGAACAGAAAATAGGCGGTACCTTACATTTTATCGCGCCTGGCATTGACGAAGGCGATGTTGTAACACGTGAGTTTTGTGCTATCGACGGACTTGATACAGCGGAGACCGTATTCAGCAAAACCCTCGACTTGCTAAAAGCCGCATTTCGAAAATTTCTTGCTGAGCTTGAAGAAACAGGCAGGATTTCGCGCGTACCGCAAGATGAACTCATCGTAGCGGGTGAGAGTGTTGGTGAGTATCGGACAACGGATTTGAATAAAGCGCGGGAACTGCTAGCTGAAGAGCTAACAATTTCGAATATTACACGCAAAGCGCGCGCATTTTATTTCCCGGGGCACCAGCCCGCTTTCATCAGAGTGGGGAATATGAAAATTAATCTGATTCCTGAGTTTGAATCGTGAATATTCTTCTCACTTGCGCCGGCCGGCGCCACTACCTTGCCACTTATTTCAAACAAGCCCTTGGCCAGTCTGGTCGAGTTGTGGGCACGGATATGGATTTATCTGCGCCTGCCTTGCAGGCTTGTGATGTTGCGCACCAGGTTCCCGGAGTGTTTGATCCGGGCTATCTGGACGCACTTAAAAAGGTGATTCTGGAAGAAAACATCCATATGGTTTTCTCCCTGAATGACCTGGAAGTTGGGCTGCTGGCAGAAAGCCGCACGGCGCTAGAGCAGGAAACCGGAGCGACGTTTTATGTGCCGCCCATGCAAACTCTGAAAGTGTGTGCCGACAAATGGCGTACCTTTGAGTTCGCTCGCGAAATCGGTGTAGCGGCACCTGAAACCTTTTTGACAGTGGCTGGTGCTCTTGAAGCGTTGGAACTTGGCCGCGTTCAGTTCCCTCTTATTATCAAGCCGCGCTGGGGCAGTGCATCTATCGGCCTGTACGTGGTCGAAACCCGGCGCGATCTGGAAACCGGTTATGAAGCCTGTCAGAAGGCGGTGGCGAAAAGTGCGCTGTCTTCGCTGGGGGTTGAGGATTCGGTGATTATTCAGGAGGTCATTCAGGGGCCAGAATACGGCGTGGATATCCTTTATAACCAGCAAGAGAGTTTCATTGGATTCACCGTCAAACGGAAGCTCGCCATGCGTGCGGGTGAAACCGATAAGGCGGTAACCGTGGCCTCGGAGCCATTCGAGGAGATGGTCTCTAAAATTGCAAAGGCTTTGCCGCACCGGGGAAATATGGACTGTGATTTCCTGGAACGGGATGGTAAGTTCTACCTGCTGGAGTTCAACCCGAGATTCGGCGGGGGCTATCCCTTTACCCACCTGGCCGGTGCAAACCACGTGCAGATGCTGCTGGATGATTATCAGGGCAAGGCGCTGGGTGAGTATGGTTACGCGGTGGGTAAGGGGTTTGCCAAATGCGACACCTTGGTAGAAATCCCGGTGCCAGATTCCGACTCCCTTTAAACTTAAAAAAATTACAGAGTAATCATGCTAAACGGACCTTTCTCCCCCTGGCCTTCCTTCACTCAAGAAGAAGCCGATGCGGTTTCCCGTGTACTGTTGTCCAACAAAGTGAACTACTGGACCGGCCAGGAATGTCGTAAGTTTGAAAAAGAATTTGCTGTGTTTTTTGACAGCGAGTACGCCATTGCGCTTGCCAACGGCACGGTTGCTCTTGATCTGATTCTTCAGGGTTTGGGGATTGGTGCGGGTGATGAGGTGGTGGTGACGTCGCGAACATTTTTGGCCTCGGTTTCGAGCATTGTGATGGCCGGTGCCATTCCGGTGTTTGCAGACGTAGATTCGGAATCTCAGAACGTGACGGCTGAAACCATTGCCGCTGTGGTTACGCCCAAAACCCGGGCGATTATTTGTGTTCACTTGGCCGGTTGGCCGTGTGATATGGACCCGATTATGGCACTGGCCGGGCAGCACGATCTTTTCGTTATCGAAGATTGTTCGCAGGCTCATGGCGCTATGTACAAGGGCCGTGCTGTTGGTTCGATTGGGCACGCCGGCGCATGGTCATTTTGCCAGGATAAGATTATGACCACCGGCGGTGAGGGCGGTATTGTCACCTGCAACGACCGTGATTTGTGGTCGCGCATGTGGTCGTTTAAGGATCATGGAAAAAGCTGGAGTGCGATCTATGAGCGCGAGCACCCGCCTGGGTTTCGCTGGCTGCACGAGAGCTTTGGCACGAATTGGCGAATGACCGAAATGCAGGGCGTGCTTGGCCGCATTCAGCTGACCCGCATGGCAGATTGGCGAAGTGCTCGGCAGGCAAATGCTCAGGCCATCTGGGACGCCGCGAGCAGCTTGGCGGGATTGCGCGTACCACAAGTTCCGGACGAGTCAGAGCACGCCGCTTATAAGTGTTATGTGTTCGTGGAACCAGAGACGTTAGCCGATGGTTGGAATCGTGATCGTATTCTGGGTGCTATTGTTGAGGCAGGAGTGCCGTGTTTTT
>Ga0307976_1001503_pt1 | contig 10742 bp, 11 predicted proteins | sample OrgLakmetagen919_FD_201836 | JGI IMG/M metagenome (GOLD analysis project Ga0307976, IMG submission 201836) | Saline water microbial communities from Organic Lake, Antarctica - #919 | ecosystem: Environmental > Aquatic > Non-marine Saline and Alkaline > Saline | place: Antarctica: Organic Lake... | reverse complement strand
ATAGAATATTCTGATGATCAGGAATTAAATATTAGCTTAATCAAATCTAACAAAATTGATTTCCACATCAAAACGATTAACTAAATATTCATTTTCAAAGGCTTGACTTTAAGTGTCCGGTGAAGATTTTTCTTCCTCGCGTTTTGGGTGCTTGTTTTCAAGGTCTTCTTTTTTATGATAAGGCTGTTCCCCAAAGATCCGGTGAAGGTCATCTTTAAAAATGACTTCTTTATCCAGAAGTTCTTCGGCTAGTTCAGTCAAATTCTCTTTGTGTTTACTCAACAATTCAACAGCACGTTTAAACTGTGTTTCAATAATCATTGAAATCTGCTCATCAATTTTTTCTGAGGTCTTCTCACTATAGGGTTTTGTGAAATCATAATTGCCCTGACCTTGAGAATCATAATAAGTCAAGTTACCGATTTTATCATTCAAGCCATAAATAGTGACCATGGCTTTCGCCTGTTTCGTGACTTTTTCAAGATCACTGAGTGCGCCGGTTGAAATTTGATCAAAAATGACCTTTTCGGCAGCGCGCCCACCAAGGGCAGCACACATTTCATCGAGCATCTGTTCTGTGCGCACGATCATCCTTTCTTCAGGAAGATACCACGCAGCGCCCAGTGATTGACCACGCGGAACGATGGTTACTTTAACAAGGGGTGAGGCATGCTCAAGCATCCAGCTTGCCGTTGCGTGCCCTGCTTCGTGAAAAGCGATGGTTTTCTTTTCTTCTGGTGTAATAATTTTATTTTTCTTTTCCAACCCACCAACAATTCGGTCAACGGCATCGAGGAAGTCTTGTTTAGCGACGGCTTTGTTACCTTTTCGCGCTGCAATCAAGGCGGCTTCATTACAAACGTTTGCAATATCGGCACCAGAAAAACCTGGGGTCTGTTTAGCTAAAAACTTAGTATCGAGCTCGTCTGATATTTTCTTTAAAGGCTGCATGTGCACTTCGAAAATTTCTTGACGTTCCCGCACGTCGGGAAGATCAACATAAATTTGCCGGTCAAAACGTCCTGCACGCGTCAAAGCTTTGTCGAGAACATCAGCACGGTTTGTTGCGCCAACGACAATGACATTTGTATTGGTGCCAAAACCGTCCATTTCTGAGAGCAATTGGTTCAGCGTGTTTTCGCGTTCATCATTTGAGCCACCAAAATTACTTTTTCCACGTGAACGACCGATAGCGTCAATTTCATCGATAAAGATAATTGAAGGCGATTTTTCTTTCGCTTGTTTAAAGAGGTCGCGAACACGTGAAGCGCCCACACCAACAAACATTTCAACAAAATCTGAACCGGATAGCGAGAAAAAAGGCACCTGTGCTTCACCTGCAACAGCTTTAGCCAGTAAGGTTTTTCCGGTTCCTGGTGGACCAATCAATAATGCACCTTTAGGGATTTTACCACCCAGCGAGGTATATTTATCAGGTTTTTTCAAGAAGTCCACAATTTCCTGAACCTCTTCTTTTGCGCCTTCGAGACCGGCCACATCTTTAAAAGAGGTCTTGACATCGCTGTTTTGATCAAAAAGCTTCGCCTTTGATTTACCGATATTGAAGAGTTGACCACCTGGGCCGCCACCGCCGCCACTGCTCATTCGGCGCATTATAAAAATCCATATACCGATCAAGACAATGAATGGCAGGACAGAAATCAAGATATCGCCCCACATATTTGAATCGGTATCGTAAGTAATGATGGTGGTTAATCCATTTTCTTTTTTAGTCTCTTTGAAATTATTCTCAAAATTCTGGAGGTCACCAAATTGAAAGCGGTAATCTGGCGCATCCCCTGAGGCCAAGAATTGATCTTCATCTGCTTTTTTGTGAATTTCCTTGTTTTTGGCATCTTTGGTAAGATAGACCCTTGCCTGTTTAGTGTTAGTGACCACAACCACTTTTTCAATATCCCCACTTTTCAAGTAGGTCCCAAACTCAGCTGGATTTATCTTTTCCGGTTCACTAAAACCACTCCCGCCAAAAAATTGGATCCCCAAGAAAATTAAAACGATACCAATATAAATCCAGTAGGAACTGAATTTTGATTTCTTCTTGGGATCTTTTTCTTGATTAGGCTTTTTCTTTTGCTGTTTTGCCATCTATATAAATTTCAAATTTTTTTATTCACTTTCGATTAAAGTTGTCTTTGCGTCACCCCACATTCCTTCTATGTCATAGAATTCACGGGATTGCTTTTGAAAGACGTGGACGACCACATTCACAAAATCCATTAACACCCATTCAGCATTTTCCAATCCTTCAACATGCCAGGGTTTGTCTTTAATTGCCTTGCTTACCTTGCGTTGAACAGAATTTACAATGGCCCTGACCTGAGTATTTGAATTTCCGTTACAAACTATAAAATAACTGCAAACTGCGTTGTCAATTTCCCGGAGGTCGAGCAGGCAAATGTCTTCACCTTTCACATCTTCAATGCCCTCTATAACATGGGTAATCAATTGATCTGTCTTATCGTGAACTCGCGTCATTAATTTAATTTAAATTTTTGCAAAGTTATCATTTTTTCGTCTACTTGCAGTCGATAAAAATCAAAGAAACTTGCAATTTTAATATGCAGATAATCAAAGTCCTTGCCACCGACTCGACAAACACTGCTTTGCGTAAACTTTATCGCGAAAATCCAGATCGGGAAAACTGTTGTTTTGCTGCCGATTTTCAAAAAAAAGGCAAGGGTCAGCGGGGAAGCAACTGGCAAGCTAAAGCATATCAGAACCTAACATTCAGCGTGTTGATGAACAACTTAAACCTGTCACTCGAAAACAGGTTTAAGTTAAGTATGATTACTGCAGTTTCTATAATTGAAACTTTGAAAGAATATGACATTCCAGAGCTGAGTGTAAAATGGCCCAACGACATTCTGTCAGGGAATCATAAAATAGCGGGCATATTAATTGAAAATGTTCTTTCAGGACCGCAGATTAAAGCGAGCGTTATCGGTATTGGTTTAAATGTCAATCAAGAAGTTTTTAGACTAGGTTTAAAAGCCGCTTCTTTAGCTTCAAAAACTGGAAAAAACTTTTCTTTAGATAAACTTTTAAATAAATTGAGTGCTCAGTTAGAACAGAAAATAGGGGAACAGGTGCATTTAGATTTTAAAAAAATTGAAGAAGGGTATTACAAAAATCTTTTTCAATATCAAAAAGGCTCAGAATTTCTTTTGCCTGACGGCTTTAAAAAACAAGGCGTGATTGACTCGGTCTCAGCCGAAGGAAAATTAAAAGTGATTTTTCCGGAAGGAATTCAAAGCTTTGATATCAAGGAAATTAAACTGCTTTACTGAATTTTCTTTAAATTGACCGATAGTTGTTCAATAAAGTTTTTTAATGGTTTTTTGACCATCATTTGCATTACAGCATTGAACTGTCCCTCAAACTTAAATTGAACATTGGACTTGTCGGGCGAACTTTGGCTTATTTCTGCCCGTAAATAAAATTCAAATTTATCGCTGTTAGAAGCCAGAACAACTTGATCTTCAGGGCTGATTTCATCCATCTTTAAACGAATTTCCGGCATTCCCTTGAGCTGAAAATTAAAGCTGTTTTTGCCAGTCATTTCAAAACGTTCGTTCTTTTCAGGCATCAGTATTTCCCAGTTTTTTACGTCAGATAAAAACTTGAAAACCCTGGCTTGCGGCAAGGAAATTTCTTGAATGGGGCTGTTCAGTTCCATATTAATCTTTGACAGCTTTTGGATCCCATTCAGAAGGGTTTTTACGCCAGTTTCTCAAAAGCTTGAGTTCATCTTTATTGAGGTAACCGGTTTCATGCGCCTGTTCAATCAAATGATGGTAATCGCTTAAAAGTGTGAGGTCTAATCTTTCGGCTTCAATATTTTCCTTGGCCTGGTCAAATGCATAGGAAAAAATAGCCATCATCCCTTTGACACGGGCACCGGCGTTTTGCAAAGCCTTCACGGCATTGATGCTGCTCTTTCCAGTGCTGATCAAATCTTCGATCACAACGACGGTCTGGCCGCTTTCCAGATAACCTTCAATTTGATTTTGACGCCCGTGTTTTTTGGGTTCTGGCCGCACATAAACGAAAGGTACACCGAGATATTCGGCGACCAGAATGCCGATGCCGATCGCCCCTGTGGCAACCCCTGCAATCACATCAGGTTTGCCATAATGCTGCTCGACCTGTTTTGCCATTGCATCACGCACAAAATTGCGAATGGGTGGAAAAGAAAGCACAACACGATTGTCGCAATAAATGGGCGATTTCCAACCACTGGACCACGTAAATGGCTTTTGGGCGTTCAATTTTATTGCATTAATTTGCAACAAAAGTTCCGCTGTTTTTTTTGCAGTATCTTTATCTAAAACCATAAGCACAAATGTATAAAGTTTTTGTTAACCACGTGCCGATAATTCTTTCCACTGAAAAAAATATTGGTGACAGCTATCGTTCAATTTCAATTAAAGATGCGGATTTACCCAACTTGATTGATGAAATTCGGGATGGCAAATTAACCCATCTCAATTTATTTCACAAGAAACATAACAAACTTTTAAAACATTTTAAAAAACAACTCAAAACCATTGTTGCTGGCGGCGGTCTGGTTTTTAATGAAAGATCAGAAGCGCTTTTTATTCACAGAAAAGGCTTGTGGGATTTGCCAAAGGGAAAAGCCGAAAAACAGGAGAGTATTGAAGAAACTGCCATCCGCGAAGTGGAAGAGGAAACAGGTGTACACGATTTAAAAATTATCCAGCCGCTGGAAACGACTTATCACGTTTTGAAACGCAATGGAAAATACCGCTTAAAAGAAACTTTTTGGTTCGAAATGAATACTGATTTTAAAGGTGCTTTAAAACCCCAAAAGGAAGAAAGCATTGATAAAGCAGTGTGGAAAAATTTTGAACAGTCTCAAAAAGCATTGCAAAATTCTTATTCCAACATCAAATTGCTTTTTCCAAACGAATATTTATTGGGTTTTGAGGCGAACGCAGAAAATGAATAGAGTTGGAAAACTGCCGAGTGATCAATACTGGTTTAAAATTAATTTCAAAATTTAGGACTGATCCGTCGCAAAAAGCGACACCAAAATATAGAATAAGATAACCAACGGAATGGCTTGAAACTGCAGGAAGATGAGCAATAAAATGGAAATCAGCAAAAAGCAATAACGCAAGCGGTTTTCAGTCCAGCCCAGACCTTCAATTTTTAGCGAGAATAACCGCAGTTCAGAATTCAATAAATAACTGCTGATCAAGGTCAGGCCAATGAGAAACCAGAGGTTTGTTGCCAAAGGGGCTAAAAAACTGTCGGGTTGATAAAACTGGATCAAGGCAAAACTCAAAATCAAAATACCATTGGCCGGAGTTGGCAACCCGATGAAAGAGGTGGTTTGACGCTCATCGATATTGAATTTTGCAAGCCTAAAACCCGAAGCAATGGCAATTAAAAAACCAATGAAAGCAAACCACGGGATCCCTGCAAATTCCAGCGTGGTGGAATCTGAAAAACCACTTCCCTTTAAAAGTTGAACCATCACAATTGACGGCACGAGGCCACTGGTGATTACATCGGCCATTGAGTCTAACTGTGTTCCCAACTCACCGGCAACACCAATTTTCCTGGCGGCCAGCCCGTCAAAAAAATCAAAGAATATCCCCAATCCCACAAAAATGGCGGCACCGACCAAGTCGTTTTGCACAGCGAGCCAAACGCCAATGCAACCAGAAAGCATATTGAGTGCGGTTATAAAGTTGGGTATATTTCTTTTAAACACTGGCGTGGTTTTAGCATTCAAAAGTATAAAAACTAAACGAAAAATCCCTTTAATAAAGACAATATGCCAGCAAAATTTTAGTTTATTTAATGAGGAATTATAACTTAGGAAAGAAATATTTAGTGAGAAAGGCTTTATTTTTTGTGATAATTATATCGGCTGGAATGCTCAATGCCCAAAGTGTTCGCAAATATTCCAACGAATTTTTGAATATTGGGGTCGATGCGGCTTCTTTTGGAATGGCAAATGCTGTGACCGCTACTTCCACAGATGTAAATGCCGGATATTGGAACCCTGCCGGTTTGACGAAAGTCGAGGATTATCAACTTTCAGTGATGCACGCTAGTTATTTTGCCAATATCGCTAATTATGATTACATCGGCGGCGCGATGCCGTTGAAAGAGAACAGCGCAGTGGCTTTTAGTGTGATCCGCTTTGGGGTTGATGATATTTTAAACACCACTCAACTTATCGATGACCAGGGAAATATCAACTATGACCGAATCACTAAATTTTCTGCGGCAGATTATGCCTTTACTTTTTCTTACGCCCAATACTTGCCATTTGAAGGTTTGAGCATTGGCGCAAATGTTAAGATCATCCGTCGGGTGATTGGAAAATTTGCCAATTCCTGGGGGTTTGGTCTCGATTTTGGAATCCGTTATGAAACTGATAATAATTGGGTTCTAGCGGCGATGGTACGGGATATCACTACGACATACAACACCTGGAGTATTGATGAAGATAAATTTGAGGATATTCAAGGTGCCGTGCCCGGTGAGAATCAAGAACTGCCCGAAACCTCCGAAATTACTATTCCAAAATTAAATCTGGGTGTGGCCAAAACCTTCACCATCCGTTATGATTTTGATTTTAAAACAGAGATCGATTTACAGACACGCTTTGCCCAGACCAATGATCTGATTTCGACTTCTGCCGTGAGTATGACGCCGGCTGTCGGGTTTGAAGTGGGGTATATCGATATGGTTTATTTACGCGGTGGCGTGGGGAATTTCCAGAATGTGGAACAATTTAACGGCGATAACCGCATCGGTTTTCAACCCGGCTTTGGCGTGGGCTTTAAATATGCCGGCATCAGCGTCGATTATGCCTTTACCGATATCGGCAATCAAAGCGTGGCGCTTTATTCCAATGTGTTTTCCCTGAAACTGGACTGGGATGCGTTTCGGTGATTTATCATTCTGAACTTGTTTCAGAATCTCACGTCGTGTTTAAGTAGTGCAAAATCACGTCGTGCTCAATTAAGGTGAATAAAAAAAGCCGAAAACTGTCTGAAAATCACTATCCAAGCAGCGGCGGTGGGATTCCGGATACTGATCCAGAATGAAAGTTCACGTCCCTACTGTCATTCTGAAAAATTTCGCAGAAATTTATTCAGAATCTCACGTCTTGTTTAGGCTGTACAAATCACGCAATGCTTAATTAAGGTGAATAAAAAAACCGAAAAACTGTCTGAAAATCACTATCCAAGCAGCGGCGGTGGGATTCCGGATACTGATCCAGAATGAAAGTTCACGTCCCTACTGTCATTCTGGAAAATTTCGCAGAAATTTATTCAGAATCTCACGTCTTGTTTAGGCTGTACGAATCCTTTTGCTTTCCTTCCTAATCAAAAAATTATGCAATGCATTCGCACGGGAGCGGTTGGTTGTCGTCCACATCCGGCGGACAAGTTCTGAAAATCTGCGCAACTCTTTAATAACCTGTCATTCTGAAAAATTTCGCGGAAATTTATTCAGAATCCCACGTCCTGTTTTGGCGATAGTTCATTCTTTGGGGATTTTATAGAAAAACTATGATTATTTTCTATCAAAAGACCTGAATTTAAAAGGGAAGCGGTAATAAATCAATTACTAAATATTACTTAATAAAAAGTTCAAACATTTTTTCTTCCGCTAAAAAACCTTTTAAAACATCACCTTGATGAACTTGACCAACCCCTTTGGGCGTTCCGGTGAAAATAATATCGCCGGTTTTTAAAGTGAAATAAGTGGAAATATAAGAAATCAGTTCATCGATTTTCCATAGCATTAATTTTGTATTCCCTTGCTGAACGCTTTCCCCGTTTTTAAGAAGTGAAAAATTGAGGTCCTCAAGGTTTAGGTCAGATTTGTCAATCCATTTTCGGCTTATCAATGCTGATTGATCAAATGCTTTTGCTTTTTCCCAGGGCAGTCCTTTTTCTTTGAGCTGGTTTTGCAGGTCCCGCGCCGTGAAATCGATCCCCAATCCTACTTTGTTGTAATAGCTTGCCGCATATTTTTGATCAATATATTTTCCCGTTTTCTCAATTTTGACTAAAACCTCGACTTCATAATGAATTTCTTGGGAAAAATCTGGGATATAAAAATCCTTGTCGCAATAGAAAACAGAGCTGTCATATTTTGAAAAAAGGACTGGCGAGTCTGGGCGCTGGTTTTGCAGTTCGTCGATGTGTTCTGTATAATTGCGGCCAACGCAGATAATTTTCATATCAATTCAACTTTTCTGAAAGTTTGCGCAATTTAATAGCCGTGAGTGTTTTTTTTGTGTAAAGCGGAAAATCGGCTTGCTGGATCCACCCGTAATAGCCTGGCTCTTTGTCGAGAATTTCTTCTACGGTTTTACCACGGTGTTTTCCAAAGCTAAAAATTTCTTTACCGTCCTTATTATACCTGATAAATCCGGCAAAATCTGCAAAGCGTTTGTGTTTACTGAAGTCGGCCAGCCATTTTACTTCATTTTCCAGATCTGGATAGGCTTCTAATTGTCCTTTTAAAACTTCGTAAGTTGCATTGGTGTCAGCTTCTGCGCTGTGGGCGTCCTCGAGATCTTTGTCGCAATAAAATTTATAGGCGGCTTCCAGGGTGCGTTTTTCCTTTTTATGAAAGATGGTCTGCACATCAATGGCCATTGCTTTTTTGATATCAAAATCAACTTCGGCCCTCAACATTTCTTCGGCCAAAAGTGGAATATCAAATCTATTGCTGTTATAACCTGCCAGGTCACATCCTTGGATAAAATCAAAAACCGTTTTTGAAAGGGTTTTAAAATTTGGTTGATCGGCAACATCTTCATCTTTAATGCCGTGGACGGCTGTGGTTTCGGCAGGGATTGGCCTTTCTGGATTTACGCGCCAGGTGTGGCTTTCCTTGTTTCCATTTGGAAAAACTTTCAGAATGGAAATTTCCACAATCCGGTCTTTGGCGATGTTTGTGCCTGTGGTTTCCAAATCGAAAAAACACAGGGGCTTGGTCAGGTTGAGTTTCATAATTATTAACTTTCCCACAAAGGTATATAAAAGTTCTGATTAAAATTTTTTTAAGCTAAAGCCTGTTTATTTTGAGGCGGTTTTTTTTAAATTGCTTTGAGCTTTGACAACTGCTTTTACCAAATAAATATAAACAGGGAAGTGGTCGCTATAACCATCGGAAAAACCGCCACCTGAAAAGCTTCGAAATGGATAACCTTGGTAACGGCCGCGGGGATTGGCGAGATAATTTGGGTTAAAAACGCCAGCTTTGTAATAGCGGTAAGAAGAATAATCATCACCGAGAAGCGGTTTAGAAAGGATAATCTGGTCAAATAAATCCCAGCTGTCGCGGTAAGCGATGGTCCCAATGCCCCGTTTTTGCATATTTTCCATCGGGTTAAACAGACCTTTAGAGCCGAGGTTTTCTTTTTCAGCCTTTGCGCCCAAAATTTCCTTAACACTTTCATTATAAGGCCCGTCATTATAATCACCCATTGTGATGATTTTCGCATAAGGTTCAATCGCCTGAAGCGAGTCGATGATGGATTTATTGAGTTTTGCCGCTTTGTTGCGGAAAGGTCGGCTGGCTTTTTCGCCACCACTCCGCGAAGGCCAGTGGTTGACAATAAAACTTATTTTATCACCGTCCAATAATCCTGTTACCAGTAATTGATCGCGTGTGTAATCACGATCATCAGGATCGTCGCGCTCATAAAGTATCAGTTCGTGCGAGGAGTGGGAGAGCGGCTGGAAAATCAGTTTGCGGTAAATCAATGCGACATCAATTCCCCGCTCATCAGGTGAGTCATAGTGAATGATACCATAATCGTGGTTTTTCAAGGGTTTTTCATTGAGCAGATCTTCAATGACCTTTCTGTTTTCAACTTCGGCAAGTCCGACAACAGCAGGGGCATCTTTTGTTAATTCACGGCCAATATCATTGATCACCCTGGCCATATTTTTCAGCTTTTTCTTGTAAACACCTTCCCTTCGGGCTTCCGGCATTTCCATAATTGGGCTGGCCTCATCATATTTCTTGGGGTCATTTATTGGATCAAAAAGATTTTCAAGATTGTAAAAAGCAATGGTGGTCGCCTTATAATCCCTCTTTTCTTCTGTGTTTTTTTGTGTTCCACAAGAAATTAAGTAAAAAACAATTATAATCAATGATACTTTTTTCATCACGATATATTTAAAAAGCTTTAATGAAATAATAATTTAAATAAAAACTGTAAATTTGATTGTAAATATAGATATTTATTAAAAAATAAGGCTCAAGTTTAGAATTGCGTTGATAATAAAAAAAATGACTCCCCCCAAGCCTGCTTGGGGGGAAAGCCTGCCCGCCGTCATTTTTTTTAAAATAGGATGGCAGGCAGGCTTCTTCGCCACGGCGAAAAGGACTTTAAAGAGACAACGCTAAATTAAACTAGAGCCAAAAATAAAAACTTTAATTCAGAATGGGTAAAGTTACTTTATTGACCTTTATTTTGGTTTTTTTATCTTTCGGAGCTATCTCAGCTCAAAACACATCGGTTAAAGGTGTGGTTAAAGATAAATCTACTCAAGAACCACTTCCCGGTGTGAAATTGAGCATTCAAGGGACAGCATTGGAAACTATGACAAATGCCTCTGGTGAGTTTTCTTTTAAGGATTTTGACGTTCCCGTTGGCGAACGGGTTTTGATTTTACAGCGCGACGGCTATATTCAAAAGCGTTTCGAAATTG
>Ga0307976_1001495_pt1 | contig 10790 bp, 7 predicted proteins | sample OrgLakmetagen919_FD_201836 | JGI IMG/M metagenome (GOLD analysis project Ga0307976, IMG submission 201836) | Saline water microbial communities from Organic Lake, Antarctica - #919 | ecosystem: Environmental > Aquatic > Non-marine Saline and Alkaline > Saline | place: Antarctica: Organic Lake... | reverse complement strand
TGGTGATAGGGCGCCTTTGTGATTCACCTGAATGTGAGAAGGGAGAGATTGTATTGCTTCATGGCAGGCTGCCCAATATTGCTCATCTTCCTTGGGCCCATAGATATCGTACACAACCGGTTCGCGGGCCTCGGCGAGCATCTCGATAGCACCGAGAAGGTTTTTCTTTGGTGAGATTCTGGAAACGAATACTGCCTTCAGGGTGTGTTCGTCTTTTGGTAAAACAACGTTGGCAAAATCTTGGGAGCCAATATCCTCTGCAACCCAAATATCTACACCATTGCCCAGGGTGCGGCGGATATCCTCGGCTTCGAACTCTGATGATGCTTGGAACAGGATTCTTTTGTGTAAGCGCAGCAATTTATAAACCCGTATAAACGCGTTCTTTTTGCCCGCCTTCAGGCTCAACGCGCCTTCGGAGAATTCACCTCTCGGGCCCAGAACAGCTTTCTGACCCAATAGCCTGGTAAGAAGCAAGGGGAAGAATGAGAAGCGGACGGAAAAGAAGCTGTTTAGGTAAACCGCATCGTATTCTCGGGCAATAAGTATCTTCAAAATCTGGATAAAACCCTTTATACCGGTTTGAGAATAGAATACCGGTGTGCCATTAACTTGATTCCACTGGCCGGGCTGGACGGTGGTGTACGGCTCAGTGTCTCCGAGGTCACGATCCTTGGTGATCAGCGAGTACTTCACTTCCTTGCTTGTGTTGGCAAGCAGGTTCGCGATTGTTTTTATTGGGCCGCCGCCTTTGTAGCCAGGGAGATAATGGCCTGTGAACGCCAACACGCCAACAGTCTTTTTATTCAAGTTCATGATTCCCAAAATTTAATAGTTTTACGGTTTGGATTCAAGTAGTAAGTAGCACTGCTCGGACTCAAAGGCTCTGAGTATTCGCCCAAGAAAACGTCCATCGGTTTGCGACAACCCATCCATTTTCTTAACCGGTTATTCAGTCTGTCCCTAAGTATTGGCCAAATAGGCACTGTAGTGAACAAAAAATATTAGCGCACCTTTTACCCACAGCCTCGAGAGCACTTTTGTCTTTCACTAACGAAACCTATTTCTCAGTCAAAGAGCGCACCATGTTTTCTGCCTTATTCTCTATGGAATAAACTTGCGATATAGTGAAAAAAGCATTCTGGGACATCTGAAGCAATACATTTTTTTCCTGCACCAAATAAATCAACTTATTTTTAAAGTCATCAATGTCGTTCTTCCTATAAATCAGCGAATTAATTCCATGTGCAAGCACATCAAATTCAGATGCTTGATCTTCCAAACTGTCATCTGTAATAACTGGAAGACCATAAGATAAAGCATGATGAGCGCTCAGACCAATACATGTAGACATCACGAAAACGCTGCTCGCTAAGAACCATTTTGCCAATTGTGCTTCATTGTATATTGCGCCCATAAACCGAACTGCGTGAGAGATATCATAATCTATCACCTTAGATTCCAACTCAGAGCGCATTTCACCATCACCAATCAAAACAAAAACGATATCGTTACGTTCTTTTAATATCTCTTTGGCTGCTTCAAGCAAAAATCCAGGCTTCTTAATAGCTGATAATCGGACAACCTGAAGAACAATTTTTTTACCAGTCAACCCTTGTTCTTTCAGAAAGTCCTTTATATCTGTTTCAGAGACCTGTGAGGCACAATCCCTAGTTCGCCGCTGATCTATCGCTGTGCCAATAATTGAAATTTTTTCCTCCGGGACACCAAGAGATGCCAAATTCCTGGCACCGGTTCTGGAATAGGTAAGTAGCTTATCTGCAACCTTTGCGACTAACTTATAGTAACTTCTTGTATGCCATCTTTGGCGGCCAATTTTGTGAAACATGCCCCATACATAAACCTTCCTCCTGTGGGCCTTCATAATAAACATGGCCAGCAACTGCGACAGATCTCTAGGGTTACCGCTAAAAACGACTATATCGAACTCTTTAGCGTTTATCGCTTTCCATAACCCACAAATCCATTGAAACGGCCCTAACTTCGTAAATTCAAGATGCAAGGTATTGAACGCCACATCTCCTTGGGACAGTTGATTTAGAGGTGATTTTGACTTCAAATTAGCGGCGACTGTTAGCTCAAGCTCGGGAGATTGAGCTAACATTTCGTTAAAGAAGTCTATTGAGTATGTTGGCAAGAGCGGTTGAATGAATAGAATACGATTTTTTTTCATCAAATAGCACGAGTAGTTTTTTTAGGATTTTATCGGAAAAATTACGAAACTGAAAATACTTGAAGTGAGAGGTTATCATTTAAACAGCTCACAAAATACATGGCCGCAGAATAGCCAGCGATTAACTCTTCATAAGGTTTTAGCTCAGAATAGCGCTCAAAATTCGTTGACAAGCGCGACCATCCCCATAAGGGTTATAGGCCATGCTCATTCGCTTATAAGTTGCATTATCCGTCAACAACGCCTCCATTCGGCCAAAAATTCGCTCAACGTCCGTACCGACCAACTCCACAGTTCCGGCTTCTAATGCTTCAGGGCGCTCGGTAGTGTGTCTCATTACCAGCACAGGCTTTCCGAGTGAAGGCGCTTCTTCTTGAATCCCGCCGGAATCTGTGAGTATTAAGTAAGAACGGCTCATCAGATACACAAAGGGCAAATAATCCAGTGGCTCGATCAAATGGACATTATCCAGCCCACTTAACAAGCGGTTTACCGGTTCCTGCACATTGGGGTTCAGGTGCACCGGGTACACAATATTCACATCTGGAAATGCCTTGGCGGTACGATTCAGCGCTTCGCATATTCGCTCGAAACCGGCGCCGAAGCTTTCACGGCGGTGGCCGGTCACCAGAATCACGCGCCGATCTGAGTTCAGAAACGGGAAGCTCTCAGCCAATGAACCCGCCAACTCTGCGTCTTTATCAAATCGCTCTACAATCTCGAACAGCGCATCAATCACCGTATTGCCCGTAATGTGCACGGTGCTTTCAGTAACGCCCTCGGCCAACAGGTTGTCCGCAGACTTTTGGGTAGGGGCAAAGTGCATGGCGGCAAGCGCACCGGTCAATTTTCGATTCGCTTCTTCCGGCCAAGGGGAATACAGATTGCCCGTTCGCAGACCCGCCTCTACATGCCCTACCGGAATCTGCTGGTAATAGGCAGCCAAGGAGCCGGCGAAGGTGGTCGCCGTGTCGCCGTGTACCAGCACCAGGTCTGGCTTTGCGTCGGCAAGCACCCCACGCATGCCTTGCAAAATAGCGGACGTGACGTCCGTTAGATCCTGCCCTGGCTTCATAATATTCAGATCGTAATCCGGTGTTAACGCAAACAGCGAAAGCACTTGATCCAACATTTCCCGATGCTGGCCGGTTACACACAATACAGACTCAAACCGCGCATCGCCCTGCAACGCCAAAACCAAAGGCGCCATTTTGATGGCTTCGGGGCGAGTGCCAAAAACTGTTAGTACCTTCAAACCAAACTCCCTGCTAGGCGCGGCCACTGGCCACAACGTCAATCACGAATTCTGCCGACTTGGCTGAAAAATTCAGTCCACGGAACTGTTTGTGCGCTACCAGCACAACGCAAATATCCGCTTGTGCCATAGCTTGCTCGGGATGCAGCAACGAACATCCCGCCAGCGAGTCTGGCACCGCATGAATGTTCGGCTCCACCAGCAACAGCGGCCCCGCCAATTCTTGGTTCAGCTGCTGAGCAATAGCCAGAGACGGACTTTCCCGCAGATCATCGATATCTGGTTTGAAGGCCAAACCAAACAGCGCTACCGAAACATCCTTCGCAGTGTGGCTTGAATGCTTTAGCAAAAAAGCCCCCACCGCCGCCTTCACCTTATCAATCACCCATTGTGGCTTACCGTCATTCACTTCCCGAGCGGTGCGAATCAACCTAGCCTGTTCCGGGGTTTCACTCACAATAAACCAAGGGTCCACGGCAATACAGTGGCCGCCTACGCCAGGGCCAGGCTTCAGAATATTTACTCTAGGGTGTCGGTTGGCCAGATCAATCAGTTCCCACACATCAATATCCAGCTTATCGCAAATCAGCGACAGCTCGTTAGCGAAGGCAATATTCACATCGCGGAAGCTGTTTTCCGTGAGTTTGGCCATTTCGGCCGTGCGGGCGGTGGTGGTTACACACTCACCTTCCACAAAAATCTCGTACAAACGGCAGGCCGCTGCGGAGCAGGCCGGCGTCATCCCGCCGATAACCCGGTCATTAGCAACCAGTTCACGAATCACATGGCCGGGCAGTACGCGCTCGGGGCAATGGGCAATACGGATATCCGATTGTTCACCGTGGCTCTGGGGAAAAGTAAGGTCCGGCCGGGCCTCAGCTAGCCACGCAGCCATCTGCTCAGTAGCGCCTACCGGCGAAGTAGACTCCAGAATCACCAGATTGCCCCTCTGCAGCACCGGCGCAATCGCTTTCGCTGCAGATTCAATATACCTCAAATCCGGCACGTGGTTTTTGCCTTGCTCCGCTTTAAACGGCGTAGGCACCGCAATCAGAAACGCGTCAGCAGATTCTGGCGTTAGTGTTGCTCGCAAATAGCCTTCCTTCACTGCGGCATGAACAATCATGTCTAGTTCTGGCTCAACAATGTGGATGGCGCCCTTGTTGATAGTGTTTATTACAGCAGGACTAACATCCACACCAATAACTTCACGTCTACGCGAGGCAATTACTGCTGCCGTTGGTAAGCCGATATAACCAAGACCAACAACAGATATTCTTGAAAACTGCATAATAAAAATCCTAAGCAACGCTACTAACGTAATTTTTGAATTATAATGCCCAACTTGGCCGCTTCCGCCATCTTAATCGAGCTCGCCTTGAGCGTGATCACGTCAGCACCCACCTCACCAGCCACCGCCGGGGTAGAGCCGGAAGTTACCGGCGGTTTCAACCCAGTTGTCCAAATGACTGCATTTATTCGATGAATCTAGCAAACACACCCGTACGGGCTCCAAATGCCCCCTTATTAACTTTTTAGAAAGTTAACATTAAAACATTTAATTTTTGCTAGACCCCGACTTAACAAGAAAATTCATACGAAAAGCAATAAACAAATTTTTCAACTCATCTTTAAATAGGAAAAATTCTTTTCTTCTTACAATCAAAGGAAAGGCTTTCAAGAAAAACGTAAGCGCATAATTATACCGAATAAATTCAATACCACCGGAATAATATAGTCGGTTACAGTTTATATTTGCCTTTAACCGATCTAAAGCCTTCTGAGGTGTCAAAGTTGCAGTTAACGAGTTTTGAGACTCATAGCAAACATAAACATTTTCTGAAAAAATGTTTATAACGGAGTGCGTTAGAGCAAGCTTCGCAGAGAACTCCATATCATTACCCGCAAAGCGCGATGCAAACTCTAGTGCATTTGGCCTGATAACTCTATCTATTCTAATCGCTTTACCCCATGGAACCGGCCACTTAAAAGCAATAGAGCGCCTACTAGACGGCCAGGACGATATCAATCCCCGATATTTATCACATCTATCGCTTTCTTCCTTGCTATGCTCTTTCCGCGCCAGGCAGTTGAAGAAAACTACATCATCCGATTCATTGTTGCCTAAATAGCTCACTAAGCGGTTGAGTGCAACTTTATTAAACTTATCATCCGCATCAGCAAAGATCACCCATTCAGTATCGATAGGACAATTTTTCATGGCAACATTTCTCGCTGTACCCGCATTCCGTTCTAACGAACTATTTCTTATCAACTTTACGTTACTATATTTCTCAGTGACAACTTCGTTAAGCTCCTCGAAAACTTCATTATCGCTATAATCATCAACAAGCACGACTGGTATGTCACTAGAAATACTTTCTAACAAACGACAAACTTTAGTTAAGGAGTTTTTATGGGGCACAAGTATTGATATATTCATACACTCTCGCGAAAAATATAAGTACGTAGTTGATTTATCGATAAAGCAATAATATGCAAAACAACTTATTCCATAACACTTATGGTAACGCTTGGTAACGCTAGAGCACTGAACTTCCCCCAACAAAAGGGACGCTGTGATTTACAGCCAGTTTACCTGCATAGTTGCACCCTGAATCCAGCCAACAATCGCAGCACTTCCGAGTAACAAGGCAGGAAAGCTTAGGTTGGCACACAGGGCAACGATGCAGCTGAGCCGAACAAACGCCTCTCTTTCGCTATCATCTTCAACACTCAATACATGGATCTCCTCAGGAATACTATCTAACAATCGGAAAAGTTTGTACCTGAATTTTTATGTGGTATTAAAATTGAGACCGACATAATATTTCCATTACTATTAATCGTTAAATTTGTCATTCTTAATTTTTGCCATATAAACAACATAAGCTAATAATATTGCAGCCTCAGGTGATAACTTAAATTCATAAAGAAAATTAGCTACAGAAATGAATAAAAAAACGCTAAAAACATCACTTGTACTATAAAAATACGAGCGATGTTTTTGCCTTAACCTATGAATCAACGCTAGGATTGGCGAAAAAATAACAGATGAATAAAGTATCAAACCAAATATCCCAATTTCATAGAGCACCGTGAGATAAGAGGTAAAGGTATAGGGCGCTATCCCTTTATCTGCTAGCGTTCCAACGCCGTGCCCCAGAAAAAAATATCTTATATCCGACGTCATGATTATCTGCAAGGTTCTAAGCCGTATTGAAAGATGTCGACTCTCCTTAATCAGGGCAAGATCAAAATTCAATCTACCCATTTCTAAATCTAAAAAATAGATACTCGATAGAACTCCTAAAACAGAGAAGACTGCCAACACTAGTATTAGAATAACTCTCGAGTTCTTAATCCTTCGATTAACTATTACTCTACCCATCAACAACACCATCGCTGACAGGACAAATGGGTAAAAGCTTGATCGCGACTGTGTAGCTAAAGCGAGCACTAACAATACTGAGATTAAAAAGATTGCTAACTTTCTATTAATTGGCTTTCTCTTATTTAAATCAATGCACAATACTAATACAATACCGAAACACATGAACCCAAGCATCGGTGCCGAAAAAAAAGGCAGAAACAGTCGAAAACTAGACATCTGTCCTTCAAATCTTCTTTGAGATGACTCAGGTACATCCAAAAAACTAGGATAAAAAATATTACCAATAACTAGTTGATTATAGAGTGCCCAACCCGAAAACCCTATTGCGGCAATAGCCCATAAAATCATTACACGATAGAAAACTTTGCGACCAAATTCGGGGCTGGAAATATTTCGCTGATAGCAAAAAACTAGAATCGAAAAAATAAAAAAGGCTAAGTAAAAATGATAAGCCAAAAATGTAGAGATATGACCAAACTCATTGGCCAAAAAAGAAACTAACACTAATGCAGATAGCAAACAGGCTAGTATAATAGAGATTTTTTCGGAACCTTTAATAACAATCCCTTTAAGATTTAATACGATAACCAAAGCCAAAATTAAGAATAGAACCCTATCAAAATATAAGCCTAAGCTTGGTACCTGTAAATAAGCTCTCACAGGTATAAGACCCAGAGTTAGAACACCTACTAACTGAATTATGTTACTATTTTTTATAGTCAAAGTGCACCAGAGGAGCTGCGAACGATCGTGTATTAATTTCGATATCGACACTAATCGAAAAAGATTCAAAAATATAACGTTCTTCTCACATAGTTTGTATTATTTTGTTTGTTTTCCCCTTGGAAGCTTTAAAGCTATATTCGGAAAATTCGATTCTAATATTCTGTTAGTTTTGCGTAGGTTCAAGGGCTGACTGAAGATTGTTTTAAGGATATTGAGGAAACTATGGAACCTCTGAATAACTCTTCAAAATCTGCGATAATAGCGCCATCGCTAACTGCACAGGATTCACAGCCGCCATGGATCAGCTGACCTTCTCCGAAGCCGAGTACCAGAACAAAAAGCGCAAGACACGACGCGAGATCTTTCTGGAACGGATGGACAAGCTGATTCCCTGGAAGCAGATGGAGAAGAAGATGGCTCGTTACTACCCGAAAGGCCAGAACGGCCGGCCACCGTACCCGTTGTCGTCCATGCTGCGGGTTCACTGCATGCAACTCTTTTACAACCTCAGCGACCCGGCGATGGAAGATGCGCTGTACGAGATCGAGTCCATGCGTCACTTCGCCAGTTTGAAGCTGGATCGCTTGCCGGACGAAACCACGATCCTCAAGTTCCGTCATTTTCTGGAACGCCACGGCCTTGGCAAGGTATTGTTCAAAGAAGTGAACAAGCACTTGGAAAAGAATGGCTTGATACTGCGCGAAGGCAGCATCGTGGATGCCAGCATTATTTCGGCACCGAGTTCCACCAAGAATGAGAGCGGCCAGCGTGATCCAGAAATGCACCAGACCAGGAAGGGCAACCAATGGTACTTCGGCATGAAGATTCACATTGGTGTCGACGACACACTCGGGCTGATTCACAGCATCGACACCACGGCCGCCAACGTTCACGACATCGTACCCGCCGACAAGCTGCTGCACGGTGATGACCGGCGGGTGTTCGGCGATGCCGGTTACCTGAGCATCCAAAAACGGGCTGAGCATAAGCATCGTAAAGATGTGTCCTGGTTCATTGCCAAGCGCCCTGGCACGCGCAAGAAGCTGGATGCGGACAAGTTAAAGGCCGAGAAAATCAAAGCCAGTATCCGAGCCAAAGTGGAACATCCGTTCCGATACATTAAGCAAGTCTTTGGCTACAGCAAGGTGCGCTACCGTGGCCTATCAAAAAACACCAATCTGCTGCACCTGCTGGCCGCATTCACCAACTTGATGATCGGTGAAAAATATCTACTGGCGTAGGGCCAGTGCGCCCGAATTCCGCCAAAATGGCGGGAAACGGGCAAAAAATAAACAACTGAAGGGGGTAATGACGCCCAAATCTAGGTTGAACGGCTTTTTTTCGAGCTGAAAAGCGATTCAGCGGAGAATCGGGCGTTAATCAGACCTTCCCTTTATCTTTTTAGATATTTCCAAAAATATCATTTTCTGTATATCATCTTTGAGCAACCACACGAATGTGATGTATACCACAACACCTAATACAACACTTGAAATTAAGTCTATCCACAGTAAATCAAAGGAAACAAAACTTACAATAAAAAACATTGCAGAAGCTGCTATCAGGTAGTTCCTAGCGGCCATGATTTGATCAAGACTGCCGAAACCGAACAACTTACCTGGAAAATACGCATTAATAAAAAATGATATAGTCACATTGAATAGTAGAGCTAGTGCCACTGCTTCGAGTCCATAGTTTATAGAAACCAGTAATGTACCCAATGTCATTGGAAGTTTAATTAAATCCACTTTTAGGAATAAATCTGATCTTCCAACAGCATTAAGTACACTCATATTAATTACACTAACTGGCGTAATAGCTCGCGCGAAGCAAAGAATCTTGATTATAGGAACTGCTGAAACCCACGCTTCACCTAAGAACAAGGATACAAACGAGTCCGCTACTGCAGCAAATCCGAATAAAACTGGCAATGAAATAAACATCGTGACTTTAACTAATTTCCGATAAAGAGAAGCAAGCCTCTCACGATCTTCTTTTATGGAAGTGAGGATTGGATAGGTCACTCCCTGCAATGTCGATGAAATAAGTTGGGAAAGGAAATTAGTTAGGCTAGTCGCTTGTGTAAAAAAACCAACATTTGTAGCATTAAAATAACGTCCAATTAGTGCCACGTATAGATTATTAACTAGCGTTGCGACAAATCCCGCCAGCATAAGGTTAGATCCGAAATTAAACAGACTTCGAAGCGAGTCAAGACTAAATACCAACTGTGGTAACCAACGGGAAAAGCACCAGAGGCCTATATTCTGAAACAATGCTCTCAGTAGCAACAACCAAACAAACGCCCAATAATCATAGCCCGCCGTTGCCAAATAGATTCCGACCGAGGAACTCAATATAGTGGCTATCGCTCCGGCTAAAGCCTGACTCTTAAAATCTACTTTGATTAAAAGCTTCGCACGCACCACCACAGTCAATGAGTTAATGATGATTATTAAAAATAATAAGCGCGCTATATCGAGAAGTGCTGGCTCATTGTAGAATTTTGCAATTAAAGGAGCTAAAAAATACAGAATAGTATAAATTGCCCCGCCCCACATCAGGTTGACATAGAATATGGTGGATGAATCTTCGTCTGTCAGGGAATGGCTTCGCTGGACCAGTGCCTGCGAAAATCCGTTGTTGATGACACTCTCTGCCAACAACATAAAGATCGTAAGCATTCCTATAAAACCAAAGCTTTCAGGGCCGATCAATTTCGCTAGGTAAAGCGTAACTATTAAAAATCCGAATTGGGTTATCAGTTTGTCTGCAAGACTCCAGATAACACCGGTGATTAGTCGTTCTTTTAGGCTACGAGTCACTTTTTAAGAGCACACTTAATTAGGTAGCTCAATATAGGAACCAAGCAGCTTTCTTATATGCATGTCATTGTACTGCTCTAATTCACCTGCCGTATCTACTTCCAGCCAACCATTATCGACCAACGCGGGACGCAAATCCCAGTTGGCATCAATCAATGCCTGCAATAGACTTGTCATATACATGTTGTCAAAGTCTTTACCATCGTAAATTACAGACCTATCCAATTCATAGTAGAAATCAATAAACTCTTGCACTTTATCTGCTCGAATCCTGATGAGGCCCATATACTGAGCTTGCACTTCGTCATAGTTATTGGGTTTCTTGCCAAGCTCTACGACCCTACCAGATTTTATTTTAAAGGTTTCTGCATCAGCGAGCGGATCCTCCATTCTCAG
>Ga0307976_1001494_pt1 | contig 10795 bp, 12 predicted proteins | sample OrgLakmetagen919_FD_201836 | JGI IMG/M metagenome (GOLD analysis project Ga0307976, IMG submission 201836) | Saline water microbial communities from Organic Lake, Antarctica - #919 | ecosystem: Environmental > Aquatic > Non-marine Saline and Alkaline > Saline | place: Antarctica: Organic Lake... | reverse complement strand
AATAATGCGACCGATTACTGAAAACAGTGGAGATATCTAAGTTAATACCCCTCTGAAGGCCACGACTGATATAGGCTGTAGAGGTTTATGTCTTTTTAGGACGGATAATCCCCAGAACCCCACCTTCGGCCGAATTGATGTGCTGATCAACAATGCCGGGCTCATGCCTCTGGCACCCCTGGATGCTCTGAAAGTCGAGGAATGGGACCAGATGGTGGACGTCAACATCAAAGGCGTCATGTACGGAATAGCTGCCGTGCTGCCTACCATGCGTGAACAGCACAGCGGCCACGTAATCAACCTGTCATCCGTCGCTGGCCATAAGGTGTTTCCGGGCGCAGCAGTGTATTGCGCGACCAAATACGCCGTAAAAGCGCTGTCGGAAGGCCTGCGCATGGAAGCCGGTGACGAGATCCGCAGCACCAATATCTCTCCAGGTGCCGTCGCGACCGAGCTCACCAGCACCATTACCGACCCCGACGCCAAGCAGGCGGCGGATGAGCTGTACAAAGTGGCCATAGATTCAGACGCCGTGGCTCGGGCCATCGTCTATGCCATCGAACAACCGGCTGACGTCGACATCAACGAAATCATTCTGCGTCCGACTGCGCAGGAGCTCTAACACCCGGCTGTTTGCCTGATGCCGGAGAACCTGGCGCAACATTCCTGAATCTTTTCAGTAATGTTGCGCCCAGATCCAGCCCCTTTGTTTGAGGCAGCCCAAACCTTTCCCCGACGAGGACCTGTGTGTTTTTTCGTCAAGTCTCACCCCGCCAAGTTTGCAAACGGTTAAAAATTGAACTAAACGTTAAAGAGAATCTGAAACAAATTCTCGAACGGAGTGGCCAGCATCCATAGGCCGCGTTCTGCTCACCTAACCAGCTAGGGAGGGGAGGCAAATGAGCAATAACATCTCGCGCAGGAAGTTTCTCAGCAGTTCTTTATTAGGCGTCGGCGCAATGACACTGGGCGCCCCGGCCTTCAACCTGAGTGCCAGCGAACATAAGATTCGCTGTGGCGTTGTCACGTCGTTATCAGGCGCCAATCGATTTGGCGGCAACCTGACCCGCCGTGGCTATGATCTCTGGGCCGAGGAAATCAACAAACTGGGTGGCATCGAGATCGCGGGACAGCGATATCCCGTGGAGATGTTTTACGGTGATGCGCAGTCAATGCCAGCATCCGGGGCCGATGCCGCCGAGCGCCTGATCATTCAGGACGAAGTGGATGTCCTGTTCGGCCCCTACACGTCCGGCGTTACACTCGCCGTTCAGCCGATCAGCCAGAAATATCGTGTCCCGATGATTTCCGGGTCAGCCGAATCACCGGACGTATGGCTGTCAAAGCCCGCCTTCAATTTCGGAATGATACCGGCGGTCGACCTTACCACCGATAAATCCATGGTGGTGTTGGCTGAGAACCTGGGCGACCGGGCCAAATCTGCAGCCGTCATTGGTGTCGACGAACCGTTTTCCAAGGAGACGGCGGAAGGTTTCCGGAAAGGCGTGGAGGACTCCGGCCTTGAACTGCTGAGTTACGAGCTCTTCCCCGCCGAGTCGGATCTCTCGGCAATTGTCTCGAAACTGAAATCCACCAACCCGGACATTGTCGCCGTCGGCGGCCACGAGAGCGTCTTCATAAATTTCGTGAATACCGCAAAGTCACTGAACTACAAGCCCAAAGCCCTGATCATGCATTACGGCGTTACCTCCGCCGCATTCATCAGCGAAACCGGGGCTGAGTCCAGCGGCATTCTCGGGATATCGGTATGGACCGCGGGTTTACCCTACAAGGACGACCTGTTTGGTACCGCCAGCGATTATTCCGATCTGTCTTATGCCCGGTGGGGCACCCGGCCGGACTATACCGAAGCGGCCTGCTCTGCAAGTGGCCTTGTGCTCCAGGATGCGGCCAGCCGCCTTGGGAAGGCGCCACCATGGGACCAGCAGACCCGTGAGCAATTGGCACAAGCCATCGAAGATACCGACATTGAAACCTTCTACGGCCCCGTCGGGTTCGCCAAGGAAGGCAGCCACTTCCACAACAACACCAAACCTGTTCCAGCGGTCATTCAGATCCAGGATGGCAACGTGGTTCCCGTAGCGCCGGAGAACGCCGCCAAAGGCGAGCTCACCTACCCCATCCCGGGCGCATCCTGACGCAGCCCTGAATTCCCCCTACTGCCTTCCTCCTCAATGGAGAAAGGCAATAGGGGGGCCGTGCACGGATTAGGAGTCGTAATGTGGACCTTTTCCTACAGACCCTGATAAACGGCATTCTGATCGGCGGCATTCTGATATGCCTGACTATCGGCTTTCAGCTGACCTTCGGCGTTCTCCACGTGATTGATTTCGCCGTTGGTGGCTGGACCATGCTTGGTGGTTACGCGGCCTACTGGCTGGTTACCCTGGCAGGCATTGACCCATTCATCAGCATCTTCCTGGTCTTTACATTGTTCCTTGTCATCGGCCGCGGGCTGGGCCCGCTTATCTACCGGGTCCGAACCAGTCGGTACGCTCGCCCGGACCTGATGGCACTGGCTTTCACGTTCGGGATCTTCCTGTTCATGCGCGGTGGCGCCCTGTGGCTCTGGTCATACAACAGCCGCAGTGTCGAATCTGTATTGTCCGGGCAGTTTCTCACCCTGGGGCCAGTGACCATCCCGCTATTACGGCTGTCCGCGTTCATTATGGCGCTGCTGTTCAGCCTCGGGCTGTTTATTATGCTCTATCGCAGCCGCTTTGGCATGGCGGTGAGGGCACTGGCACAAAACCATGATCACGCCGGATTGATGGGCGTTGACGTGAAGCGTGTCTCTGCCTGGGTCTATGGCATTTACACCGGCCTTACCGCCTCTGCAGGCGTTCTTATCGCTACCATCTATTCGGTAAACCCGACGGTAGGCATTCGTTACACTCTCTTTGCGTTCTTTGTCGCCGTACTGGCCGGCCTTGGATCCGTTGGCGGTGTGCTTGTCGCCGGCCTGGCCCTGGGATTACTTGAGGCTTATGTCGCCACTTACATTGGCGCCCGCTATTCACTGCTCATCGTGTTCGGGGCCCTGTACCTCACCCTTCTGGTAGCGCCGAAAGGAGTACTGGGACGTGGCATCTGAACCAGTTCAAGTCCGAAAGATTGTGGTGAGGGCGCTCGTCATTATCGCCTGCATCGTCGCGCTTAGCGTGTTACCAGCCTTTGTCGACTCCTATACGCTTCGAATCGCCACTGGTGCGCTTATGTGGGCGGGTCTTGCCTGTGCCTGGAACATTGTCGGCGGTTACGCCGGATACATCAGTTTCGGCCACTCTGCATTCTTTGGAATTGGTGCCTACACCACCGCCATTTTGATGCAGTCCGGCATTGGTGCGTCTTTCTTTACCACCCTTTTACCTGCGATTCTGTTATCCATCGCCGTCGCCATTGCCATCGGTTTTCCCACCATGCGGCTCCGGGGAGCCTATTTTGCCATCGCCACCTGGGCATTTGCGGAAATGCTGTTGCAACTGGCTACCGTGCTGGATATTACCGGTGGCACTGCCGGGCTTTCCCTGCCCGCCTACCTGAACGAGTTCTTTTTCTACTACACGATGCTTGTTACCGCGGCGGCGAGTTTCATCGGCGTGTGGTGGCTCATCGATCGTTCCCGTTTCGGGTTCCGAATCAAAGCGCTTCGGGATGACGAACCCGCTGCTGAGTCCCTGGGCATACGCACGAATCTGATCAAAGTCCAGGCGTTTGCACTCTCGGCCGCAATCACAGCGCTGTTCGGAAGTATCTATGCCTACTGGACGACATATATCGATCCCCATTCCGTCATGGGCCCCCAGATTACCGACCAAATGGTTGTCATGGTGCTTCTGGGCGGCCTCGGAACCGTCTGGGGGCCCGCTCTGGGCGGGGTTTTACTTTGGGTCACCAACCGGTATATCTGGTCGACGTTTGGAGACACCGTCGTTTACTTGCCGATCCTCGGTGTGATCATCGCACTGGTTGTGCTCTTTCTGCCCAACGGGTTAATCAGTCTCCTGGTCGGCCGCCGTCGGGGCCGGGAACTGATCGCCAAAATTCTCAGTAAATTCTAGTAATGCCCCAGGAGGCATTTGTGATGTCATCGCCATCCAGTGAAACCAGACCGTCCGGACACCCCGTCCTGGTCGTCGAGTCGGTTGCAAAGCATTTCGGTGGCATCAAGGCCGTTGACGGAGTGTCATTGAATGTCGAATCCGGAGAAGTTGTCGGGGTGATCGGCCCCAATGGCAGCGGCAAATCCACGTTGTTCAGTCTCGCCTCAGGAGGGCAAAAACCAGACAAGGGCAGCGTAAAGATAAACGGAACCGATGTTACCGGCTGGCCCACCTGGAAAGTCGCCCGTTCAGGCATCAGCCGGACCTTTCAGATACCGTCCCTGTTTACCAACATGAGCGTCAGGGACAATCTGCTGGCCGCCGCCGTTGAAGGCGACTGGCGTGGCGCTCGCAAAAGAATGAACGACACCCTCGATATGCTGGAGATCAGCCACGTGGTGGATAACCTGGCCTCAGAACTCTCTGGGGGTCAACAAAAACTGGTAGAGTTTGGTCGCATCTGTATGCGCGACCCCAAAGTGGTATTGCTCGATGAAGTGACCGCCGGTGTGCATCCCAATATTCGCAAAATCATCCTCTCGGCGATCCAGCGCCTGAGGGAAACCGGAATTACCTTCCTGATCATTGAACACGATATGGAAATGGTGAAGGAAATCTGCGACCGCATGATTGTGATGGACCAGGGCAAAATCGTGGCGGAAGGGAGCTTCGAAAGCATCGCCAACGACCGCAATGTCCAACAAGCCTATCTGGGGCACTCATGAACGATGCACTGAGAGTTGAGGGTCTGGTCACCGGGTATGGCAAACAGGAGATCGTGCACGACATATCGATTGATGCACATCCTGGCCAGATCACCTGTATTTTCGGGCCCAATGGCAGCGGCAAGTCCACGGTTATCAAGGCCATCGCTGGACTCCTGCCCGCGTGGTCCGGCCGGATCACTCTGGGTGACAAGGATCTCACTGGCTTACCCGTACACAGCATGGTCCGGAACGGCATTGTCATGATGCCACAGGGCGGCGGCGTATTTCCGCGCTTTACTGTGATGGAAAATTTGCGAATGGGCGGCTACGCACTTGATAAACGGCATCTGGTTGAAGAACGTATTGAAACGCTGATCGCCGATTATCCAAATCTCCAGCGCCGCAGGCACACACCAGCCGGATCGCTGTCCGGTGGTGAACAGATGATGGTAGCCATTGCCCGTGCGCTGATAACAGACCCCGCATATGTCATGCTTGATGAACCGTCGGCAGGGCTTTCACCGGCACTGGTTCACGAAACGATAGAGCGCGTAGTTGCCCTGAAGGAACGTGGCGTCGGTGTCCTCATGGTGGAGCAGAACATTCGCGAGGCACTGCCCGTCGCCGACCATGTTTATGTATTTGCCGGTGGGAAGCGTAAATTTTCGGGCAACGGCGACGACATAAAGGGGGATGACCATTTGATGTCCATTTATATGGGCGGCAATTGAGGCAGTCAACGCCCGCCCCGTTCCTTAAAATCCTTCCCATCACATTCAGCGTATACCCTTTTACACGGCTCATATAAAAGGCTTCTGGAAATTGGTTACTCTCTACTGGTTCACGCGAGACCTACGCCTGCACGACAACCCCGCCCTGCTGGCCGCCGCAAAATCGGACATGCTGCTGTGCGTGTATGTGGTGGATCCACGATGGTTTTCGCCAGGTCCCTTCCAATGCAAAACTATGGGGGATCATCGCTGGCGTTTCCTGTGGCAAAGCCTGACGGCGCTGGAGCGCAGCTTGAGGCCACTGGGACAGCGGCTGCATATTGCCTTTGGCGATCCCGAAACGGCGATTCCGGTGCTGGCGCATAACCATGGGGTCGGGCGGGTAATACGGTCACGCCAGCCCGGCATCCGGGAAGCCGATCAATGGAAGGCCATAAAAGACAAACTGCCAAAGACGGTTTTCCAGCAGTTCGAGACTCTGAGTTTGTTCACTGAAGGCTCTCTACCAACGGAACTGGAGAACCTGCCGGATACCTTTTCCCACTTCCGCAAACTGGTCGAAAGTAGCGGTGAGCGCAACTCTCAACGCCTGCGCATTCGCACGCTCACAGCGCTGCCGCCGGCGCCCGGATATCCGGAAGACAATCGTGGCGAATGCCCGGCCATTCCCAAGCCTCTCCAGCCTGTCTGGTTCAGGGGCGGCGAGTCCGCGGGGCTGGAGCGCCTGAACGACTATCTGTTCGTGAATCACCACATCGATTCGTATCAGGAAACCCGCAACGCACTGGACGATTCCGAGGCGTCTTCCCGCTTTTCTCCCTGGCTGGCAAACGGCGCACTGTCTGCCCGCGAAGTGGCCGACACCATCACTGAGTACGAAGAAAAGCACGTCAAGAACGAGTCCACCTATTGGCTGTGGTTCGAGTTGCTCTGGCGTGAATATTTTTACTGGTACGCCCTGAAGCATGGCTCTGACCTGTTTCGTCGCGACGGGGTGCAGCGGAAAAAGCGTTCGGTCTCTTTCTATCCCCATCGCTTCAAGGCCTGGTGTGCGGGCAGCACCGAATACCCGCTGGTAAATGCCGCCATGAACCAGTTGCGGGAAACCGGCTACATCAGCAACCGCAGCCGCCAGATTGTCGCCAGCTGCCTGGTCAATGAACTGGAGCTGGACTGGCGCTACGGCGCTGCCTGGTTCGAAGAACAACTGGTGGATTACGACGTCGCCAGCAATTACGGCAATTGGCAGTACCTCGCCGGAGTTGGCGCAGACCCCAAGGGGCCAAGGCACTTCAACCTGGAAAAACAGGCGCAACAGTTTGATCCGGACGGGCAGTTCGTAAAGCGCTGGCAGGGTCAATCTACTCAGCCCGTTGGCCTGCACCTGGTTGATGCTGCCGACTGGCCGGTGTGATACTGGCCTTCCGATTCTGAATGGATATTCCGAATAATGACCACAACTCAAAAGGCTCTGGCCCGCATTATTGATACCTGCCAACCAAGGACTCTGGTGGTATGTGGTGAGGCTGCCGTCCAAGTGGGCCACCACTGGTGCAATCATCACAGCGAGTCGGCGATGACAAAGCTCGACACCAGCAGACCAAACGATGCCTTCCCGTTACCCCGGACACAGGACCTGGCACTGGTTACCGGCACCCTCGAACACCTGAGCCATGAACAGGGGGAAGTACTGCTGGGCCAACTTCGCAACTATGGCACTCACCAGATTGCGGTGGTTGTAACAGGCAGCATTGACTGGGCGTTTACCGACTTTATAGGGCTTGGTTTTCGCCGTCAGGCAGAGCTCGGGGATGAAAATAACCCCCTGACGCTCTACACCTACAATATCGACAGCTACAACCACAAACGCGCCTGGAACAACCCTGACAACTGGGCCAACCCGGAGATGTGGGGCAAGGCCTGGTGGTAAGTTTTGAGGAATCCGACCTTTCCCGCATCATCGAAATGGCCTGGGAAGACCGCACGCCCTTCGAAGCTATCGAAAGCCTGTACGGGCTTCAGGAAAAGGACGTGATCAGAATCATGCGACAAGAGCTGAAGCCCGGCAGCTTCCGCCTCTGGCGCAAGCGTGTCAGTGGGCGCAAAACCAAGCATCGGGCGTTGCGCCCGGAGGGTGTATCAAGGGGTTACTGCCCCACCCAGTACAAACGCCAGTAGGTCACAACCGCGCTATGGCGTCCAGATTACGCCGGCATGCACCCAGGTAGGACGTTCCGAACAGGTTGAAGTGATTCAGGGTGTGGTAAAGGTTATAGATATCGCGTTTGGTTTCATAAACAGGGGTCCTTGGCAAAACCCTGTCATAGGCCGCGTAAAACGCCTGCGAAAAACCTCCGAACAACTCCGTCATGGCAATATCCGCTTCCCGGTCACCGTGGTAGACCGCCGGGTCGATCAGCCAGGGGCCAAGGTCATCAAACAGGGCATTACCGGACCACAGATCACCGTGGAGCAGACTGGGAAAATCGCAATGCTTGTTCAGAAACCGCGAGAGCACCTCGCCCTTGCGCTCCAGCACCGCCTCGAATTCCTTGCGTATCTGCGGCTCCCGGATCATGGCAACCTGAACGCCCAGGCGTTCTTGCAGGAAAAATTCGCCCCAATCGTCGCTAATCCGGTTCTTTTGCCGGGATAGGCCGATCATATTGTCGTTTTCAAAGCCGTAGCACCGCTGGCGCACAGCGTGCATCCGGGCCAGTCCATCTCCCAGCTCTGCCATCATCTCCCGGGTCGCCCTGCCGGGGCTGATCCGGGGAATGACCAATTCCCGCTCTGACACCGCACGCACGACCGGCACCCGCACTCCGGTGACACCAGCGGCTCTGAATGTATCTGCCAGCAAGGAAAGGCCTTCGGCCTCCCGCTGGAGGGCGTCGGGAAAGGCGGTGGAATTGTATTTAACGAAATCAGCCATATCTTCAGTATAACAACGAGCATCAATCTTCCTGCAAACACCCTTGGTTTTGGCGGGAGCTTCGTGGATCATGGAGTGCGAGAGTTATTCAATAACAGGTGGCATCGATGGCAATTTATAGTGACCGCAAGGCAAACGAGCAGTTGAACAGTGAGGCCGAAAAGGTTCACAGTGACGATGTGGGCGACCTGTTAAGCCGTCAGGAGACCATCGAGGACAAGGTCAGGAACAGCGGCAAGCTTCGCCGCTTCAGTACTGATATCCGCCTGATGTTTTCCATGCTCCGGGACTACTGGCAGGGAAACTATCGTAATGTGCCCTGGAAGAGCATCGCCGCCATTGCAGGGGCACTGATCTACGTACTCAACCCCCTGGACCTGATTCCCGACATGCTGATCGGCATGGGTTTTCTGGATGACGCTGGCGTCGTCGCAGCTTGTCTCGCGCTGGTGGAATCCGACCTGTTGCGGTACGCCGCCTGGAAAGAGCTCTCAGCACAAGAAGAGCCCACAACGGTGCAAAATACACAATAACGCACCACCATAAAGCACCTATTCTGTTCAGCGGACCTTTTCAGGCCGTTTTCCTGCACATTCTCCAAACCTAATCCGTTGCTCCTTCTGTTTTTGCATCAAAACGGAACACTCCTTGCTTGCTGTGCACGCCATCAATGCACAACCCGCCCGTGACAGGCGGATACACCAAAAAAAATCAGGAGCAACCCAAGCCGTTTACCTTAAGTGGTGCTGGCTTGGGTGACAAGGCCGACGAAAGCGCTATACTACTGGATATCCAGACAGTATGGCGCTTTTTTTATGGGTTCGATATCTGGCCAGCAGCAACATCCCCGCATCCCTCTTCCAGTGGCTGGCATTCAGGTGAATGGGTGCCGTAATCCGACATGTGAAAGCTTTTTGGCACTGACTCCTGTCAAAAATTCTGATGGAGCAGTTGAAGTTAGCCTCGGCGCTTACGAGAAAGGGAGTGGCCTCTTTCAAGTGTCCGGAACCGGTAAAGGAACCTCATCGATTTTCTGCTTAAAGTGCCGGGAGAAAAAGCGCGATGGACTTGAGGTTGGCGCAATTTCTACCTCACTGAAAAGCAATCAGGCTGTGGCTGAAGAGTTAAACCGAATTTCACGTCATTTAGATCCAAAGATACCTTCTTGTCCAAATGCCGACTGTGATAGCAATATAGGTAACGTCGCCGGATCAGTCAAAAGAAATGGTCGAACAGCATCCGGCAATCAGCGTCTGAAGTGTAGAGTCTGCGGCAAAGGTTTTACATCGCGCCCAAAAACCCGGAAACATTCCAAGCCTCACATCGACATCCAGATACTTAAGCTTCTCGTTAGCAAGGTTCCTATTCGCAGAATCGCGTTCCTGTGTGACATATCGACGAAAACTGTTTACGACAAGATTCGGTTCCTCTATCGGCAGTGTCAGGAATTTTCAGCCGGTAGAGAACGGGATCTTGAAAACAGAGCGTTCAGGAGAATGTATTTTTGCACGGATCGTCAAGTTGTGGTGAGCAACTGGACCAAGCGAGAGGACAAGCGAAATTGCGATATCTACGGCATTGCGACAGCGTGCAAGGATACTGGTTACGTCTTTGCCTTTAACTTTAATTTCGACGGCAGTGTCGATGCAGAAGAAATTGAGAAAGACGCTGAGGCGATTGGCGAATATGAAACCCCTCGACACCACCGAAAGTACGCCCGTGTATGGCTACGGCAAGAGTTCAATGAGTATTTGAAAGGGCTCCCTTCGAAACAGGACCTCCCAGTTGGAGGAAGCTTGAAAGACGAGGTTCAAATAAGGACTCTTACCGACCAGAAATTAAATCTAAGTGACTCATCGGAACACTTTGACCGGACCAATATTCTTCCGCCCAAAGGTGTACTGATTCACAATGAGTACACGATGATGGCGCATTTCTTTCTGCTAAAGCGGCTTTTCCAGAATACCGAAAAGACCCGGTTTTTTATGGATCTTGATAGTGGCATGAAGGCAGCCTATCTATCTGCTTTTCGTGAGATGGTTGCCGAAGGTAATTCAGACGGTTTTCTGATCCGAGCCGCGAAGAACAAAACTGTTGATGAAAAAGAAAAGATCGTTGCCAGGTTCCGGAAAATGGTTTCGGTTATGTCCGGGGTGCCACTTCGTAGCCTGACCTCCTGGTTTCATAGAATAAGCGCAGCACTTTGACCTGAAAGCTAGAACAGGAAGGGCCAGTGCCGGTATCCTGTTTAGCTTTACCGACCAAAGTGAAGCAGATATGGAATACCGACAACTGACC
>Ga0307976_1001493_pt1 | contig 10801 bp, 8 predicted proteins | sample OrgLakmetagen919_FD_201836 | JGI IMG/M metagenome (GOLD analysis project Ga0307976, IMG submission 201836) | Saline water microbial communities from Organic Lake, Antarctica - #919 | ecosystem: Environmental > Aquatic > Non-marine Saline and Alkaline > Saline | place: Antarctica: Organic Lake... | reverse complement strand
TCAAACAATCTTCATCCGTTTTGAAGCGTTCAGTAAACTCTATAAGGTTTTGACCTCTGAATATTTCCATGTTTTCTCTTGTTTTTAGGGTGTAAAGATATGAATTTAAATGGTGACCTCTATAAATGTTTTCATTATATCTCCTGCATTTCTTCTTTCATACTTTTCTCCTCAACATGGAATTTTTCCCTTACCTATAACGTAAAAAACAGAAAAATATGATTGTCCACTTTGACCATCAAGAAAAGGCAGAGCCAGATGATGGGCGCTGAGAACAGCTGGTTAATTACAATAATTCTATTTCACCAGATTACTTTATTTTTTTGTACATTTGGACTGAAATCAATTCTAATCAACAATAGTTTAATGAGCGGCACACACGTAACTATCAAAGACATTGCCAGAAAGCTGGGGGTATCACCCTCTACAGTTTCCAGGGCATTAAAAGACCACCCTGAAATCAGTCCTAAAACAAAGAAAGTAGTCTCCGAACTGGCCAACTTATTAGGTTATAAACCCAATGAAATTGCTTTAAGCCTCAGGAGTAAAAAATCTAAAATATTAGGATTAATCATTCCTGAAATCGTGCACCATTTCTTCTCCTCTGTTATCAGTGGTATCGAAGAGATTGCCATCGAGGAAGGCTATAATGTCATGATTTTCCAGTCGAACGAATCGTATACCCGCGAAGTGCTGAATACTCAGGGATTGTTTTCGAGCCGCGTGGACGGGCTGCTGGTATCGCTCGCTAAAGAGACCAAAGATTATGAACATTTCCGTAACCTGATGAAACACAATGTGCCGATAGTCTTTTTCGACCGCATCTGTGAAGGGCTGAAAACCGACCGCGTTATTGTGGATGACTATGGCGGTGCTTTCGAAGCTGTACAGCACCTGATAGATCAGGGTTGTAAAAACATCCTTCACCTTAGCGGATCCGACCAGCTACTGATAGGCAGAAACCGTATCAACGGATATAAAGATGCCCTGGATGAAAACAATATACCGCTCGATGAAAGCCTTATAATACAATGTGATAACTATGAAGATGCCCTGGCAAAAACAGGCAGCATCCTCGAACAACACCCACAGATAGACGGTGTTTTCACTGTTAACGATTTTACTGCCATCGGGGCTATGAAGGCCTTAAAACAAATGGGCAGGCGAATTCCTGAAGATATCGCTGTAATAGGCTTTACTAACAGCGTAAGCGCTACCTTTACCGATCCTACCCTGTCCAGTGTAGACCAACACGGCACCGAGGTGGGGCGTGAAGCCACCAAACTCCTCCTGAAAAGGCTCAGAGAAGAGCAGCTCGAAGAAGACCATACGCCGCAAACACGCATCATCAGAACAGACATGATTGTGAGAGATTCCTCACGAAGACTCTAAGCGCAATCCCTCCGGTATTCTTTGTTCCATCCCCGGAGCGCAAACGTTTGCAATACAACAAATAATTTATTGTCAGCAGTTTAAATTGTTGTTATCACAAGATTTGTTTACTATGTATTTGCATTTTCAATATAATTAACCGATATTTACACTTTGAAAATTAAACTGTAACATTTTATGAAAAAATCTACTATTATGAAAAAATTTACTGCTGTTTTAATGTCAATGTTTCTTTTGATGAGTATGACCTCATTGAATGCACAGGATGTTGAAGTTACGTTCAACGTGAATTTGACAACTTTTGCCGACACATCTGATTTTGATCCTTCTGTGGATACCGTCTACATTTCGGGAGAAGTTTTAGAAGAAGACTGGCAAGAGCCGGGAACTTATCCAGATGCGTTGATGACGGATGAAGATGGAGATCTTACTTATACATGGACTGCTACTTTAGATGCAGATAGTTCATTCCAGTATAAGTATTTTTATGTTCCAGACGGTGAAGGTACAAGCTGGGACTATGGTGAATGGACTGGCGTTGATAACCGTGTTATAGAAACTACAGATGAAAATATGGCCCTTTACGATGAGTGGGGTATTTTTAGTTATCTGGTTACCTTTAACGTTGATATGACAACTTTTGCCGACACATCTGATTTTGATCCTTCTGTTGATATGGTATACATTTCAGGCGAGGTTCTGGGACAAGACTGGCAAGAGCCGGGTACTTATCCAGATGCGTTGATGACGGATGAAGATGGAGATTTAACTTACACTTGGTCAACCTATCTTCCCGCTGATAGTTCATTACAGTATAAGTATTTTTATGTTCCAGACGGTGAAGGTACAAGCTGGGACTATGGTGAATGGGCTGGCGGTGATAACCGTATGGCAGAAACTATGGCTGAAGAAAAAGTGATTACGGAGATGTGGGGAATGTTTAAGGTAATGTTCCACGTCACAACTGATGGAGCTACAGCACTACCAGATGCTACAGTAACAGTTGGCGACATGTCAGAAATCACAGATGCAGATGGAATGGCAACGCTTTATGGCTTTCCAACAGACTCAGTTATATATACAGTTTCTCATGCTGATTATGCTGACTATCAGAGTGGTGTTCAACTGGATTATGCTAACGTTGATGTAATGGTAACTATGGAGTCAAGCAGCATTGGTGAAAATATTAATGCTGAGTTCAAGATGTTCCCTAACCCATCAACAAGCTTTCTTAACATCGAAGGACTTGACAATATTACAAAAGTTGAGGTTTACAATTCGTTGGGTCAGCGCGTGCATGTAGAAAATAATGTATCAAATACGGTTCAAATTGCAACTTCTAACCTGGAAAACGGTTTGTATTTTGTTAACTTCTACAATGACCGTAATATGGTAGCTACGCAGAAATTCCTTAAAAAATAAATTGAAGGAAAATTCGTTATAAAAAGTGTAAAACCCGGCCATAGCGTGCCGGGTTTTTTATCATAACTAAATGAGGTATTATGAAAAAGATTACAGGTATTAGCGCTTTCATCTTTCTGATGATTATTACGGTAATTCGTCCCGGATTTTCACAAACTATCTGGACCGAACCCGATTTACCTGCGGCAGACCAGGAGATTACTATCTATTTTGATGCCACAGGAACGGGTGTCGAAGGATATGAAGGAGCATTGTATGCCCATACAGGCGTAAATACCGGGAACGCTGACTGGCAGTTTGTAATTGGCGAATGGGGCGACAATGATACACAGCCTCAGCTTGAGAGAATTGATACGGACATGTATCAACTAGAAATTACTCCTGATGTGTATGATTTTTATGATGTGCCGGAATCTGAAAATATTACTGGCCTGGCATTTGTCTTCAGAAACGCGGAGGCCTCCTCACAATCTGCCGACCTGTTTGTGGATATTTATGAAAGCGGACTGAATGTTACTTTTATCTTGCCCGAGAACAACCCGCTGGTCACTGCCGGAGAGCAGATCGATGTAGCTGTCCAGGCCAACCAGTCTGACAGTGTCCTGCTCGAAATTGGCGGGGAGATTGTTGAGCGTGTTGCCGGAACATCGCTCGAATACTCGTTTAACGCCGCAGAAGAAGAGGAGGACAAGGTGTGGATGGTGGCTATGGCAAAAGACGACAGCGACACGAAATACGATTCGGCATATTACCTGATCAGGCCCGAAGTCACCACAGATCCCGTTCCGGAAGGGATGCGTAAGGGCGTCAACTATCTTGATGACACCTCTGTGACACTGGTTTTCCAGGCTCCTTATAAAGAATTTGTCTACATGCTGGGCGATTTTAACGACTGGGAGATTAATAACGACTTTTTCATGAAGCAGGATCCCGATCAGGAGCACTTTTGGCTGACGATAGAGGGGCTAACGCCGCAGCAACAGTATGTCTATCAATTTTTTATCGACGGAGACTTATGCATTGCAGACCCTTATACGGAGCAAATCAGCAACCCCTACAACGACCACTATATCTCAGAGGATGTCTATCCGGGACTAACTGACTACCCCGAAGGCAAAACACAGGGGAATGCAGCGGTGCTGCAAACAGCACAAGAAGACTATGAATGGCAGGTTGATGACTTCACCATGCCCGATAAAGAAGATATGGTGGTTTATGAGTGCCTTGTAAGAGACTTTACGGAAACAGGAACTTATGCCGCCGTTATTGAAAAATTAGACTACCTGGAAGAAATGGGTGTAAATGTTTTGGAGCTGATGCCGGTAAACGAGTTTGAAGGCAATATCAGCTGGGGATACAACCCTTCTTTCTACTTTGCCCCCGATAAAGCTTACGGTCCGCGCGAAGAGCTTAAACGATTAATTGACGAAGCCCATAAACGAGGAATTGCTGTTTTTATTGACATGGTTTTAAACCACAGCTACGGCCAGTCACCTTTTGTTCAGATGTATTTTGACAACGGGGCTCCTGCCGACAATAACCCCTGGTATAACCGGGAACACAATTTCACCAACCCGGATGCGCACTGGGGTTACGATTTTAATCACGAGAGTTCTTATACCGAAGCCCTGGTGGATAGCATCAATACTTACTGGATGAGCGAATATAAAGCAGACGGTTTTCGCTTTGACTTCACAAAAGGATTCTCTAATAACATCAAAGGCAGCAGCGACCCCTGGGGCAGTAATTATGACGCTGACAGGATAGAGAACCTGCAGCGGATGGCTGACGCTATCTGGGACTTTAATCCGGATGCCGTGGTATCTTTCGAGCACCTTTCCAATAACGACGAAGAGACGGTGCTGGCTAATTATGGAATCATCCTGTGGGGTAACCTGAGCCACAACTATGGGGAAGGCCTGATGGGATATATAGAAAACGGTAAGTCGGACCTGCGCTGGGGAAGCTACCAGGCACGCAACTGGGACGAGCCTAACCTGCTCACATATATGGAATCGCACGACGAGGAACGCCTGATTTATAAAGCAGAGCAGTATGGCAAAGAAGATAATCCGGAGCACAATGTGCAAGAGCTTGATATTGCTCTTCAAAGAGCAGGGCTATCGGCTGCCTTCCTTTTCACGATTCCGGGCCCCAAAATGATATGGCAATTCGGGGAGCTGGGGTATGATTATTCTATCAACTACGACTGCCGCACCTGTCCCAAGCCTGTGAGGTGGGATTACTTTGAGGATCACCGCAGAAAATATCTCTATGATGTCTACAGCGCACTGGCTAACCTGAAAACCAGCTATGACGTCTTTAAAACAACCGATTATGAGTTGGATGTTTATGGCCCGCAAAAAACCGTGACCCTCCACGGCGAAGCCATGGATGCCCTTATCGTTGGTAATTTTGATGTTCATGCTGCCGAATTAGTAGCTGAATTTCCGCAAACAGGATACTGGTATGATTACATCACCGGCGATTCACTGAACGTAGAATCCACAGAGCAGGCTATCTCCCTGCAACCCGGCGAGTATCGCGTATACACCTCGGAAAGAATCACGGCCTCCGGACTGAACGTATCGGTGCCGGAACAGCAGCACAAGGATGTCATCACCGCCATATATCCTAACCCATCCGATGATATTTTTAATATCACACTCAACCCGGACAGGGAGGCAACGATTTCAGTGAAAGTGTTTGACCTCTACGGACGCCATCTGGCCACCCTGTTCGAAGGAAAAAAACCGGCAGGCACAATGTCCCTGACCTGGAACCCACAAGGTCATCACCCGAAAGGGGCCTATCTGATAAAAGTTAATGACGGACACAATATCAGCACCAAAAAGATACTGTTGAGATAAGCCTGGCAGTGTTTAGCCGTAGTTCAATAAATATTCTTACCGCCACTTTTCAGATATTTTTTACGCGGAAGGTGGTGGTAAGCGTTTTACGATCAGTCACCCCGGCAGTATCTGAAACCTGCCGGAACCGTTTTATTCCGACATCTTTTTGGATAAAAACATAACGTATGGAGTTGACAGAAAAAATATTAACCGACAAAGAGATGGTGCCGCTTTTCCTGCAATATATGAAGATGCACCTGCGACAGCAGGATCTGCCTCAAACTCTACCGCTGGAAGCTGAAGAGAAAGACACTTCAGACTATCTCAAACAGGTGTGGGACTTTAATAAAAGCGTGGAATCCCTCACCAGTGCCCTTGCAAAGAAATACAAGATTCCCGTGGATATAGAATCCCCGAACAGCAAGATGAACCAGCTCATTGTAGCTGTGTGCGAAGCGTTACAGAAAGATTACAGCGAAACCGCCATCCGGCAGTACTCAATAAAAGAATGACAGCCCTCAAAAAAAATTAAGCTTTTCCCTTTTTTAGAAACCGCGGCACGTTGTTGTTTTTCACCAACCGGAGCAGCCAAACACCAAGGATTACAAAAGGAATACTCAGGATTTGCCCCATATTCAGCATCAGATCGCTTTCAAAACCCACTTGCGGAGCCTTAAAAAACTCCACGATAAAGCGGAATCCGAAAATAAATACAAAGAACCATCCCAGCAAAACCCCTTGAGGGGGCTTACTTTCTTTATGATGATAATACCAGTAAAGAAAAATAAAGGTTGCCAGGTATGCCAGCGCTTCATATATCTGGGTGGGATGGCGCGGAACTTCCATCCTGTCGGTAACCGAAAAAACAAATGCCCACGGCACATCGGTTACTTTGCCGTAAATTTCTGAGTTCATCAGGTTACCCGTACGTATCAACGCTCCTGCCAGCGCCACCACCACCACAATACGGTCGATGGTCCACAGAAAGCTCCGCTTTGATTTTTTGGCAAACATCCATAAGGCGATAATAATTCCAATAGCTGCTCCATGGCTTGCCAGTCCTCCATGCCATATTTTAAGTATTTCGGATGGGTGCGCAAAATAGTAGTCTGGCTGATAAAACAATACGTGACCAAGGCGCGCTCCAATAATCGTAGCAACAATCATGTAAGTAGCCAGCTGATCGAGCAGACTCACATCCAGTTGCTCCTTTTTAAAAAAGCGAAGCATAATGTAATAACCTAACACAAATCCCATAGCAAACAACACACCATAATATCGCACCGCTAATTGCACCTCTCCTATCAGCGGCAAGGTAAATTCGGCATTAAAAATTTCGGGATTGACCGTCCAGTCGATGTAACTTATAACCATATCCGGGTATTTTTCACAAAAGTAAAAAGAAAAGCGCTCCCATCACAGCTTTTTATTTCTGTGGTGCTTTGGTATCCCCATTCCCGTTAAAAGAAGCTATGATTTCATCCATATGTGACTGCGCGTGCCCGAAAGGCTTGCTTTGTTGGGGTGCTGCCAGCCTTTTTCCGGAAGCGATGGCCTTCTCAAGCGAAAAGCTTTTCTGGCTGATCGCCGTATAGAAGTCGCCTTCGAGGTGCTGTGCCAGATACTCCTGCTCGGTTTGCCCGGGAGTGGGGATAAATACAGCAGGCTTATTAAGATAATACAAATCCATAACCGTGCTGTACCCTGAACGGCTGATGACAAAGGCGGCACCTGATAATATCCTGCTGAGCTTTACCGACGACAGGTGATTGTAGGTTTCCACATCCTTCAGGTAATCAGGAATAGCACTACTGCCGGGCAAACCACGTATTATTGCCACCCGGTGACTTTTTAGGCCCGGACTGGCGGCAATTTTTTTCTCCAGGAGGGTACGCTGTGGCTCCGGCCCCGAAAGCATAATCACAAAATCATACGCCTCGGTCACCCGCTGCGGTTTCAGCCTTGACAGCGGCCCGATATAGTAAGTGTTTTCGTCAACAGCCGGATGAGACAGCTTCCCCGAAAGGGTCTTCTCGTCATAAAAATCCGGCACCCAGCGAAATGTAAACCTTTTCATAAAATAGTTGCTGACATAAAAAATAGCGGGCTGCAAAAACCGCAGGTTTAACGGGGGACGGATATAAATTTGATGCGTAACGAAAACAGCAGGTATGGTTTTATGCCACAGCCCATAGCGGTTATCCGACACAATTAAATCTACGTGGCGTACTGCTGTAATTTTCTGAATGCCCCGGTGTTCGCGGCAGATGCCCAGAAAAATTCGCGGGATCTGCCATGCCATTTTCATCCATAGCGGAAGCCTCCTGCCATAGCTCATTTTGATGCCCGGCAGCTGATATAGTGGTAACGACGGAAACTCCTGCAAAAGATAGCTGTACGCTATGCCATCAGCAGCCAGCACTACGTCCCATCCATTGTCGAGAAACTTTCTGATCACAGGGGTAATCCGTGTGGCGTGACCCAGGCCCCAGTTGAGAGGACTGATAAGCACTTGCTTTTTTGCTTCCAATGGTGCAGGTTTTTTCTTTTTGTGTTGCTAAGTTTTTGATCTTTTGTAAATTTATAAAAAAAACGACGCGTGCTGAAATATCAAATTGCATTAACCCTTCTGCCCAGCATCGGCCCTAAGTTAGGGAAAGAGCTTGTAGCCTATTGCGGGGGTGTGGAAGCTGTTTTCTATGAAAAACCTGCACATCTGCAAAAGATTCCAGGCATCGGACAAGAGCTGGCGCGATCCATTACCGGGCAACAAGTTTTAGCCCGGGCGGAAGAAGAATTGCTCTTCCTTGAAAAAAATAATATCGCCCCCCTTTTTTATCTAGATAGCGATTATCCCATACGCCTGAAGCACTGCCCCGACGCACCGTTGATGCTTTATTACCAGGGCACAGCGCCCCTCAACGCCGGAAAGATAGTGGCTGTAATTGGCACGCGCAAAGCGTCAGACTATGGAAAAGTGGTCTGCGAACAGATTATCCAGGGCCTGTCGGTCCATAAAGACCTGGTGATCCTCTCGGGATTGGCCTATGGTATAGACAGCTGTGCACACAGGGCTAGCCTGGAACGGGATAGGCCCACCATAGCGGTACTGGGCCATAGTCTCGACAGAATATATCCCCCGCAAAACCATGCCTTGGCAGAAAAAATGAAGAAAAACGGAGGATTGCTCACAGAATTTGTAAGCGGCACGAAGCCCGACAGGGAAAATTTCCCCAGGAGAAACAGGATAGTGGCAGGCATGTCTGATGCCGTCATTGTAGTGGAGTCAGGAAGGAAAGGCGGCGCATTAATTACTGTCGACATCGCCAACTCCTATAACCGCGATGTGTTTGCCGTTCCCGGAAGACTTTCCGACACTTATTCCGAAGGATGCAATAACCTGATTAAAACAAACAGAGCAGCCCTGGTAGAATCTGCAAAAGATATTGACTACATCATGGGGTGGTCGCAAAAAGAACAACAAAAAGGCACCCAAAGAAAATTGTTCGTGGACTTGAATGATGATGAAGAGCAAATTGTTGCCGCGCTCCAAAAAAACGGGACGATGGGTATCGATGATCTGATCCTTGATACCCGGATGGGAGCCACAAAAATTGCCTCATCGCTCCTTAACCTCGAATTTGAGGGCGTGGTAAGATGCCTGCCCGGAAAATGCTATTGCCTGATAAAATAAATGGTGATTATTTTGCTGCTATGAGTGGCTTTTACAGGATCTCGAAGAAGAGATTACCTCTTAATGGCATGTCTTTTTGAGGCTTACGCCGGATACTGTTTTTAGCAGCCTGAAGGAAATACTGTCAACCAAGGTGCGTAATGCCATTTCAGGAAAAGTCTTAGTCATTGCTTACCAAATCCATATAAAACCCACGCAGGTATACGATTACAAATAATACACTACTGATCCCCGGGCGAACCCCGCAGCTCTTTGCGTATCTTTTGATGATCGATATGGTCGATATCTTCGCGGGTAGTGTTCATGGCTTTCCGGAAGAGCATCACGGCTATCAGGAGGGCTACACCAAAGAAGACCATCAGCAGGGTATTATCTTCTGAAAACAAAGCAAACTGATAGAGCCCGTGAAAAAAGGAGGCGCTGCCTAATGCAAGCATAGGGTATATGAACCGGCTGCCGGTGAACTTGCCGTAACTGATAAAGAAGCCCATAATAATAGCTATCAGAAGATGCGCAGGAACAGAAAAGAACCCGCTGGCCTCCGTAAAATGGCCGCCGCCGTTAGTTAAAACAAAATAAGCGTTTTTGGCAAGGACAAAGCCAAGGGCAATACTTATGCCAAAAAGAATGCCCTTTGTAGGGGAATCAAAAGTCTCCTTTTTGTTGAGAAAAATTACAAAAATGAGAAGCTTGGGTAACTCTTCGAGGAACCCCACTACCACAAAAGCATAAAACAAGGTGCGCTTCAGCGAACGAATGGTGGCCAGACCATCCGACTCCATAACGGCTATCAGAATAATAGCCACCACAAAAGCTATTATGCCGTATAACAGGCTGTCGCGTAGCAACAGGTAACTGTGCCTGTCAGAATGTTTCCTGCCTACAGCAAGGTAGAAAGAAGCTATCAGCGGAGCAATCAGTATAATAATGATAGGTTCGAAACTCATGGTGTTTTGTTATATTTGCTTTTAATTTGTGCATAAAATTAATGAAGCTGTGGCTAATTAGCACTATAATGGCACATTTTTTATTAACTAAACTTTCGCACTTAAAAATAGGAATAGTAAAATGGTGATTTTCTATAGGTTAACATCAAATAATAGTTTGACTTTGTGTTACTTTGATTCTTAGTGCATTAGTGGCAGACCTTCCGGAAGGCCACCAAGACACAAATGCACTAAGATTCACTAAGATAGTCGTAAAGCAAAATTGGAAAAATATTAAAACTTGATATAGAACGATTTATAAAACAATCTTTTAATAAAAGATTAATGAGTTCAGTTTAAAAAGTTCTTATGTTTTTAGGTTTGTAAGTTATTTAGTGTCCGGGTAGAGCAGGTCGTTGCCTTCCTGCTCCCCCACAGACCCGGACGAGCGGATTTCCCGCATCCGGTTCCTCTTAACCCGGTTTCGCTGAAAGAGAACTGTGATAGATTTTGGG
>Ga0307976_1001464_pt1 | contig 10954 bp, 10 predicted proteins | sample OrgLakmetagen919_FD_201836 | JGI IMG/M metagenome (GOLD analysis project Ga0307976, IMG submission 201836) | Saline water microbial communities from Organic Lake, Antarctica - #919 | ecosystem: Environmental > Aquatic > Non-marine Saline and Alkaline > Saline | place: Antarctica: Organic Lake... | reverse complement strand
CCAGTCCAGATCGCGGGCGACCAGCCTTCGATGAGGACCCCGATCTCCTACAGAAAATCGAGTAGTGTTTGCAAAGCAGAATCAATTTACCGCGCGAGTCTCAGGCACGGCGACCGACCGCAGCCAGCCGCATTGCGGGCGGTCATGCATGGTGCAGCACCGGCCATGCTGCAACAGCAAAATGAGTGGCGTCGTGAGCGGCAGCTGTGCAGGACCTTTCGGACCTTCGCTGCGCTTGCGCAGTTTCGGCTGCGCCTGCGAAGGCCATCGGTAGGAAAGGCAGAGAGCCGACATTCGCTGCGCCAGTCACCAAGGTTGACCTGCCCCCCGGAAGTTCCCTCGCCGTGATGTAGAGTCTGCCCAACCTGAGAAGGAGCAGACGACATAGAAAAAGCCGTTTCACCGAGGCGCAGATTATCGGGATGATCAAGGAACAGGAGGCTGGTTTGCCGACGGCGGAGCTGTGCCGGAAGCACGGCCTGAGCCCTGCGACGTACTACAAACTGAAGGCCAAGTATGGCGGGATGGACCTGTCCGACGATCGCCATTGGAACGCCATTGGTCCGAGAGACAATGGCGATGCGGCTGAAGCAACTCGAGGATGAGAACTCGAAGCTGAAGCGCCTGCTGGCGGATACGATGCTCGACAACGTTGTGCTGAAGGATCTCCTGGGAAAACCCTGACGACGCCGAAAGAGCGGCGGGACGCGGCGCTGCGGGCCATGCGGGATCATCCGATCTCACAGCGCCGGGCCTGCGTCCTGGTCGGTGTCGATCCGAAGACGGTGCGGCGCGAGCGCCCGCCCGACAATGCGGAGATCCGTGAGGAAATGCACAAGATCGCCGAGAAGCGACGCCGGTTCGGGTACCCCTCATCGGCAGATCGACGTGGGCTCAGGAAGTGCGGCGTTCCGCGTGACCGGACTTGAGCGAGGGTGGAAAAGTGCTCAATCCGGAGTGCCGGTCGAGTCGATGCTCAGCACCTCGGTCGGAAATCCGGTCATGATCGTAAATGAGATCGACAAAGCGACCCGCCCGCAGAGTGACAGCGGATCAGTGTCGGACCTGACCACGGCGCTTATGCAGATGCTTGAGCCGGAAACCGCTCGCCGTTTCGAATGCCCTTTTTTGCGACAGAGGTTCGATATGGCACGCGTGAGTTGGGTCCTCACGGCAAACGATCTTTCCACGATTGCGGTACCGCTCCGGGATCGCTGCACTGTTTTCCAGTTGCCGGAGGTGACGCCGCAGGTCGCTGGACAGATGTTCGATACGGTAGCGCGGGGCTTCCCGGAGGTTGATCCGGAGGTGCTCCAGATCGCGCGACGCTCGGTGGTGGCGGCAACAGAACGCGGCAACATGAGCTTGCGTCGGATCCAGCGGATCCTCGATCAGCTTGAGGAGGAACCGGCTCCGCTGCTGCACTGATCAGTGTTGGGTGAGATTCATTGAATGACCAAGGGCAGGAGCGCGGCGCTCCTGTCCTCGGCTTTATATCCCGAATTCCCCAAACAATCCGCTGATTTCGCTGTCCTGCCCTTGATATTTCGTCTATAAATCATGGTGTTGATGGTTGCGAGGAGCGTGTTTCACGGATCACCCGGAGAGTGCAGGTTTGCAGCGCGCAGATCGGGTGGCCCATCGCTCTTTGCAGCGCGCCTGTCCGCCCCGCGCGAGGGCCCGCTCCTCTGCATCCAGATGCAGGGCCATTATATAAGTGTACCATTCCGGTGGGTCGGAGATGATCCTGTGCCGCATGGAGGGTGCCGTACGCGAACTCGGCGGCCTCGGCCGGCGCGTGCGCCACTCCTTGTCGGTGCACACCATGTTTCGTCGCCAGCTCCGCCAGCGTCTTTTCCTCGCGGATCGCATCAGGCGCGACCTTTGCCTTGAACTCTGGCGTCTGCGTCTTCCTCTTCGTCATTTTGGACCGTCCCTCTCGTCATGCCCCCCCTAATAACTGGTCCAAATTTCCGGACTACCTCTGCATGCGGTATGTGCGTTCTCCAAGCATACAAAATGTGTCGGGGGATCCCGGAAATGCGTCCGGGATCCCGTGGTTTTGTCTGTGTCAGAAGGCGGGAGGGAGGTTGTTCATCAGATCCTCGAATTCCCGCCCGGAATATTCATCTGCAAGCTGCCGATCGATCGGAAGCCGGTCGAAATCGAGCCCCTCGTCGCGCGCGCGCTTCCCCGTAGATCGCGGTCACGATCGGGATCCATTCTGACAGGTGCTTCGCATCGTGATCGAAAAGCCAGACGCCGCATATTGAATGCTCGCCGCAGAAGCGATTGGCTCCATGATACGTGTCGACTTCTTTACCGATGTCGTCGATCATCTCGAGACGGTAGAACGAATGGCCAGAGCAGCGCCCGCGTGGGTGAAGCAGGAACCGGGATTGACTACAAGCGGGCAGTGCGTCCTCAAATCCGGCGTCGCAAAGGAGCTCATCGAGCCGGATCGCCGCGTTGCGAAGGCCCGCGACCTGTCCGGACGCGATGTGGTGATCCTCCGGACCCGCCTGACCGGTCAGTTCGAGCTGCTGGAAATTGAATACCTGCGCCCGGTACCACAGATAATCCCGGACGTACCGGACGATCTCGAGAAGCGCCGCCTCGGCGCGCTCCTCCGTGCGCCGGAAAATGTCTTCACCGGTGCTCGTGGTTCTCTTGACGCCGGAGGTGTTCCGCTTCGCGTCGGTGCACCCCAGGGCAAGGGGCTTTCTTGTGTATTCGTGCATGATCGTCTCCTGATTGATGGTTTCGGGCCTCTTTCGGCCCCGGGAACGGCCCATCCGTCAGGGCCGCTCGCGGGGCCGCCGGAGCTATGCTGGAATCGGGGTGACACGACTTGATCAGGCGGCGCGGCTTGTCGCGGCGCGCTCTGCAACGCTGTCGGTGAATGTGACGCCTTCGATGACCAAAGGCAGCTGGTTCGCGCCTTTCAGGCGCCGCCATGTCTTTACGGCGGCCTGAACAATGTTGAAACCATTGCCCCGTCGCCGAGCGTGACTTCCGGCGGAACCGCAAGGCCCCGCGCCTTGATATCGACGTGCGGCGCGCGAGAACTCTGCGAACTTTCGCGCGATCTGGAAGCCGACTATTGCCTGCGTCCGCTCGGGCGCGACCCCGAGAATGATCAGGATACACGCGGCCTGCGGTTTCGTCCGGGCCTGAAGGTAGACACCGTCATCCCAGTCATGGACATACCGCCGCGCCGAAAGATTGCGGCGCTGTCAGCGGTCATATTCCTGCTGCCATTCCCCGGTCAGGCACGGAACCACACCGGGCAATCCAGGTCAGCGGGCCGTCCACAGGCTCCGGCTGAACCAAGGCGATGATGTCTGTCTCGTTCCCTTTGGACGTTCCGGCGGGCTGGACCGCCCGAAACGACTTGCCGCCCTCTCGAACGTCGTCATCCAATTTCCCGGATAGCTCTTTGGACCTGAGGGGCGCGGGGTAACGTTCTGACCCTCGACGTGACGAGAACGACGTCCATCGTCTTTGCCATCAAACGGCAGGCCGCAACAAAAAATATCGATATATCATGTGTTCGCCATGATTTCGCCCAGCCACGAAAAATTGGGCTTGACACGGTGCGCACCAAAAACCGCCGTTTTGCGCAGCCATATGCCCCATCTACATTAAAAGACAAAATGGTGCCCGCGGGAGGACTCGAACCCCCAACAGTCCGATTAGAAGTCGGATATTCTATCCAGTTGAATTACGCAGGCACACTGACCCTTATCATCCGCTCAATCCTCGTTCGTGTCAAGAAACGCAGTCAATCGGGGGAGTGCCCCACCGGGTGCTGTAGGAGGCCGCGCGCAGAGCCTATCGGCGTGGCGGAGCGCCTGGCAGGGCCGTCGGCAGCCGCGCGAAGAGATCGCCGGAGGACGCATCGACCGGCAGCGTTCCGAGCCATGCCTTGACCGCTGCCCCGTCCCGCCAGTCGGGCCATAGGAAGCCACCCGTCTCGCCCTGCACGGGGTTGAACCGGTAGTCGCCCAGTTCGGCCAGCCGGTCGATCACCGCATGCGTGAGATGCGGAAATCCCGGCAGGAATTCGACCGACAGGATCGGCACCGGGTGCGACAGCCCGGCCAGCACCTCGATCTCGAACCCTTCCACGTCGATCTTGACGTAGCGCGGCAGGCCAAAGCGCGCGATCAGCCCGTCAAGCGTGACCATGCGCACCCGTTGGGTCGCATCCCACCTGACATGCTCGAATCCGGGCGCCCTGGCCGCGCCGCTGACGAAATCGGTGCGCAGCGACGATACGGTGGGATGACGCGAGGAGACGGCCATCTCGGCCTCGGTCTCGGACCCGCCGGCGGCGGCCTCGACCAGCGTGATGTCGCGCGGCAGCGTGCGGCGCAGGAACCCGGCAAAGGGCTGTTGCGGCTCGATCGCGACAACCCGCGCGCCCGCCGCCCGCATGGCGCGGCTGCGATTTCCGATATGCGCGCCCACGTCGAAAACCAGGTCCTGCGGGTCGAGCAGCTCGGCGTAGAACCGACGCCAGACCCGCATCATCGACGGATTGGTGTAGATCGTCAGTGACCGCAGAAATCCCAGCCAGTGCTGCATCGATCGTCCTTTCGTGTTGTCGTCATCAGGTCATGGCCCCACCGGACCACGACGCGGCCCCAAAAGCACCGCCAGCGATCCCGGCAGAGAGGCCGCGATCAGCATCAGCCCGAACGCCACGCTCGCGGCCAGCCCGCCGCTCGCCGTCGAGCCCGCCAGCGGGAACAGAACGACCGCAGCGCCCTCGCGCAGGCCCCAGCCGCTGATCGTCACCGGCACCAGCATCATCAGAAGAATGAGCGGCACGAACGCCGCAACGGCCACCGGGCTCAGGCCATGACCGACCGCGATGGCGCAAAACGCGAAGGCGGCCAGATTGCACAGCGTCGTCGCAAGGCTGAGCGCGATCTGCGGCACGATCACCGGACGCGCCAGCAGCGACTGCGCGATGGCGCACCGGACCCCGCGCAGCATTTGCCCCATACGCCCCCGTATCCGAGTGGCTGCGCAAAAGAGAAACGGCAGGCTTAGCCCCGAGGCGACAAAGATCGCGACGGGCGCGATCAGCCATGCCGGCCACTCGACCCCGCCGGGCCGCGCCACGGTGACTGCGAAAGTGACGGCGGTGACCACGAACAGCCCCGCCTGCCCTGCCAGACGCTCGAACAGCACGGCCTGCCCGGCGGCCAGAAGCCCCGCCGCGCCACGTGATCTGACGGCGCGGGCCGCATCCCCGACAACGCCACCCGGCACCGATACATTGACCGCCTGCGCCAGATAGTATTCGCGCAGCGCCTCGCCCGTGCCCAGACGGATACCGAGCCGGGCCGCCGTGATCTTCCAGCGGATCGCCGACAGCACCGTCTGCAGCGTCAGCATTGCCACCGCCGCGGTCAGCCAGCCGGGGCTGGCCGAGATCAGGCTGCGCAGCACGTCCTCGCCGCCCGCGACACGCCACAACAGTGCCAGAAGCGCAACCGCGAGCGTGATCTGCCCCGCGCGCAGCAGTCCGGCAGGCAAACGGTGCCACATCACCCGCCTGCCCCGCCCGGCACTGCACCGGATGAAAACGCCTCGATCAGAAGATCGCGCATGCGGTCCATGCCGACGACCGGCATATCGGGATCGGGGATCAGGCCATCCTCCCAACCAAGCTGCGAGAGCCGGTCGACCAGACGGGATGGTCCGATGACATGCACCGGCACATCGGCGCGATCGTCCAGCGCCACGAATTCCGCCGCCTGATGGTCGCCGATGACGATCATCAGTGGTGGATCATCGGCATGGCGCGCGGCATAGTCGAACACAGCCGACAGCGCGTAATCGATCGCCTTTCGGTATTGCGCGCGCACCCGGTCACGGTCGCGCCATACCTCCTTGGGGGTATCGCCCGACGCGGCCATCTCGTTGAAGATCCGCCCGTCGCCGATCTCGTCCCACGCCACGAGCGTCGGCACCGGCACCCAAGGCGCGTGCGACGATCCGGTCGCGATCTGCACGAAGACAGGCGCATCCTTGGGCGCGCGCAGCAACCGGTCCGTCGCGGCATAGGTGAACTGGTCGGGCATGGTGACCCAGTTGAACGGCGCGCCCTGATATCCGAGATCCTTTGCCGCAAGGATCGTGTCGAACCCCATGACCTGCGCCTCGGGCCAGGCCAGCGTGATCTGCGGCATCACCGCCGCGGTGTGAAACCCCGAGCGCGCGGCGAGGTGATAGAGCGTCTCGCGCCCCGAGGCCAGGACCGCCCCGTAGCGGACCTGATCGCTGACCCACAGCCCGTTCGCGAAGGTGGCATGCGACAGCCAGCTCTGGCCGCCCCGGGTCGGCGCACGCAGCAGGTTCGAGGCCATCGACAGGCCAAGACCCTCGAGCCGCGCCGCGTTGCGCCTCAGCGTGTCGAGGTGCAGATCCGCGTAATATGGCGTATCGAGGCTGGTGCGCCCGTAGCTTTCGACGAAAACGATCAGGACGTCGCGGTCGATCCGGTCGAACAGGCCGGTCTCTCCGGCATAGGGATCGGTCGAGGACGCAACGCGAAAGACCCGCAATTCGCGCAGCGTGTCGCGCGCCAGCACGGCCCGTTCGACAGCGATCCGCGCGGTGAAGGCCGCACCGGGCGCAGAGACCGGCAGCCGCCACGCGCCCATCGACTGACCGACCTGAGCGACCGCAAGACCTGCGCAAAAGGCAGCACCCGCGACAGGCACGCCCTTCGCGCCGCGCGGCACGGCAATCGCGGCCCAGACACCGGTCGCCCACCATATTCCTGCGGCCACGGCCACCAAGGCCAGCATCGCGCCGAGGGCCGCGAATGCCGTGGGCAGGATGCCGATCGCCCCGGACAAGAGCCGCAGCCCCGCCTCGACAAGGGCCAGATCGGCCACCGGGTTGAAACCGCGCGCGAGCGCCGTGAACATCGCGAAATCAGCCGCTTTCAGAACGCAGAGCACCGTGATCGCGCCGGTCATCGCGATCCTCAGGCCGAGGGCGACACGCCCCCCGGCCGCGATCAGCGCCAACAGGATGGCCGGCAATTCAAGTGGAAACATCGACAACGCCCGCCAGGTCAGCGCGTCGGGATGGTTGGGCTGTATCAGCACCAGATGCAGGATCATCGCGGCCAGCCCAAGCCGCAACCCCGCCGATGCCGCCACCCGGCTCATGCGCGCCTCCGGTGGAGCCACTGCACGTCTCGCCCGAAGGACAGGGCCAGCGCCAGCGCGGCGGCGACACAGGCAAGACCGGTCAGCACCGAGGGCAGATCTGGGGCCTGCAGCGCGATGAGCACGGCGATCTGCAAGACACAGGCAACCTTGCGCTCGAAGCGATCCGGCAGCGGCCGGGCAAGCCATGGAAAGAGCAGACCGGCCACCGCGAACGCATAGCGCGGCAGGCCCAGAAGCAGCACCAGCGGACCGGCGCTGCCAGACACGAACGCGTTCACCGCGAGGATCAGGCTGAGCCCTGAATCGACCTCCATGTCGAACCGCGCCCCGAAGGCCGAGGTCAGATGCTGCCGTCGGGCGAGCCAGCCATCGAGCCCGTCAAGGCCGAGGGCCAGAACGGCAATCGTGAATACAGCCCAGGCCGGTCCGCTTCCACCTCCGAGGATGGGTGCCACAAGCGCCACGGTCAGAGCAAGACGCACCAGCGTGACCAAATTGCACAGCCCGATGGCGGAATGCGGATAGCTTCCGCGCATGAAACCCGCGACCGCCCCGCAGGCAGACAGGTACAGCGCGGTCACCACGGCGGCGTGCGGCATGCTGCTGCCGAACACGCCCAGGGACAGGGCACATACGACCCCGGCCCCAAGCAGGGCGGCCACAGCAAACCGTAGCGCCCACGCGGGCACAAAACGCGGCGGCCGCGTTTGGCGCACGGGGGGGGTCATGTCGGGATGCGCGTTGGCCATCCCCTTCATTTTAGCACGAAGCTGACAGGATCAAGCCCGCCATGCGCGGGCCTGACACCTTCGGTGCCAACAGGCCGACAGAGGCCGCGCTTCCCGGATCGCCGGGCCTTCCCCCTTGCCGTTCCACCGGTGCTGCGGTTACGTGGCACTCGCACCCGTACCCGTCCGCATGAGGCCCAAGTGAGCACATCCCGCAAGATCATCGTCATCGGAGCCGGCATCTGCGGGCTGAGCTCGGCGATCTGGCTGCGGCGCGCGGGCCACGAGGTCACGCTGCTCGACCGCGACCACCCCGGCGCCGGTGCCTCCTGGGGCAATGCGGGGCTTCTGGCCGGATGGGGGATCGTGCCGGTGAACACGCCCGGTCTGATCCCCACCGCGATCAAGTACCTGCGCGATCCGAACGCACCGCTTTTCGTGCAATGGTCCTATCTGCCTCGGATGCTGCCATGGCTCTGGCAGTTCATGCGCAACGCCAATCCCCGCGACACCGCCCGCATGGTCGAGGGGCTGATCCCGCTGGTCGGCGACAGCGTCGATCAGCACCGCGCGCTGGTGCGCGGCACGCCTGCCGAGAAATGGCTGGCCACCAGCGATTTCGGCTACGCCTATGACAGTCGCGCCGCCTTTGACGCCGATGCCTTTTCATGGCGGGTCAAGCGCGAGGCCGGCCACGTGCCCGATGTGGTGACCGGAGGTGCGGTGCGCGAGGTCGAACCGATGCTCGGCCCCGCCACGCAATGTCTGGCGCTCTTGAAAGGGTATGGGCATATCCTCGATCCCGGCGCGTACATGACCGATCTGGCAAATGTGCTGGAGGCCGAGGGCGGGCAGGTCAGGCAGGCCGATGTGCAGGACATCACGCTCGACGGCGGGCGGATTGCGCAGCTTGAGACGGATCGCGGCCCGATGCCCTGCGACGCGGCGGTGCTCGCGGCGGGGATCTGGTCGAAACCGCTGATGCGCAAGCTCGGGCTGCGCGTGCCGCTGGAGGCCGAGCGCGGCTATCACCTGCATTTCCGGGGGCCGTCGCAGATGCCGCGCCACCCGCTGATGATCGCCAGCGGCAAGTTCGCGGTCAATCCGATGGCGCACGGGCTGCGCTGTGCCGGCACCGTCGAGCTGGGCGGGATCACCAGCGGGCCGACACGCGCGCCGCTCGATCTGATCCGCCGCGAGACGGCGCGCGTGTTTCCCGCGCTCACCTATGAGAGTGCCGAGGAATGGATGGGGTTTCGTCCCTCCACCCCCGACAGCCTGCCGCTGATCGGCGAGATCGGATCGACCGGTGTGCATGCGGCGTTCGGTCATCAGCATATCGGGCTGACGGCGGGGCCGAAAACCGGGCGTCTGGTGGCCGATCTTCTGTCGGGAAAGCGCCCCAACCTCGATCTTGCCCCCTATGACGCGAACCGGTTCACCTGACACCGGGCGCAACCCCCGCGATCTTTCAAAGATCGCGGTCCGAAATCTTTGCAAGATTTCGGTTCCCGTCACTCGTAGCTGCGCAGATCCTCGATCACCTTGCCGTCATTGGGCAGGCTGCCGGGCGGCACGATCTCTATAAGACCCTTGAGCTTGAGCGTATCGGTGACGGCGGCGGCATAATGCTCTGCCTCGCCGGACGTGGCCTCAATCCGAACGGTCATGACATCGGCCTCGCCCTCGCGGCTGGCAATGACACGCGCGCGCGAAATACCGGCATGACCGGCCACCAATGCGGCCACCTGCTCGGGGCGGACGAACATGCCCTTGATCTTGGTGGTCTGATCGGCGCGGCCCATCCAGCCCCTGATCCGCGTGTTGGTGCGTCCGCAGGGGCTTGCCCCCTCCATCACCGCGCTGAGATCGCCGGTGGCGAAGCGGATCAGCGGATAGTCGGGGTTGAGCGTGGTGACGACGACCTCGCCGACCTCGCCGGGCGCCACGGGATCGCCTGTGCCGGGGCGCACGATCTCGACGATCACGCCCTCGTCGACGATCATCCCCTCCTGTGCCGCGCTTTCATAGGCGATGTTGCCCAGATCGGCGGTGGCATAGCATTGCAGGCAGGCGATACCGCGCTCCGCGTATTCGGCCCGCAGCGACGGGAACAGCGCGCCGCCCCCGACCGCCGCCTTGGTGATCCGCAGCGGCAGACCCATCTCGTCGGCCTTGTCGAGGATGATCTTCAGGTAATCGGGCGTACCGGCATAGGTCGTCACACCGACATCATGCGCGGCGCGGGCCTGCAATTCGGTCTGGCCGGTCCCGGCGGGCAGCACTGCCGCGCCCACGGCGCGCGCGCCGCTCTCGAAGATCATGCCGGCGGGTGTCAGGTGATAGCCGAAACAGTTCTGCACGATATCGCCCGGCCCCACGCCGCAGGCATGCAGAAACCGGCCCACCCGCCACCAGTCGTGATCCGTGCCGCCCGGCTCGTAGATCGGACCGGGCGATTGAAAGACATGCGCGAAGCCGTGCGCCGGCATCCGCGTCAGCCCGCCGAACGGGGCCGCAGCACCCTGCGCGCGCCCCAGATCGGATTTGCGAAGCACAGGCAGCGGCGCGAGATCCGCGGCGCTGGTGATCGTCTGCGGGTCCACCCCGTCGAGCGCCCCCCCGTACCCTGACAGGGCCTGCGCCCGCGCAATCTGCTCGGGCAAGGCACGGGCGAGCGCCTCGGCGCGGTGCTCTGCGCTGCGGGTCTCCAGATCGTCGTAATGCTGCGTCATGCCACCATCCTTTGGCGCGGGGTCCGGGAAAGACGAACGGGGTGTCACGCAAGCCACCGCTTGCGCCGGCGATAGCTGCGCACATCCCGGAACGACTTGCGGCCCTCTTCGGCCATGCCGAGGTAGAATTCCTTGACGTCCGGGTTCTCGCGCAGATCCGCGGCGGGGCCGTCCATGACCACGCGACCGGATTCGAGGATATAGCCGTAATGCGCGAACCGAAGCGCGACATTGGTGTTCTGCTCGGCCAGAAGGAAGGTGTATCCCTCCGTCTCGTTGAGCGATTTCACGA
>Ga0307976_1001459_pt1 | contig 10977 bp, 13 predicted proteins | sample OrgLakmetagen919_FD_201836 | JGI IMG/M metagenome (GOLD analysis project Ga0307976, IMG submission 201836) | Saline water microbial communities from Organic Lake, Antarctica - #919 | ecosystem: Environmental > Aquatic > Non-marine Saline and Alkaline > Saline | place: Antarctica: Organic Lake... | reverse complement strand
CCTCAAGACCCACTTTGGCCTTGAGTTCGGGACTGTGTACCTTACGTTTTTGAGCCTCGCTCATTTTTCTTATCCTGGTTGCCGGATAGCAGCTTAAACTATTGTCTGGAATATGGGGTCCACTTTAAGTCGTGAAACAATTTAATTTAGAAAAAACTGCTATAACACCATTTTTCTTAATATTAAACGGAATTTGCATCCTAGTATCCCGACCGAATAATTAATTTTTTGGTCAGCTTGGAATTTTGTTGGCTGGTTCCAATCCGCTCCGAGTGCTTTAAATACCGTGCTTGCCGTCTGCATCAAAGGTAATCTGTTGCATGCCGTAAGGCTCTTCTTGCCTATGGCCAACGCAACACTATGGAGTGGTCAAGTACTTTATGACAGCCAAGTTAAGCGGCTTTTCTCAGTTCGATACCCGCTGCCTCGCAACCTAAGGGGCGGATGTAGCCTAGCGTAGAGTGCAGCCGTCGACTGTTATAAAACATCACAACGTAATTCAGAATGTCCCGCTGTGACTCAATGCGAGTCTGGTAGCTTCGCCACTGCACACGCTCCTTTTTCAGGCTCGCAAGCTCTCAGTGACCGCGTTGCCGCTGCCAAATGGCGATGTTCAAGGCATCTGTTACTAGCCTAGTGGTCATCCGGGACCCCATGCTCCAACCTACTATCCGTCAACTGAACAAATCGATGAACACCGCCAGATACAGCCCGCCCTCTCGGGTCCAGGTGTAAGTGATGTCACCGACGTATGCTTGATCAGGCTCAGCAGCACTAAAGTCGCGTGCCAGTACGTTGTCGAACACCGGCTGTTTGTGGTTACCTTAAACTTCTTCCGATACCGAGCTTTAACGCTTGCTTCGCGCATCAACGACCGCGCCTTTTGCCGCCCTACTTGATAGCCCAGAGCGTTCAGTGCGTGCTTCATCCGCCTGGAGCCATTGCTCTTGTCGGTACTTTGAGCGACCTCCTTCACAGCCTCAATCATCGCCTCATGCTCCGCATCCGACGGCCTGTGGCGTTGACGCTGACAATACCGGTAATAGGCATTGCAACTAACACCCAAGAGCCGACTCATCACGTCGACTGGCCAGGTCTTCTTGTACTGGGTAATGAACGCACACTACGATGCGTTTCCTTCGCAAAGAAGACCGTCGCTTTTCTTAAGATATCTTTCTCCATTTTCAGGCGACGATTTTCTTCTCGCAACTGGCGAATTTCCAACTGTTCTGTGGTCAGTTTGCCGCTCCTTCTGAAGGCCTGCCCATCGACCGACTCATCCTCTTTAATCCAACGCCCCAGCATGCTTGGATTGATTTCCAGACTGCGCGCCGCGTGGGCCCTTGAATATCCCTGCTCCAGCACAAGGCTGATGGCGTCCAGCTTAAATTCTTTTGAGTACAGCTTTCTTGTGGTCATTTACGTTCTCCAGTTTCAGGGTATTATTCCTTAACTGGGCTGGTCAAATCCATTCAACCACTTCAGACAGACTCAATGATAGTAGGTGTTGTTGAAGGGGGTTTTGGGTGGGCACTAAATGTCTAAACGCAAAGCGGCCCCAAGAAGGAGCCGCTGGTAGTACTAAGTAGAGCTGACTATTTAACTTTACGTCGAGAGAAGCCAAGACCTGCTAAGCCAAGGCCGAGGAGAAGTAGGGAACCAGGCTCTGGTACTTCGCTGCTGCGGATCGTAAACCGGTCAATCGAGAATCCATTTCCACTGAAAGATTCGACCTTAAACCCATCGCCAAATCCACCTACCATTGCCCCCACCAAAGTCGTTGATGGTGAGTCAGCTATATCAAAATCCATCATGGCGTCTTTGTCAAAATCCAACCGAGCGATGTCGTTGGAACCATAGTTCGTCAGCGTGATTGAGACAAGTTCAACCCATTCGCTAAACGAAAAGGTGATGTATTCAGTCCCACAGTCATTGTCAACTTGGCTCGGTACGTCACAACCGTCATTATCATAATTGATGCCGAAAGAATTAGACGTCTGGTTAAGCATAAATGTTCCGTTGCCAGGATCTGAACGGGCAGATAATGTAGCTGTCACGCCACCTTTTGTCACTGCACCACTTTCCAGTCCGTCCAGCGCAAGACCTTCGGCCCCGTCTCCACTGTTGGCAGCTAAGTTAAAAGTGATTAAGCCTGCCGATGCCGACAGAGGTAACAGTGAAAAGATTAGAATTCCAAGCAGTTTTTTCATTAAGGGATAACTCCATTTACCGCATTTGCGTTCTGCGGGATATAGCAAATGTAGACGTAAATTAGAGAGCAATAATTATACCTAATACTCTATCTACATGATTCTAAGATCTTTTCCTGCTGATCTTGTCTTCGGCCTAGCAACAAGTGTAAAGAAAGTCGACGGTATTAGGCGTCTAAAGCTCTTCCACGACAACTACAGCTCATAGTCCACGTAAGTCTGAAGTACCTCCTCCTTAGTAATCCCAAGGTATCTCATAGTCACAGCCGTAGTACTGTGGTTCAGCACCTTAGAAATCATTTCTACAGGAACACCATCACTGTACATCGCCCAGCCTCTAGTTTTACGCATGCTGTGAGTCCCTAGCTTCAGCCTGAGAATGTCTCCGACCTTACTAAAGGCTCTTGCCACCGTCGATCTATTCAGCGGCTTAGATACCATGCTGGCTGTACGGTTACTGTGGAGTGGTCAAGCACTTAGTGACAACCCAGTTAAGCGGCTTTCCTCAGTTCGACACCCGCTGCTTCGTAACCCATGGGGCTGATATAGCCCAGCGTAGAGTGCAGTCGTCGACTGTTATAAAACATCACAACGTAATCCAGAATGTCCCGCTGTGACTCCGTACGGGTCTGGTAACTTCGCCACTGCACACGCTCCTTTTTCAAGCTCGCAAAAAAGCTCTCAGCGACCGCGTTGTCCCAGCAATCGCCTTTGCAGTTCATGCTGCCAACAAAGCCGTTAGCGTGTAGCAACCGCCGATAAGCGTTGCTGGCATATTGAGAGCCTCGATCCGAATGGACGACTAAACCGGGCTTTGGTTGCCGCTGCCAAACGGCCATGTTCAAGGCGTCTGTTATCAGCCTGGTGGTCATCCGCGACCCCATGCTCCAACCTACTATTCGTCGACTGAACAAATCAATGAACACCGCCAGATAGAGCCAGCCCTCTCGGGTCCAGATGTAAGTGATGTCACCGACGTATGCTTGATCAGGCTCAGCAGCGCTAAAGTCTCGTGCCAGTACATTGTCGAACACCGGCTGTTTATGGTCGCTGTTGGTGGTTACCTTAAACTTCCTCCGGTACCGGGCTTTGACGCCGGCTTCAAGCATCAGCGACCGCGCCTTTCGCCGACCCACTGGATAGCCCTGCGCGTTCAGGGCGTGCTTCATCCGCCTGGAGCCATAGCTCTTGTCGCTACTTTGAGCGACCTCCTTCACAGCCTCAATCATCGCCTCGTGCTCCGCATCCGGCGGCCTGTGGCGTTGACGCTGACAATACCGGTAATAGGCATTGCAACTAACACCCAAGAGCCGACTCATCACGTCGACTGGCCAGGTCTTCTTGTACTGGGTAATGAACGCACACTACGATGCGTTTCCTTGGCAAAGAAGACCGTCGCTTTTCTTAAGATATCTTTCTCCATTTTCAGGTGACGATTTTCTTCTCGCAACTGGCGAATTTCCAACTGTTCTGCGGTCAGTTTGCCGCTCCTTCTGAAGGCCTGCCCATCGACCGACTCATGCTCTTTAATCCAACGCCCCAGCATGCTTGGATTGATTTCCAGACTGCGCGCCGCGTGGGCCCTTGAATATCCCTGCTCCAGCACAAGGCTGATGGCGTCCAGCTTAAATTCCTTTGAGTACAGCTTTCTTGTGGTCATATACGTTCTCCAGTTTCAGGGTATTATTCCTTAACTGGGCTGATCACATCCATTAAACCACTTCAAAATAACTCTTAGTAACTCCGACAGAGAGCTATCCCATCAAATTAGAAGATTGCAAGAGACGGCAATAGAGCAGGAAATAGAGATAGTAATAAAAGGCACTGTCTATCCTGAGTAATTGGGAAAGTGTGACCGTTTAAGGGGCTTCGCCAGCCCCTCTCAGCTGCGCTGATTCACCTTGGCAGGTATTTGACGAAGACAACATTACTGTGCAAGTTTACAGAGCGGTACAGGGAGAGGTCCCGATGGCCGTGAAGACGATAGCGGCCCTCCGTGGCCGCTTTTTATTTGCGAGTCGTGCTCAACCGCCAATTGCATAGAATTACGTTTGATTACTCTCCTGCTGAAGCAGAAATACCAATCGTCACATGGTTCCTTGAGAGCCTAGACCACAAGCTTGAGCCACATCAGGCAAACTTGACGATCAGCGACATGAATTTTGGTCGGGGCGGCCTCGACATCTCATGGTACTTGACGGGAAGCTTCACTGAAGACTTTGAATCGGAGCTAGAGGAGCAATTTGAGTGGGTCTGCCGAAAGGCAAATAGAGATCTCTAGCCCTATATCCGGAGCAAGGCACCATAAACCTCCACAAGAAGCTCGACAGACAGGCATAGGCAATGCAGGGAAGGCAAAAACTGGGTGACTACATACGGTCTGTATACCATTCTGCGCTGGCGAACCTAGGAACCCTCTATTTCTATTTCTTCAGGCCCAGAATATTCCTTTCGCGAGTGAGTCGAAGTCCATCTATTTTCGATGGCATCAAGTTTGTCCTCTGGATGATCGTCTTAGTCGGCGTTTTGCAAGCAGTTTCTGATCGCCTCTTTAAATATGCAGGCTTCGATTCATTTAGTGAGTTTTCCTCTTGCGATTTCGACGTAGCCACGGAGTTTGCGCAAAGGCCTGAGATTGAAAGATGGCTGAATGATCGAAGAGCACTCGCAAAAAACGATCAGTACTCCTCGCCTGAGTATATGGGCATGAAGTTCGTAGGCCCTGGACTTCAAGTCGCCACGGGTGATGTTGAAGTCGACAAGCAAAATGCTCAGGTGCTTGAGTTCGGGCTCGCCACAAAAATCGTCTTTCCTCAATATTGCTTTTTTGACGCCGACGTTCCGCAGCTAGCTTTTGTTAAATTTGGGTTCGCCTCCGTCCTTTTCGATATGGTCCGACGAGACGACGTAAACAATGAGGTTGTGGCCGTCATTTTCATGCTTACCATATCTGCAATTTTTTCAATCAGTGTCTGGTACGGGTTGCTCAGACTGGGAACATTTGTAAATGTTCGAAGCGTATTCCTGCTATCGCTTTATTCAGTAACGATTTGGCATGTGCTTATCTATGTTCCTCAAGCTATTCTCGGAATATATTACTCCTTTGACGAGAGCTTATCCCTGCACTTCGATTTCTGGGGTTATTACCGTTGGGTTTTGGTATATTCGTTTGCCTCAGCTCTCACAATGCTTGGCTTTTTGTTCTTTTATTTGACGGCAGTATCGCAAGCTAGGCTCTGGAAAGTAATCACTGGGACACTCGTTGGGGCCAGCGCGTCATGCCTTCTAGTGCCACTTGTGATGGTCCCGATCCTATACCTGATTTACAAGTTCGGTTACTGGCTTAACCTTCTAACGCTCTAGCTATCTTTGCCCAGTTATAGGCCTGGCCCAGTGGCTTTACGATCGCGCCTGGATGAATTGCATCTAGGTACGTAAACCAAGCAGGGACACCTCCCTCACCAACCAGAATTTGCTGGGTGTCACTTGTGCGATGGGAGCTAACGAGGCTGTAGGAAAACTCTTCTCAGAGCCCAACCCGCAGCCACTCTGTTGTTTTTTCAAACCCTGCTATCAACTGCTGCAAGTTTGATCATTTGACGGCAACACCGCAGCATTATTAATATCTGGCACTAAAGGCCCTTCACATAGCCGTCTGTGGCCTATTTCTGGCCATATTCTAGCCCTGGCATCATGCCGCTAACTGCCCATAGTTCGCCAACGTCTCAATGTTGTGGACCAAACAATACAACTGCCACTGACCTGCACTTTCTTTTTGCTCCGCAGGCTGAAGCGATTCAAACGCTTGTTGTCGCTGATGTAGCCGAACACGGGCTCAACCACGGACATACGATAACCGAAAATTGCTTTGCCTTGCTGGCTATCTACTCGGTATTTCGTCCAGTCGATGTAATTGGGTGCGCGTTTGTTTTCAGCGGTGAATGAGACCTGTCGGCCGTTGCAGTGATTCGCCGACGCAGGATTCTGCATGCATTGGTGCTTCTTCGGACAGCGACAACATTGGAGTATGTCGCCTTCGAAATGTGCCCAAATTGTTCAAAGGTGCCAGGCTGGAGCTGTTTCTGGTAGTTGATGACGACCATGGCATTCTGGTCGAGGTTACAAGGCTTGAATAGGGGTTTGGCTCTCGACATTTGACCACTCCTACCAAACCGACACGGAATTTTTGGATTTCTCTAAAACCTCAACGTTCGAATTAAGTGGCTTGCCGAAGACAGGCTCTCTTGCAGGAAGGACTAGACGTGCGCTTGAGTGATCGCCAATGGTCTCATTATTCCTCGCCAACTCCTTCGTCGGGCACACGTGCCGTATCGGGAAGTGTGTCCGATCAGCGGATTTATCCCAGAGTTGCCGCTCAGCCAGCGCTTGCACAGCACCGAAATAGTCCGGAAAGAGCTTTGCTTTCGTGATGCCCTCTTTCGCCAACAAACACAGTAACTGCCGAGAATCACTCTTAGCTAGAGTGATTCGATGGAACCACGTTCTCCGTGGGAACCCGTTCATTCCTTCATCACCATGGATGTCTGTGACAAAAAATCCAGTGAGCGACGATCTATCTGATCGTCGTCTATGCTGGTGTTCCCTGTAAGGGTAAAACTCCCTCTTAGGCCAGCAGATTCGAGTTAGATGTTGCTGGGGCGGTGACGATGGTGAATAAGTCCTTGCCACGAAATGATCTACTAAATTCCAGAGGAAGAACAAAAAGTGCCCAGACCGAGACAAGCCATTTACCTTAAGTGTGGCTGACACTAAAGAAAACAGGCGCAACTCATTGTAGCGCCTGTTTTCCTTAAAATGGAGTGTTAACTAAAACTGGAAAAATACTTTTCCAGTTCTGATTTTTCCTAAATTATCCGTTTTCCAATCAGAAAAACACTTATTTGTTAGAGTCACCAACATCAACCATTCCGACTAACCGAGCCTTTTTGTTAAAGCTTAATATCGAGGTGCAACCACGACTTTCACAAATCACAGCAATGAACGCATCACTGAAATCTGCGTTTCCATTCGAGAAACGCTTGAGCGCCAGATAAACTAAGTCCGCTTCATCAACCATCAGTTGGCGGGTGGTAAGAAGGCTACTCACTATTCCTTCAATAGCGGTTTTCGACTGGTCGTAACACGCCTCCAATACCCATACAGTTTCAACCAATACAATCGAAGATATAAAGCCTGGGTTACGCGAGGTAAGGTTATCTTCAATGATTTTGTTGGCTTGCTCGGCCTGGATCGGATCGTCCTGTGTCAGATAGCGCACCAGAATACTTGTATCGAGTCCGATCATTGACTTGCCCTGTGTCGTATAGCTGAGTCCATTTCTTCAATGCTCACGACTCGCTTGGACGCAACAATGCCTCGCAGGCGACTAACGTCCTCAACAGCTGCAAGAACTTCCCAATGGCCATCTGATACCTTTATGAACTCGACTCGATCTCCTGGCCCAACTTTCAATTCAGCCCGCACATTGGCCGGAATCGTGATTTGTCCTTTACTGGTTACGGTTGCTGTGGTCATTTCCTGCCTTTCCTTTAGTCTTATTCCTTACTTTGTGTAAGGTATCATGGGGGTAAAAAAATAGCTTCTTGCAACTCCGTATTCCTATGTGCGTAGTGACAGTCACATCCACCGCGGAGGGGATACCATAAAAGCGTATTCACGCTGCGATTCTGGATACTGGTTTTCGAAGCCTGCCCCGAGATCAATACTTGGCACCTCAGATAAATTTTGCAGTAGCCGTTCTCAATTCTCTGGCGAAACGCTTGCGCTTTCCGTGAGATCCAAGACTTTAGTAAGACTGAATGCGTGTAAGCGATTCAAAACTTCAGAATCTACGTTTTCGCACTCTGAACAGTCATCCTGATGCCCGCGAAACACCCAAACCGCTGGCGAAAAATCGCCAAAAATTGGCCCCCAAGGGGACAGGGCATCAAGAAAAGCCTCCGCAGACTCGCAGTCGTGCAAGACAACAATCTTCTTTTCCAAAGGTCCATCGGTAGATTTCATGAAAACTCGCTCTTACCTTTTCGGAAGATTTGTTGTGATATCTAACTCCTAGGCTAAACCGCCGGTGCGGCGCTCAGTGGAGTACCGGTCGGTTTGAACGAGTGGTGAACGCCCAGCATGGGAATAAACTAATGAGGTGGAAGTTCCCTGTGGAAAGATCACCGTTCAGCCGGTTTTACCTGATTGAACGCTAACCACTAACGAATGGCAAGGGCTAACCCTTCAGGCGCTGTCTGGAGGAAGCCGCTAGCAAAACCGCGAGCTGATGAACAAGAACATCATTAGAGGCGTAGGCCGGAGGCGAGTTGGCACAAGACAACGAAGCTGCATGGTCTGATGGCCGCCGTGAATGATGCAGTTGTGCAGCGACAGTGTATGTCCTTATCTGGGGCGGTCCGACGCATCGGGGTCTGCTCAACGAGCGATCGGTCAATTACCAGTTAGGCCACTGGTCAATCAAGCTTGGGCGCAGCCGTTGCCACCGCCAGTTGCGAGCGAACGAGATAGACACCGATAGCGGCGATGGGGGCAACCCCGCCGGTGATTGAGCAGAAGTCAGCAGACGGCATAGTAGCCAAACGCCCATCGTAATGGTTGGGACACAGTGAAGGCCTGAACCCGAAAATCAATGAGGAGCCTGTGCAGCTCAACGATTCCATATCCGACTGGACTGAGGAACGTTGGCGCAAAATCAGAAGCCATCATTGGGGTAGGAGGAGGTAATCGGCCATCTTACTCTGAATGTTTTCGGGAAACGCCCTGTGCGGATCCGTATGCAGGGTGTTGTGGGGGCTGGGGGTTAGATACCCCCGGCTACCCGATTACAACTGTGATTATTGGTATTAGTGCTGCCCCTGGAAACTAGGGTTTTGCTTTTGTTTTTATTGAATATTATCGTGCTGCCTTTTTTGGTACTAGCTAAGCTTATTTAGCAGAAGGAAATGTTTTTGAAAAGTCTTTAACCATATCAGACATAGCTTTTTTTGTTTGCTCTACTTGTCTAATAGTTGCTCCACTGCCATATTCTGCATAAGCAGACCATACAATAGTTTCATTGCTTACATCAATGACTCTCATTGAAAAATCAAAAACACCATCCCACCAAGCTCCATCTGTACCGACTTTATCTATTTTCGCAACATAAGGAATAGATTTTTCTCTAGCCACAACCATTATATTTTTATTACCTGAGTTTATCTCTTTAACTCTATAACCTTGCTCTACAAATGCATAAAAAGCTACACTTGCTCCTTGGCCAGTCAAGCCTATCATTTTAACATTATTTATTTTTCCCTTATATTCAGGAGATGTTGTTGAAACTATTTTCTGAGTAGCACAACCAGAAATAAGAAATAAAGCGACTAAAATAAAACTGATTAATGGATTTTTAATTGTATGCATTGCTTTATCCTTAATTAGCTATTAACGCCACCAACACAGGCAGAGCGATAGCGAGGTCCAGCCCATGCGCTTTTTGCATAGGCGATTGTGCTTGGCTTTGTGTACGCCCAGCATGGGCATGAACTAATGGGGTGAAAGTCCCCTGTGGGAAGATCACCGTTCAGCCGGTTTTACTCGATTGAACGCTAACCACTAGCGAATGGCAAGGGCCAACCCGTGAGGCGCGGTCTGGAGGAAGCTGCAAGCTGATGAACAAGAACATCATATGAGGCGCAGGCCGGAGGCGAGTTGGCACCAGACGACGAAGCCACGTGATATGACGGCCACCGTAAATGATACAGTTGTGCAGTGAAAGTTCATGCTCTTATCTAAGGCGGTCCGACGCATCGAGATCTGCTCAACGAGCGATCGGTCAATTACCAGTCAGGCCACTGGTCGATCAAGCCTGGGCGCAGCCGTTGCCACCTGCGGTTGCGAGCGAACAAGGTGGACACCGATAGCGCCGATGGGGGTAACCCCGCAGGTGATTGAGCAAAAGTCAGCAGCGGCCATAGCAGCCAAGCGCCCATCGCAATAGTTGGGACACGATAAAGGCCTGAACCTGAAAATCAATGAGAAGCCTGTGCAGATCAACGATTCCTTATGCGACCGGAGTGAAGAACGTTGGCGCAAAATCAGAAGCCATTATCGGGGTAGGGGGAGGTGATCGGGCATCTTACTCTGAACGTTTTCGGGAAACGCCCTGTGCGAATCCGCATGCAGGGTGTTGAGGGGGCTAGGGGTTAGATACCCCCGGCTACCCGATTAGGTGATCTATTTTTCATCACACACAAATCGTGAATTTGTATAGCCTATATTTCTGTCATCTCTCTCTACTTGGTCTTTCATTTGCATACATGCTTCTAAGGAATTAAATGTTTCGACAACTCCAGCATACGTACCACCCATAATTTGCGCCGCAGCAGAATATGGGTCTTTATAATATTTTTTCAATTCATACTCTGTACTAAAACAGCCTTGTAGAGCAAATACCAAGCAAAGTAGTAGCGCCATTTTTATCATGATATTGTCCATTTAAAATGAGTGTTCAGACTTTCTTGCCAGCACCATACAAGGCTGTAGAAAAACTCTTTATAGAGTCGAGCCCACTGCCTGATTCCTCAATTTTATTGTCCCAGCCATCCGCCGGCCGATTTTCCCGATCCTGATGTCCAGCTAGCTAATTAGAGCTTTGGCGCTACTCGCAGCACCATCTGTGGCTGCCAGGACCTCTGTCTAAAGGGCTGCTTGCCTCCAGCTTCACGCCGCCATCTGCCCATAATTTGCCAGTTTCTGAATGTTA
>Ga0307976_1001455_pt1 | contig 10996 bp, 9 predicted proteins | sample OrgLakmetagen919_FD_201836 | JGI IMG/M metagenome (GOLD analysis project Ga0307976, IMG submission 201836) | Saline water microbial communities from Organic Lake, Antarctica - #919 | ecosystem: Environmental > Aquatic > Non-marine Saline and Alkaline > Saline | place: Antarctica: Organic Lake... | reverse complement strand
TTTTTAGAGAGCGACGCCAGGCAGTGGTGTGATGAGGTGTTTAGCCGAGGCTAGGATTTAGCGATCGCCAGAAACAGAAAACCCCGCACAGGGCGGGGCATCTTTTTCTGTGGTCAGTGATCAACGATTTTTTTAGAAGCCGTACTGCGCTGCAAACAGCAGACGGTTTGCGTCTGTAGATTTGCCACCTTGGGTTTCCTGATCCAGGTAACCGTATTCAACACCCAGCATTACGTTTTTGACCGGTGTCCACATGTAGTTGATCAGCACGTTCTGGTTGGTTTCGGCTGTGGCTATCAAGCCAGTATTGACTTTAACCGCATCATCTAAGTCCAGCGTGGTCATGCCGTAGCCTAAGTTGATGCTACGGCCACCCCCTAGATCCATGCTAACACCCACTGAACCACCATAGCCCTTGATGGTTTCGACGCTGTCACCATCGAGATAAGCACTGGCGCCGTAATAGTTCGAGCCGGAGCGCCATAGGTATCCGCTCGCACCGTCGGTGTAGTTAACCGCACCCTGTACGGAAAACATATCGCTTAGCTTTAGCTTAAGAGCACCGAAGGCGCCATAACCAATGGCACTGTCGTCATTGACACCATTATCGACAGTGATTTGATTAACGACTGCTGCTGCAGAATATGAAAGATTTCCACTAGAATCCTCAACTCGTGCGGTGAACGCAGGCATTGACGTCCGGCCGTCCAAATTGGCAACAGGAACTGTGAGGCCATCCGCGTCAATTATTGTTGCGCCAGTGTTCGGATCTCTTTCATAGTCAAGAGCGCTTTGGCTGCTCGGGTCTTCAAGAGAAAAAGACATCGCGCCGGTGGTGTAACGAATCTGCTCGGCGCGATCTTGTGAACCTGCAGTACCCGCAAGGCTGTCAAAATCCAATGTCGGGGTGTTGCCAACGAAGCTTGTGTAGTTGGACCAGTTGCGGCCGGCCATAAAGCCGTTGTACTCGCCATAAGCGTGGCGCATTCTCAGGCTGCCCGGGCCGCTGCCGCTGCCGCGGAAGTCACCTTCAACAGTGATTGCAACACCAGAGGCGTGTTTGACTTTAACTCCCAGACGGCTCTGCTGAACGTCGGCGCCAAAGTGGCCTGTCGCATCTTCATTGGCTGAAGGAGCGAATGTGCCCGATCGGGTTGAAAGAGCGCGATTGCCGTCTATATCGTAGCTCATATTCATGCGAGCGTAGCCGTAAAGACTGGCTTCAACATCGTCGCCGACATTCAGCGTTAACGCGTTCGCTTGGCCAGCCACACTCAGCACTACAGTGGCCGCTGTTGCGCGAATCGCCAATCTGAGTTTGTTGTTAATTTGCATTATTGTATTCTCCACATATTTATTTATTGTTGTCGGACCCGTGCCTAAGTTAGTTACCAAGCGTACATAATTCAATGACTTTTTTTATTTATTAGACTATCGTCTATTTTCTCTGGCTGTTCGTGTTAATCCGGAAGTGGCATTTTGAGTGAACATTGTTGCTTTGAACGCGAGGTTAGAAAGCTTAAGTTTTACGGCTCTAACCCCCCAAAGCGGCGATAGAACCCAGCCCCCGGGACAGGAAGGGGGCCAGACGCGTTTTCCAGACTATCGGCCAGAAACTCGTCAGAACGGGCGTAAACGGCCAGATATAAATTGCGGCACAGCTGCTTTGCACTGCGCCCTTCCCAGTCGCTAGGCAGTAGCTCGTCAGGCAGTAAAGGGTCGCGCAGTAATATTTTTCGGTATTCGTGAATGAGTAAAAGCCGTGCAGCCAGACAGTCCTCGGCGTTGAGGTTGTCATTATGGCCGAGCTCCCTCCACAGCGGGCGAAATTTTTCCAGGAAGTGTTTGTAGCGCAAACCCAGTTCATCCAGATCCCAGCTTTCTTTAACCTGCCTGCGCAGCGCTTTTGAATTGCGCGGTTCTATCGGGTGGGTTTGCATCACAATAGCGTCATCGAAGGCGCCCCATTCTTGTAATAACGGGGTTAATTGTTCGGGCTTGAAACGCGGGTGGTGCATGATAGTGGGTGACAGATTGCCAAAGCCCAGCCATTTGAGCTCTTCGCGTACTTTTAAACGAAGGTCAGGTTCGAGCTGATTTAGCAACGCCAGGCACCAGCCTCCGTTCCAGTCGTCATCACCAATGCTGTAAACCTGCTCGAACGCCTGCCGGAAACGCCGGAGGCCGTCCCCGGTTATGCTGTAATAACTGCAGCGACCCACTTTTTCAGCCTGTAACCAGCTTTCTTGCACCAACCGGTAAACCGACGTTCGGACCAGGCGCTCGTTAATGCCCATTGGCGCGACCAGCTTCATCAAGCTGCCTAACCACACGTTACCACTGCGCGGGTGGATGACATCGCCGTAAATGGTAATGATCAGAGAACCTGCACGGACCGGGCGTTGTTGCTGAAATTCCTGTATCAGACTGGCAAGCTGACTTTTTGCTGACATGTTCTTCTCTTAAAGGATTTTCCGGCAGCGTTGTTCGCCATCAGAGTGCTTAATATTGCGAGGAATGAACCTTATCTCTCCGGCGTCATCAGGTAAAGGCGGCGGGCCAGGTCATCATCGAGCACTTTGTGAGCATTCATCTAAACTAACGGTGGCGGTCAAAAAAACAGCGGTCAGTACGAGCGCCGCAGTTGACACCGACGTAATGATACAATATTTTCTAATAACAAATATTGTTGGTATCGTATTAAGCTGGCAGTGTGTTGAAAGCACTGTTTTTGGAGCAAGATTGCTGCTAGATATCATTAATGAGGGAGGCTTCCAGGTGGGGATAAGTGATACGAAAATGCCCAGCTCTGTCTTGAGAACTTGTTGTAATAGTCGGTAAATCAAACGCATAGAAAACAAAATGATTCCGACCTTATTCTGTGGAGAAAAAAAACAATGAATGGAACACTGGCTCGTTATACGAAGAAATTTTTAGCCATCACAGCGGCTGGACTGCTGGCGATGAGTGCCCAGGCTGCTGATCCCATCCGTATCGGATCTTTTTTGTCAGTGACCGGCCCTGCGTCCTTTCTGGGGGACCCAGAGCTTAAAACCCTGGAAATGTACGTTGAGAAAATCAATGAAGAAGGCGGGGTACTTGGCCGCCAACTTGAGTTGATCCACTACGATGACGCTGGCAATGCGTCTAACGCTCGTAACTTCGCAAGCCGGCTGATTCGTTCAGACCGCGTGGACATTATTGTGGGCGGCAGTACAACCGGTGCCACCATGGCCGCTGTGCCGATGATTGAGCAGGCCCAGATTCCTTTCATCTCGCTGGCAGGCGCTACGGTTATTACAACGCCGGTGAAAAAGTGGGTATTCAAAACGCCGCAGTCTGACCGCATGGCAGCAGAGCGTATTTTGGATGATATGAAGTCCCGTGGTTTGACCAAAATTGGTCTGATTTCCGGTACCGGTGGCTTTGGCAGTTCCGGTCGCGAGCAAACCCTTGCGGTGGCCAAGGAGATGGGCACGATTGAAGTGGTTGCGGACGAAACCTACGGCGGTTCCGACACCGACATGACCGCGCAGTTGACCAATATTCGTGGCGCCGACGGTGTGCAGACCATTCTGAACTTCGGCTTTGGGCAGGGCCCGGCCATTGTTACCCGGAACTACGCGATGCTGGGTATTGATCTGCCGTTCTATCAGTCTCACGGTGTTGCCTCTGATGGCTTCCTGAAACTTGCCGGTGACAGCGCCGAAGGCCTGAGGCTGCCCGCCTCGCCGTTGCTGGTTCCAGACTCACTGCCGGATTCCGACCTTCAGAAACCGATCGTAGAAGCGTATAAAAGCGAATACGAAGCTCGCTGGAACGCTAAGGTGTCCACTTTTGGCGCCTATGCCTATGACGGCCTGATGTTGGCAGTTGAAGCCATCGAAAAAGCCGGTACGACAGATAAGGCAGCCGTGCGCGACGCCCTTGAAAATATTCAGGGCCACGTGGGCGTAACAGGCATCTACAACATGTCTGCCGATGACCATAACGGCCTTACTGCTGATTCTTTCCGCATTCTGGAAGTCCAGGGTGGCAGCTGGAAGTTGGTCAACTAAACCTTTCTTATCCGTATTATAGGCTGGCATCCGCCCTTCGGGGCGGTTGCTGGCCGCTGCGCGAGCGGACCCGATTATGTTCTCTGAATTTCTGCAGTACCTGTTTACCGGTATCACCATTGGTGCTACCTACGCCCTGATCGCTTTGGGCTTTACCCTTATTTATAACGCCAGTCATGTGATCAACTTTGCTCAAGGCGAGTTTTTGATGATTGGCGGTATGGCAACCGTGTCCTTAACGGCCATGGGTGTGCCCATGTTGCTTGCCATTGTGTTGGCGGTTGTTCTTGCGGGTCTTATGGGTATTGCCCTGCAGCGCCTGGCGATTGCGCCGGCAAAAGATGCGAACGTCGTCACGCTAATCATTATTACCATCGGCGCGTCCATTTTTATCCGTGGTCTGGCTCAATTAGTGTGGGGCAAAAAGTACCACGTGATGCCTAACTTCAGCGGCAACGAACCGATTGAGATATTTGGCGCCGTACTGAACAGTCAGAGCCTATGGGTGCTGGGTGTGGGGGCGGTGCTGGTCGCGGTATTGGTGTATTTCTTTACCCGCACCATGACGGGCAAAGCGATTCTTGCCACTTCCATGAACAAAGACGCCGCCCGCCTGGTGGGTATTCGTACCCAGATGGTGTTGATGTTGGCGTTCATGGTGTCTGCACTGTTGGGTTCAATCGCCGGCATTGTGGTCGCTCCTATTACCTTCACTTCTTACGATATTGGCATCATCCTTGGTTTGAAAGGCTTTGTCGCAGCCGCCATTGGCGGCCTGGGCAGTGGTGTGGGCGCCGTTGTGGGTGGCCTGGCACTGGGCGTGGTTGAGGCCATGGCCGCAGGCTACCTGTCGTCTGATTACAAAGACGCGGTGGCCTTCTCGATGATTCTGCTGGTGTTGTTCTTCATGCCCCGGGGCCTGTTTGGCGCCAAAGTTGTGGAGCGGGTGTGATGATGGCAAGACTCTCTGAATTCCGTTTGAAGGGCTTGGTGTCTTTGGCCATTGTGGTTTTTGCTTTGCCTTTGTTCATTTCCAACCCGTTTCATTACAGCCTGGCCACGCAAATCGCGTTGATCGCCGGTGCCGTGGTGGGGCTTAATCTGCTGGTAGGCTTTGCCGGCCAGATCAGCCTGGGTCACGCCGGCTTTTTTGGTCTGGGTGCCTATTTCAGCGCGATCATGACCAGTCATTATGGCTGGTCTGCCATACCGGCGCTGATTGTTGGCGCTATTGGTGTGGGCATTATTGCCTGGGTGGTCGGCCGCCCAATTTTGCGCCTGAAAGGCCATTATCTATCTATGGCGACCCTCGCCGTGGGCTTCATTATTGCCATCATTCTGAACAACGAGCGGGAGATGACCGGTGGGCCGGATGGTATGCCGGTGCCTGCCTTTGATGTGTTTGGCTGGGAGCTTAGCCCATTTGGCCAATACTCCCTGTTTGGCATGGATATCGGCGGTGATCTGGCCTGGTACCTTTTTGCAGGCGTGGTGCTGTTGGTAGCCGTCTGGCTGGCACAGAACCTGATTGACTCGCCTATCGGTCGCGCCTTGCGCTCGGTACACGGCTCAGAGGTGGCAGCCAGCGTGGTGGGTGTTAACACCACGAAGTACAAGAGCCTGGTGTTTGTTATCTCGGCGGTTTACGCCAGCGTAATGGGTGCGCTTTACGCGCATTTTCAGGGCTTTATAACGCCCGCGGTGGCAGGCTTCGAGTTTTCCATTTTGTTGATCACGATGGTGGTGCTGGGCGGTATGGGGTCGTCCATTGGTGTCATCATTGGCGTTGTGGTGTTGGAGCTACTGCCGCAAGTGCTGGCCGATTTCCAAGAGTTTGAGATGGTGCTGTTTGGTTTGATTCTGATGCTGACGATGATTTTCATGCCCAAAGGGCTGCTTCCAACGGCGGCTAATTTCCTGGCAAAACGACGTTCAAAGTCCGCCGGAGGTGACGCATGACGGCTCTGGTGGAAGTGAATAACCTGTCCAAGGCGTTTGGCGGTGTGCATGCTGTAGAAGGCGTGAGCTTCGCGGTAGACGCGGGGCAAGTGTATTCGGTGATTGGGCCGAATGGCGCTGGCAAAACCACGCTGTTCAACCTGATTACCGGTCTGTACACGCCCACGGGGGGCGACGTAAAGCTGAACGGCGAAAGCATCGCAAAACTGGAGTCCAGCCAGCTCGCAGAGCGGGGTATGTGTCGCACTTTTCAGCAGATGCAGATTTGCATGAATATGTCGGCGATTGAAAACGTGATGCTGGGCCGTCACCTGACCCTGAAAAGCAATCTGCTGACCACGCTTTTCCGCTTGCCGGCGCTGACCCGGGGTGAAAAAGCCGCCCACGCCAAATCCGCCGAACTGATGGAGTTTGTGGGTTGTGGCGAGTATATCAATGCTGAAGCTTCGGCGATGTCTTACGGTGCGCTGAAACGACTGGAGATTGCCCGCGCGTTGGCGGCAGAGCCGAAAATTATTCTTCTGGATGAGCCCGCAGCCGGCTTGAACGCGGTGGAAACCACCGCACTGGAGGAGTTGATCCGCAAGATTGCCGAGCAGGGCATTACCGTGATGTTGGTAGAGCACGACATGAAGTTGGTAATGAACATTTCCGACCGTTTACTGGTGCTTAATTACGGGCGTGTGCTGGCGGAAGGCACACCGGAACAGATTCGTGCTAATCCGGACGTGATCGCAGCCTACCTGGGCGGTTAAACGGAGCGAGGAATAATGACAATGACGCAAACACCGACCACCATAGCGCCTGAAGACACTTTGGGTGTGCAGGCCATCAGCACCATCGTGCAGGAACACCAGGCCCTTTGGCGCATACTGGATTTGCTGGACCAGCTTCAGCACGATATGAACATCAACGAACAACAGCCTGATGAAACGCTGTATAACAATATTTTCGACTACATTCAGCACTTCGCCCGGCGTGTTCACAGCTCCCCTGCTGAGATCGTGTTGTATCGACTGTTGGGAGAAAAGTCACCGGAAACCAAGCCGCTGCTAGACAAGCTCGCTCACGGTTACGTGATTGGTGACCAGAAAATCAACGAGCTGCGTCATTTGTTGATGGTGTGCATGGAGCGCTGGCCCGACGGCCGTGAGGAATTTAGCCATGCGCTGGCACGGTTTACCGAAGCCTTGCGCAAGCACATTAAAAAAGAGGAAGGCGTGGTTATCCCGCGGGCGCGCAAGCTCCTCAGTGAGGACGACTGGCGCCTGATTACCGAATCCCGTGACCAGGCCAATGATCCGCTGTTTGGCGAGCGGGTACGGGATGAGTTCCGTGATCTGCGGCACCGTATCGTAAGCTACACACCGGAGCGCCTGGGTGGCCTGGGGTTGCGTCACGCGCCACGCCGAACTGCGCAGCACGCTGCCGAAGAAATGCTCACGATTAAGGGCCTGAAGACTTCCTACGGCCAGATTGAAGCACTCCATGGCGTTGATATCCGCATCAACAGCGGCGAAATCGTTTCGCTGGTGGGCGCCAACGGTGCTGGCAAGTCCACACTGCTGATGACCATCTCCGGGCTGCAACCGACAGACGCCGGCAGCATCACCTTTGAAGGCAAAGATCTGCTAAAGATACCGACCGATAAGCGGGTTGCCAATGGCATTGTGCAGGTGCCCGAAGGCCGACAGGTGTTCAAAGATCTGAGCGTTGAGGACAATCTGCTGCTGGGCGCTTATACCCGTGGCCGCAGCCCCGAAGTGGAAGATGACATCGAGCGCATGTACGAGAAATTTCCCATATTGCGCCAGAAACGTCGCAACCTGGCGGGCGAACTGTCTGGCGGCCAGCAGCAGATGCTGGCCATGGGCCGGGCGCTGATGGCAAAGCCGAGATTGTTGCTGCTAGACGAGCCCAGCATGGGGCTTGCACCGCTGATTATTGAAGAAATTTTCAATATCATCAAAGCGCTCAAAAACGAAGGCATGACCATCTTTTTGGTGGAGCAGAACGCTTCCCAGGCGCTGGCGCTGGCCGATCGTGGTTACGTACTGGAAACGGGCCGCGTGGTGGTGGAAGGTTCTGGCCGTGAGTTGTTGAGCAACGAGAAAGTGCGCGAGGCTTATCTGGGTATGTGATGGGGCAAAGAGTTCCGCACCCTATAAATAAAAGCAGATCAGTCATTTACTGATCTGCTTTTATTAGTTTTGGAGGAAAGCTTTGGAGGGTATCTTTGGCTCTGTCGAGCCAATATTCAAGGCCCTGACCAGCCGGCCAGAATAGGAATATACACGACCATTAGCAGCACGCTGATCAACCCCAGCAAGTAAGGGATGATTGCCCGAGTGATGCGCTCCAAGGGCAGTTGCGTGATTGAAGAAGCGACATAAAGGTTGATCGCTACCGGTGGGGTGATCATTCCGATCGCCAACCCGACCACGATGATCAGGCCAAAATGAATCGGGTCAATTCCCAGTTGAATAACCAGCGGTAGCAAAACCGGCGTTAGAATAATCAATGCGCTGGCGGTTTCGAGAAATACACCGGTCAGCAGGATTATGCCCACCACTAACAGCATGATCACGTAAGGGTTGGTGGAGATAGACAGCACCGCTTCAGCAATAGCGCCGGGCACCTGCCAGCTGGATAGCGTCCAGCTCAGCACCGCCGAGGTGGCGATCACAAGCATGATCACTGAGGTGGTAATCGCCGAGCGAATCAAGATGCGATACACATCGCTTAGCTTGAGGTCACGGTAAATGAACAGCGAGACCAGCAACGCGTAGTTGACGGCCACCACCGCGGCTTCACTGGGCGTGAAGATTCCCGAGAATATGCCCCCCAGAATGATGACTGGCGTCATCAGTCCCCAACTCGCGCTTTTTAATGTGCGCCAGATGGTGGCCAGGGAGAAAGGCGTGCCTTTGGGATACTGGCGCTTGTAGGCTTGGGTAATGGCAATCGCCATCAGCCCCAGCCCCATGGCTAGCCCCGGCAAAAAACCGTTCAGGAACAGCTCAGATACCGATTGCTGGGCAATCACTGCATAAATAATCATAGGCACGGACGGCGGGATGACCACTCCGATTGTACCGCTTGCGGCAATCAGGCTGGCAGCAGACGCGGGGTCATAACCTTTTTTTCGTAACTCCGGCACCAGACTTGCTCCCACCGCCGCTGTGGTCGCCGCCCCGGAGCCTGAAATTGCAGCGAAGAACATCCCTGCCATCACCGAGACTATCGATAAGCCTCCCCGTAGAAAGCCGAACAAAGAGTTGGCAAAGTTGACTAGCCGCTCGCTCACCTTGCCTTGGGCCATCAAGTCGCCGGCCAGAATGAACATGGGAATGGCCACCAAAGCAAAGGAATTGATGCCCTGAAACATCTGCTGGGTGACCACCATTAAAGGTACCCCGGCCTGACTGAGCGCGATCATGGTGCTGGCACCGATCGCCAGGGCAATAGGTACACCGAGCAGCATAAGCGCGAAGAACAGCCCGAACAGGAGCAGCGTCATGGAACGGGTTCCTCACGACGCTCGCCATCTATTAAAAGCTCCAATAGATCGACGAAAGCGTACCAACTCATCACGGCCGCGCAGAGCGGAATCACGGAGTAGACATAGGTCATGGAGAGCCTTAAGGAAGCCGATTTCTGAAAGCTCTGAACTTGCATATAACGATAGCCGATCACCACCAGTGCCACCATAAAGGCCAATACCGCCAGCGTGCCGGCAATGCGCGCGGCTTGTCGAAGGCGCACGGGCAGGGCGTCCACGGCAAATGTTACGGCAATGTGCCGGCCGCGCTGAAAAGCCAGGGTGCCTGCAAAAAAAGTAATCCACACGAGCAGAAAGCGAGCGACTTCTTCGGTCCAGCCGACCGCGCTGAACATCACTCGGGAGATAATCTGCAGGGTAATCACCCCAATCAGCGCTGCCATACCCGCAAACACCACGGGCTGGATGATTGCATCCAGCCCTCGCTCAATTCGCTTTAGCGGCTTCAACAGCGATTGAGTTTTGGTCGTCACTTATTTGAGCGCCTCCAGAATACGTGGCAGGTAATCACCGAACTTCTCACCGTACTTTGCATAGACCGGCACCACGGCGGCTTGAAAAGCCTCTATATCGGGGGTGTCGTTAATCTGCATGCCGGCTTCGCGCAGCTCGGCCAGTTGCTCGGATTCCATCTCGGCGTTTACCCGGCGCTCATGTTCGGCGGCTTCCTGGGCGGCCTGGACGACCACAGCCTGTGCCGCTTCTGGAAGCTTATTCCAGACCGGCATACCCATCACGAAGATGGCCGGGGCGTAGGTATGCCGCGAGAGGGTCATATAATCCTGGGTTTCGTAGAGCTTGAAGGAATGAATGACATTGACGGGATTTTCCTGTCCATCAATGGTGCCCTGCTGCATGGCGGTCAAGGCTTCCGTCCACGCCATCGGAATGGCATTGGCACCCAATGCGCGGAAGGTGTCCACATACACCGGATTTTCCATCACGCGGATGCGCAGGCCTTCCATGTCTTCAGGTGCGTTGACCGGGCGCTCGCTGTTGGTCAGATTACGAAATCCCCGCTCGGCATAGGCAAGACCTTTCAGGTTGACCTCGGAAAGCTTGTCGAGCAGTTCCTGACCGATGGGGCCGTCGAGCACATCGTAAGCGGCTTGCGGTGAAGGAAACAAAAACGGCAGCTCAAAAACCGCCATTTCTTCGACAAAGTTAGCGACCGGGCCGTTGGTGATCACGCCCATATCAACGGTGCCAATTTGCATACCTTCCAGCAGGGTGCGCTCGTCACCTAGCGAAGCGTTAGGATAAAGTTCGATGTTCACCGCACCTTCGGTTCGCTCTGCTACCAAATCCTGAAATTTGACGGCTGCAATATGAAAGCCATCCTGTTCATTGACCACGTGAGCCAAGCGCAGAGTAATCGGATCCATGTTGGTAAATTCAGACGCAAAAGCCGTACCGG
>Ga0307976_1001446_pt1 | contig 11051 bp, 10 predicted proteins | sample OrgLakmetagen919_FD_201836 | JGI IMG/M metagenome (GOLD analysis project Ga0307976, IMG submission 201836) | Saline water microbial communities from Organic Lake, Antarctica - #919 | ecosystem: Environmental > Aquatic > Non-marine Saline and Alkaline > Saline | place: Antarctica: Organic Lake... | reverse complement strand
GCCGCAGACTATCGTCGAGGCCGTGATCCGGGTGAACGACGCGGTCAAACTGCGGATGATCGAAAAGCTGCGCGACCTATGTGACGACGGCTTCAACGGCAAAACCGTGGCGGTGCTGGGCGTGACGTTCAAACCCAACACCGATGACATGCGTGATGCACCCAGCTTGACCATAATCCCGGCGCTTGTTGGTGGCGGGGCGAAGGTCCGCGTCGTTGATCCGCAGGGCAGACGCGAGGGCGAGGCACTGTTGCCGAACGTGAGTTGGCACGGTGATCCCTACGAAGCAGTACAAGGTGCTGAATTGCTGGTCATCTTGACGGAGTGGAACGAGTTCCGCGCGCTGGATCTAACTCGGTTGGCGCAGAACATGGCCCACTCTCGGATGGCTGATTTGCGAAATATTTATTCTGCCGAGGACGCTCTTGACGCGGGCTTCGCGGCTTATGTAGGAGTTGGTCGCTAATGCGTGTTTTGATCACTGGGACGGCCGGGTTTATCGGGTTCCACCTTACCAAGCTGCTTTTGGCCGAAGGGATTGTTGTCCACGGCTATGACGGGATGACCGATTATTACGATGTCGCTCTCAAGAAGCGGCGGCATCAGATGCTGCTGCAGAACCCGAACTTCGCCGCCACCGAGGGGATGCTGGAAGATCAGGCACTTTTTGACCGTGTCGCAGATGAATTTGCGCCCGATGTGATCGTCCATCTCGCGGCGCAGGCAGGCGTGCGTTACAGCTTGGAGAACCCGCGCGCCTATCTCGATGCCAACGTGATCGGCACGTTCAACGTCATGGAGGCCGCACGCCGCTTGGGCGTGCAGCATCTGCTCATGGCCTCAACCTCTTCCGTTTACGGTGCCAACACCGAAATGCCCTTCATCGAGACGGAAAAGGCCGATACGCAGCTGACAATCTATGCTGCCACCAAGAAGGCGAACGAGAGCATGGGTCATGCTTACGCGCATCTTTACGATTTGCCGACCACGATGTTCCGTTTTTTCACTGTCTATGGCCCGTGGGGGCGTCCGGATCTGGCGCTCTACAAGTTTGTCGATGCCATGCTCGATGGACGTCCCATCGATATCTACAACAACGGCGACATGTATCGCGACTTTACCTATGTCGACGATCTCGTCCGCGCGATCAGGCTCTTGATTGATGTGGCGCCCGTCCGCCCCGAGGACGGCGTGGTGCCCGAGGGCGACAGCCTCTCGCCCGTTGCCCCCTACCGCGTCGTCAATATCGGCAACTCCGACAAGGTGAAGCTGTTGGATTTCGTCGATGCGATCGAGGATTGTCTGGGGCAGAAGGCCGAGCGGAATTACATGGGCATGCAGACCGGCGACGTGCCCGCGACCTGGGCGAACGCGGATTTGCTGAAAACCCTTACGGGGTATCGTCCGCAGACGGATTTCCGCGACGGCATTGCGAAATTTGTGGATTGGTATCGGGAGTATGCGGGAAAATGACATCTGACATGAAAACGATTGCTGTTATCGGTCTTGGCTACGTCGGTCTTCCGCTCGCGGTGGAGTTCGGGAAATCTCGACCCGTGATTGGATTCGACATAAATGAAGCGCGGATCGACGCGCTGCGCACGGGACGGGACGCGACGCAGGAGGTATCACCGGATGAGCTGGCTGGCGCCAAACAACTCACCTTCACCACCGATCCGGCCGATCTGGCTACGGCGTCCATCTACATTGTCACGGTGCCAACGCCGATCGATGCGCACAAGCGCCCTGATCTGACCCCTCTGATCAAGGCCTCTGAGACGCTGGGCCGTGTCCTAAAGCGCGGCGATATCGTCATTTATGAGAGCACCGTTTATCCCGGCGCAACCGAGGAAGATTGCGTCCCAGTGCTGGAGCGCGTCTCGGGCCTCACCTTCAACATCGACTTCTTCGCGGGGTACTCGCCCGAGCGGATCAACCCCGGCGACAAGCAGCACCGCCTGCCTGATATTCGCAAGGTCACATCCGGCTCCACTTCCGAAATCGCCGAAGAGGTTGATAAGCTTTACGCCAGCATCATCACTGCTGGAACCTACAAAGCCGAGAGCATTCGCGTCGCCGAAGCCGCCAAAGTGATCGAGAATACGCAGCGCGACCTCAACATCGCGCTCGTCAACGAGCTAGCGATCATCTTTAACAAGATGGGGATCGACACCGATGCTGTATTGAAAGCGGCGGGCACGAAGTGGAATTTCCTGCCGTTCCGGCCCGGTCTAGTCGGCGGGCACTGCATTGGCGTGGATCCCTATTACTTGACCCACAAGGCCGAGGCGATGGGCTATCACCCGCAAGTCATCTTGGCGGGACGACGCATAAATGACGGAATGGGGGCGTATGTGGCCAGCCAACTGGTCAAGGCGATGCTGAAACGCCGCCTTCAGGTGGATGGTGCGCGAGTGCTGATCCTCGGGCTGACCTTCAAGGAAAACTGTCCAGACCTGCGCAACACCCGCGTGGTCGATGTGGTTGCTGAACTGCGCGATTATGGCGTGCAGGTCGATGTACATGATCCATGGGTCGATCCTAGCGAGGCGAAGCAAGAATACGGGCTGGACCTGGTCACAACACCAGAGCCCGCGGCATATGACGGCGTAATCCTGGCCGTTGCACACGACAGCTATCGTGACGCCGGGGCAACAGCCCTGCGCGGCTACGGCAGAACAGGTCATGTGTTTTGCGATCTGAAAAGCGTCTTTGCCCGCGATGAAAGCGACCTGAGGCTATGATGGACCATTCATCCATAGCTCGCGTCGAAGGGCCCCATTTGACGCTTCGACTGATCAAGCCCGATGACGCGGCCTATTTGCACGGCCTGCGGACCAACCCCTTGTACAGCAGCCATTTGTCCAAAGTGACCGGCACCCTTGAAGGTCAACGGCATTGGATCGAAGGCTATAAGGGCCGTGAGGCCGCGGGGCAAGAGTTTTACTATGTGATCGAGCGAAAGGATGGCACGCGGTGCGGCCTTGTGCGGCTCTACGATATCGAGGCGGACAGTTTCACCTGGGGAAGCTGGATGCTTGATGAAAACAAGCCGCGCAAAGCGGCACTTGAGAGCGCCGTGTTATCCTTCGGCGTCGGGTTCGAATTGCTCCAGCGGGATTTGGCAAAGGTCGATGTGCGGGTGGATAATTTCCACGCCACAGCCTTTTACCGCCGCCTCGGGATGACCGAAACCCATCGCACGGAGCAGGATATTTTCTTTTCCTACCCACGAGCGCAGTTTGCGGCGGATCGTCCAATCTATCTCAAGTTACTAAGTGAGCATTAACCTATGAATATCGCACCCAAGCCCAAAGGCAGCGTCCGCATGATGGATTTGCCGCAGATTCACGATCCACGTGGCGATCTAACGTTCGTGGAGGGGGGAAATCATCTGCCCTTTGATATTGCCCGAGTCTATTACCTTTACAATGTGCCGGTCGACTCTGAGCGTGGCGGTCACGCGCACAGGGAGTTGGAGCAAGTCGTTTTCGCCCTGTCCGGTAGTTTTCGAATGAAGATCGATGATGGCGAAAACAAGTCTGAATACTGGCTGCGCGACCCGCGCAAGGGTCTCTACATCAGTCAGATGATATGGCGGGAAATGGATGCGTTCAGCCAGGGCGCGGTCTGCATGGTGCTGGCGTCACATCGATATGACGAGACGGATTATTTTCGTGATTATGATGAATTCTTGAGGAATACCAGAAAGAAGTTCTCTAACTCGTAGGATGATTGTGAAGCGCTCAGTTTTAAAGAAGTCTGAAGTAGGAATTTTGACATGCCCAACGAATACTCACCAATATTTGTAGGAGGAACCGGAAGATCTGGTACCACTATAATAGGAAAATATCTTAATTCTCATCGCTCCCTAGTTACTCCGGTTCATGAAAATAAACTTATTGTCGAAGACGGCGGGCTGCGTTCTTTGGTGGAAAACCTCTCTAATGGATTTGACTATAAGGGAAATCATTATGCGATTTTAAATTTTGTTAAATGGGCAAACATCTTAAGAAAATCAGGGTTTAGAAATAAAACAGCAAATTCTATGTTTCGTGGTGCAAACAAAATCATGCATTTATCAACAGGAAGGAGAATACCAGCTTCGATTATATGTCGAACTCTCCCATTTTTGGAATTCTCACTCATAGATATTGGAACAAAGTACGGTCTCTCTCATTATGATAGATGCGTTGATCAGTTTCTTGCAGATGTAATCGGCGATACAGATGCCAACGGAATAGTTGATACGGAAGGTCTCATTAGGCCCATTTATTCGGCTAGAACACTTGAAAGGGCGAAATTGCTTGATCACTGCAGAGATTTTTTGAAATTACTGAATGAAAAAAAACTTCACGACGCACGGGCCGAGAGGTGGTGCGACGACACACCAATGAATGCGCGTTATGCGGATTTTTTGCTGGAACTTTATCCTACGACAAAGGTTGTTCATATGGTAAGGGACCCAAAGGATGTGGCTGCATCCTACTCCGAGAAATCATGGTCGTCGAACAATCTTGGACTGATGCTCGACAGGTTAAAGTGGCAATATCGCGAACTTAAAAAAGTTGAAATGGCGCTTCCAACGCAAAGTTTCAGGACATTTAAACTTGAAGATTTTGCAAACGAGCCAGAGATAGCCCAGCGTGAATTGTGTGATTTTTTGGAGCTAGATTTGAGTGGTTTTGACGGGAGTGTTGCGTTCGAAGCCTCATCTTTTGGTCGCTGGAAAAAGAAGTTTACGGCGGATGAGGCACAAGAAGTGGAACGCCAACTTTGCGAAGCTTGCGGCTATTTCGGGTATCCATCGTGATCCCCTTCCTCGATCTCGGCGCTACATACCGCGAACTCAAGCCCGAAATAGACGCCGCTCTCTTGCGTGTGCTGAGCAGCGGTTGGTACATCCTTGGCCCCGAGGTCGAGGCGTTCGAGGCTGAGTGGGCGGCCTATTGCGAAGCGAAACACGCGGTTGGGCTGGCCAACGGTCTCGATGCGCTCATTCTGGCCTTGCGCGCGCTTGATATCGGGCCGGGTGACGAGGTGATTGTGCCGTCCAACACATATATCGCCACATGGCTCGCGGTTTCGGGCGTCGGCGCAACCCCGGTTCCGGTCGAGCCTGATCTGGCCACCCACAACATCGACCCTGCGAAGATCGAGGCTGCGATCACACCACGGACCCGCGCTGTTTTGCCTGTGCACCTTTATGGCCAACCCGCCGATCTTGACCCCATCCTGGACATCGCCCGCCGTCGCGGGCTGCGCGTGATCGAGGATGCCGCACAGGCACATGGTGCGCGCTACAAGGGGCGCCGGATCGGGGCACATGGCGATATCGCTTGTTGGAGCTTCTATCCCGGCAAGAACCTCGGCGCGCTCGGCGATGCTGGGGCCATCACCACGAATGATGCGGCTTTGGCAGAGCGCGTGGCGCTGTTGCGCAACTATGGCTCACGTCAGAAATACGTGAACGAAGTAGCTGGCGTGAACTCGCGTCTTGATCCCATCCAGGCGGCTGTTCTGAGGGTGAAACTGTCGGTGCTGGACGACTGGACGGAGCGCCGCCGTGCCGTGGCGGCCGCCTATTCCGAGGGTTTGAAAGAAACCGGCCTGATCCTTCCCCATATGCCGGACTGGGCAGAGCCCGTTTGGCACCTCTATGTCGTGCGAACACCTGACAGGGAGGCGTTGCAGGCGCGACTGAGCAAGGCTGGGATCAGCACTCTGATCCACTACCCGATCCCGCCACACATGCAGGCGGCCTATGCCGAGCTGGGGATTGCGACGGACGCGCTGCCTCTGGCGCGTGATCTGGCAGGCGAAGTGTTGAGCCTGCCGATTGGGCCGCAGCTGGATATGGCACATGTCGGCCAAGTCATGACGCAGCTTACAAACGCTGAATGAGCATGTCTGAAACTTCCAGCTCACGCGGCCTTATCAAGTCGATGATGATTATCGGCTCGGCGCAGGCCGTGAACATCCTGATTTCAATTGTCAGGATGAAGGTACTGGCGGTTCTTCTGGGGCCGAGCGGTGTTGGCCTTCTTAGCATCTACAACAGTCTGCAAAGCATGGTTCAACAAACCGCTGGCCTTGGGATGGGGTCAAGCGGCGTTCGGCAAATAGCCTCTTCGCGCGGGGAAGAGGCAATGCTAAGCCGCGTGCGCCGCGTGCTCTTTGCCGCCCATCTTGTGCAGGGGGGGCTGGCGATGGCGGCCGTTTGGCTGCTGCGAGTGCCAATTGCCACATGGCTGTTTGGCGATACCGCACGCGCGACAGAGGTCGGCCTGATCGGGATCGCGATCCTTCTCGCGCTTCTTGGAACGGCGCAGACAGCCCTGTTACAGGGACTGCGTCGGATCGCGGACCTCGGGCGCGTGACGATACTCGCGGCCTTTACCGGCACCGTGGCGGGCCTTCTCGCCGTCTGGCTGCAGGGCGAAAGTGGGCTGATCTGGTTCATTCTGGTGCAACCGCTGGCCACGGTGCTTCTGGCTGCGCACTACACCCACCGCCTGCCCAAACCGACCGCCGCGCGCCTGTCGCTGGCACAGACGTGGGATGTGTGGAAACCCATGGCCAAGCTTGGCGCGGCCTTCATGTTGGGGGGGCTGGCCACGGCGGCAACACTTCTGCTGGTGCGCGGGCGAATATCGCAAGAACTGGGGCTCGACGCCGCTGGCCATTTCGCGGCTGCATGGGGCATCACCATGACCTATGTGGGGTTCCTGCTGGGGGCGATGGGTGCGGATTACTATCCCCGCCTGACCGAAGTGATCCAAGATAAAGTGGCTGCAGTACGTCTGATGAATGATCAGGCGCAGCTCAGCCTCGCCATCGGCGGGCCGGTTCTGCTGCTGCTCATCGGGCTGGCGCCGTGGGTGATCACCCTGCTTTACTCGGCGGAGTTCGGACCCGCAGTGGCGCTGCTGCAATGGCAGCTGCTGGGCAATGTGTTCAAACTGGCCAGCTGGGCGATGAGCTTTTCCATCGTCGCCGCAGGCCGATCTGGATTTCACATCATAGCGCAACTGAGCTTCAATATTATATATCTCGGCCTTGTTTGGTTGCTCTTGCCCGTCATGGGACTTTTGATAACGGCGGTCGCCTTCGTGTTCGGCTACATTTTCTATTTACTCGTGGTATTCTTAATAGCAAAACGCCTGACGGGCTTCCGCTGGCAGCCGCTCTCGCTCGGCCTGCTGGGGCTGCACACGGGCCTTGCCATCGCCCTTCTGGGGCTGGCGCTGGTGGCGCCGCTGGCGGCAGCGGTGGCCTCGCCGGTTCTGGCCGGGGCGACGGGGCTGTTCGGGCTGCGGGTCGTGCTGGTCAAGATCGGCCCCGAAGGCCGCCTTGCCTCTCGCTTTGCCCGCTTTTACACGGCCATTGGCTGGCCAATACCGGAGACACCATGATAGACGCCGCCCCCGCCCCAAACCGCCCGCTCGTCACCTTTGCGCTGTTCGCCTACAACCGAGAGCAATACATCCGCGAGGCGGTAGAAGGCGCGTTCTCGAAGACATACGAGCCGCTGGAGATCATGCTGTCGGACGATTATGCGTCGGACTGCACCTTCGGGGCCAAGCAGCCGACCATATCGCTGATGAACGACCAAGCGCAAATCGGCCTCGCGAACGGCGGGTCGGTGCTATTGGCCGCCGGTGTGCTGGCATCTGTGAGCATGATCGGCGCAGCGATGGTGTCCCTTGTGCTGGCAGCGATCACGGGCGTGCTTGGTCTGCGGGTCGTCCTGTCAAAGATCGGGCTCGACATCGGGTTGCCACGCCGCATCTCCGGCCTCTTGACCGCGATCAAGTGGCCCGTTCTGGATCGTTTGCGATGACCGACCCCGAGGCCCGAGCGCAATCCGTTGCCAATGATACCACCGTATCGGTGCTGATGCCCTCATTTAATCACGCATGCTTCATCGAAGAGGCGGTACGAAGTGTTTGGACGCAGTCATATCGCAACGTCGAACTGGTCGTGATCGATGACGGTTCGTCGGATGGATCGCTGGAACTCCTGCAGGCCCTGCGCAGCGTTTCGCCGATTAACATGATTGTGGAAGGTCAGGAGAACCAGGGCGTTACAAAGACGCTCAACCGGGCGCTCGGTCTGGCGTCCGGCGACATCATCTGCCTTCTCGCCTCAGACGATTTCTACGATCCGCAATACGTAGAAAAATATGTCGCCGCATTCCGACAAGCTGGCGAGCCAGTGGTGTTACATTGCGACGCGAGACCGGTGGACAAATATGGCAGGATTGGTCGATCCACTTATGCTTTGACCGGGCATAAGCCGGCCATTGGCAAATGCTTCGAAGGTCTAGCGACATCGTCTCTGCGCGTCATCGCGGGCAGCATGGCGATGCCCCGACGGCTTCTGACCGACATTGGTGGCTATGACGAGTCCATCAAGTCGGAGGATTTTGACATCCTGCTTCGCCTGTCGCAGAAGGCGAGGTTCGAATTCATCAACGAACCGCTCTATTGTTCGCGGGTCGTAGGTGGGAGCCTTGGTCGCAAGCCCTGGGTATGGGCCGAAGGAACAGTGACCGCGTTGAGCAAACATCGAGATGCTCTGGGCGAACGGTTCGACGAGATCATGATGCGGCGGCAGGTGCGCCTCGCTTACGTATGCTTCGTGCACGGAAGCATCCGGCATGGCTTGCATTGGTCCGCGCGGGCATTGTGCGCGAAGCCGCGCAAAACGGCTACTGTGTCACTGATCGGTACACTCGGCTGGTCCATGATCAGCGGTATAGTGCAGCACCAATCGAAGCTCTGGCTTCCGGATCATATCCGTCGCTCGCTCGCTCAACACCTTAAAAAAATAACCAGACGGCTGCGTGCCAACACAACCAAGAGTGGGTAATAGAGATGGCTAAAATCCTCGTCATGAACACCTCGTTTCAAAACCGGGGCGACGCCCTCATGATCGAGGCGATTTCGAATCGTTTGTCGAAGGGTAACGAATTGTCGATCGCGGCGGATATAGCGGTTTCCAGTCCTCGGGAGTCTAGGGCATATCGCACTTGTCTGATCTCGACACTTCCACGCTCGAGCCCAAAGCAGCGCATTTTCAACACCGCTATCTCGGTGGGCTCGCACTTGGGATCGAAGCTTCCGCTACCGGGGATTACGACCCCAGAGGACATAGACATCGCGCTGGATGTGTCAGGATATTGTTTCGGCGATCCTTGGGGAATGGAAAAGCTCGATTCCGTGTGTCGCGCTTACCAACGGCTCAAGCGCGCGGGGGCGAAGGTCGTATTGATGCCAAAAACATGGGGACCTTTCAAAAAGTTTGATCCGAGATCGATCGACGCGATGCTCGATTATACCGACCTTGTTTTTGTTCGGGACGAGCAGTCAAAGATCAACTTGACCGAAGTCGTATCTAAGATAAATGTGCTAAAGATACGTTTTGCTCCAGATTACACACACGAAGTCTTGGCTCCTAAGCCGCCCGGGTTAGCGGGCGAAAAGCTGGCTTTTATCATTCCGAGCAGTAGGGTCATAGACAGCGGCACGTTCGGAGCGGAGGAGTATATGCAACTTCTCTCGCTAGCTCGGTCACAAGCCTCGGAGATTGGGTATCGCCCAAAATTGTTGATCCATGAGAGTTCGAACGATCGGAAATTTGTAGACCAAGCAGATAAAATGGGTTTTCGATCCACCGACATCGAAGTTCCCGTAAATGCATTGGCGACGAAAAGTCTTGTTTCTACTGCCGAGATGGTTGTCACGTCCCGACTTCACGGGCTGTACAATGCTTTAAATTCGTTCATTCCGGTTGCGGTTTTGGGGTGGAGCTTCAAGTACCGTGAGGCGCTGGCTCAGTATGGTGTGTCGGAGTGTCTGGTCGATATATCGAATCCAATAGAATCATTGAGAGAAAAAATCGACATGCTGGCGGACCCGATTCGCAGCCGCGAACTTAAAGCAAAAATGTCGGACGGAAAGTCGAGTTCTCGCAGCGGTTCGGAGGCGATGTGGGATGAAATCGAGCGGTTGATCGCAAACCAGGAAAACGAGCGCGAAAATTTACGCCAACGAGATGTGTGAGAACGTGTCCTTTTTGATTCGCCGCGGTCCAAATTGCAACCCTTCGCGGCGACCATGTCGGAAGGCAAAGATATCGGTCTGGCCTGATCCACAAGTTATGATGCAGTGATGACGCCCACTCTTTATCTTACCCGCAATGGCCTTCTTGAACCTTTGGGCCAAAGTCAGGTTTTCCAGTATCTGCGGGGGCTGTCGCGGGATCATGCGATTACGCTTATCACCTATGAGAAGCCTGAAGACTGGGCCGACAGCACCCGGATGGCGCGGGCACAGGATGCCTGTGCGGCGCACGGCATCCGTTGGCTGCCTCAGAAATTCCGCCCCCGCCCGCGAATTATCGCGCCTGCGCTCAGCATGATGCGGATGGCGTGGCTCGTATGGCGTGAGGTGCGCGGTGGGCGCGCCGCGTTGATCCATGCCCGCTCCTACATCCCCGCCGCCGTGGCACTCGCCGTTCACCGCCTGACTGGCGTGCCATTCATCTTCGACATGCGCGCGCTCTGGCCCGAAGAGCTGATTACCTCAGGGCGGTTGAAGCGCGGTTCTGTCCTACACCGCGCAATAGTGGCTGTGGAGCGGGCCTGCCTGCGCGATGCCGCGGCAGTCGTGTCGCTAACTCATGCCGCGGTCGCTCACCTGAAAAACGAATACCTCGCGGAACTCGATGGCCAACGGATCGACGTGATCCCGACCTGCGCCGACCTCGACCGCTTTGCCCCGGCACCGACAAAACGAGCGGGGCCAGAAGTACATGGCTGTATTGGTACGATCCTGTCGGGGTGGTTCCGAACAGATTGGCTTGCGGCGTGGCTGTCCGCTGTCGCGATCGACGATCTCGATGCTCGGTTCGATATCGTGACCCGCGACGACGCTGACCGCGTGCGTGCGGCGCTTGATCCGAAGGGCATGTTGGGCGACCGCCTCAGCATTGGCCCGCGCCCGACCGAAGAGATGCCCGACGCGGTGCGAGGCCACGATCTGTCG
>Ga0307976_1001430_pt1 | contig 11135 bp, 10 predicted proteins | sample OrgLakmetagen919_FD_201836 | JGI IMG/M metagenome (GOLD analysis project Ga0307976, IMG submission 201836) | Saline water microbial communities from Organic Lake, Antarctica - #919 | ecosystem: Environmental > Aquatic > Non-marine Saline and Alkaline > Saline | place: Antarctica: Organic Lake... | reverse complement strand
CGCTGTCGCCGATGGATCATATGACCCAGCGAATTAGAGAGGCGGGCTATTCCTGTGGTGAGCTGTCCGGACGTGATACCTATTGTCGGATAAAAGACGGCAAAACCTATATTGGGAAACTCCCGAAACGAGATCGCAATGCCGTGGTCAGTGCATTCAACAATATCCCAGCTGACGATCCCAGTGCGGTGAATGTCATCCTGCTGACCAAAGCGGGTGCGTCGGGCATCTCCCTTCACGACGCAGAATCCAATAAAGTTTATGGTCGCAGAGCACTGATTATTTGCCAAATGTCAGACGACGTAAACACACTTTTACAGACAACTGGACGTGTTGATCGGGCTGGGCAGGTGTCTTCTCCCGTTACGAAAATCGAATCGACGGGACTGTTGTTCAGTAATAAAGCCTACATCAGCATGATGAAAAAACTGGCGGCCAGTGGCGCAGGCACCCGGGGTGATCGCAAGGGGGCGATGGAGGAAATGGATGGCCCAGACATGTTCAACTCTGTCGGCGATGCAGCGGCGTTGAATCTGTTGGTGAACAACCCCGATATCCTTCAAGTCTTCGCTACGGCTGGATGCAAGAGTGCGGGTCGGCTGCAGGATGCCGTGAATAATGAGGGATCCAATGAAGATCTATCGGAGCGTGCCGGTGGTCTGGCCAAAGACATTGTGGGTTACAGCAGTGTTATGACTCAGGAGCAGGGTGCGCGGATTACAGCGGAGCTTGAGGCACGCTTTAGTGAAGTCTATGAAAGCCTGGCTAAGTTGGGCCAGAATCCGTTGATTGCGCAGGATCTGGGTGTGGTTGAAGTGCTGGATGAAACGGCAGTTCACGATGGCCCTACGACTCTGGCCGATGGTCGAAACAACGCATTTGATGGCACGGTACGCCAGGTTGTATTGAACTATCAGCAGAAAGTCACTGCGGTTGGCGTTGATGTCATAGACCGGGCCATATTGGGCGGTGGGCGCCATCTGATGGACAATATCCTCGTTCAAAAGCTACCCAAAGAGCAGCGCGCGAAGGCCGGGGAAGTCTTTGCAGATACTCTGGAGAGTCGCAAAACACTTATTCTGTCACGGTTCGTTCGTAAGGAAGACATCGAGGTCGCCGTTGAGCAAATTCAAGCTGAGGGTTTTGAGGGTGAGATTAACGAGCTGGAAATCCGGAGGCGGGCTGTTTCCGTGGGACTGAAGGCTAGCGCACCGCGCCTTATGCAAGCTGTCGACACGATTGACTACTTAATCCAGTCGTTGCCCAATACGTTTGTAGGCGGTGTTGTTTACGTCCCGTCGGATGTCGATGTGGAAGCCCGAGTGCCGGGGGTTATTCTTGACGTTATGCCGCCTGATGACGAATCCGTACTGAGCAGTATGAGCGCATGGAGGGCTCGAATAGCGGTATTGGGCGAGGGGGGTCGTTGGTACACGATGGGTCAGTTGTCTTCTGGCAAAGCGATGTTCACAGGTCAGACCATTGAAGCCCTTGGCTTGAGGGAATTCTTCGAGAACCAGGAATCCAAAACGATCGATAGGTCCCGGGTGGCCTTGGCCGGCCCTATCATCGCATCGCTGACCAACTTCGAGGAATCGACGCGACACGCCACGATGGCGACTGCCATTATTGATGGCGAGACTGTGAAGCTGGTCGTCCTTCCGGATTCCGTTGAGGAGGGTATGTTGCCCTCTAATATGAATGTTGGGTTGAATAATACAACATTGCTGGATCGATATATCCAGCACCAGCTTGACGGTAATGGTCGGGTGTTCGTCTCGAACCTTTCGACTGACAGGCCCAGTGAGGCTGCTGAAGCTAACAAGATCGTGATCCGAGGCAACGACTCTGAATTTGCGTTGATACTGCCGGGCAAGACAGACTTTAAATCAATCTACACCGATGAGAATCTGGTGGCTGCAGCCCATGGTGCTGGGTTTGTCGGCTCACGTGATCGTATGCAGGCTCGCTTCAGTTGGGATGCCCTGGACGATGTTTTCAAGACGTTGCAACAGAATGGGATTCGGTTTTATGGAAACTCGACTGATCGGGATTGGTTACTGGAGGCCCGCAGTCAGGTGCGCATGGAACAGAGACAGAAGGATTCAATTAACGTATCCGACTCACCCTTTGGCATCCCAATGGCCGGTGAGACTCCGTATGTAGCATCTGAAACGGTCATTCAAAATACGGAACGGTCCTTTGCTATGGCTGCAACAGTAGAGCCGGTTCTGCCAGAGTCTCCGGCAACTGAGCCGCCCGCATTAAAGGATGAGGGTAGAGCAAAACGGTCTAATAGTTCCGGGATAGAGGAGTTCGACCTGTTTGGAGCGCCGAAAGTAGTCCACGGTCGATAGCGTTGTTAAGCCTACTGCCGACAGGGATTGTCAGCAATGGTTTTGGTTTAGAAGGTTGCTATAGTGCATCTATTTGATACGACACCTACGCGAAAATGTTATACCCTTCAACTAATAAAGTGATGAATTTACTGTTTTACTATATGGCACATATAGCGGCATCGGAACGCTGAGACGAGACTTATGATACATAAAATACATGAACTGACAGCAGAGTCGGCTAAAAAATTGGATTTTGCGCTTAACTCTCGTGGGATTGAGAAGCGGGATCTTATCTATATTTTTGCTTCATTTGTGCAAGTCTGGATCTGTACCTGGAGACCCAAGCGTATATATCCGCATTGTCTTGATGATTTTCGGTATTGGGAATCTGAAATCATTGGGGACGAACCGAATCTGCCGGGTGTTTATCATTATGGTGCTGCGGCCGATTCAGATGATGTAGGCATCATTCTCGACCGGAAAACTCGCTCCACGGCTTTAAAAAAGTGGGAGAAGGAGATTCCAGGCTCAGTTATTCAGACCTGGCGCAAAACGATCATACCGCCGCGTCACACCACGAACATGAAGAAGGTTCTGAAATACTACGAAGGTCACCCACAAGAGCTTATCGATCGATATGAGTATGTTTCCGGGGATGCCAAAAGACTGATGGCGAACCTGAACGCCAGTAATTATTCATTGAATGCCTTGTTTAACCACATGGAAGAAGAGATCGCGAAGGTCATATTTGATGAGCTGCCGATTGAGATCATATCCAGCGTGGCTGCGTATTGTGGTCGGACAAGAGGCCAGGCGCGGATCTCGAATGAAATGGCAAAATTCAAAGCAGGGTTCTATCACAACCCACTGAGCAACGAAGACGTTGAATACAAAGGCGGTCGGTTGCCCAAAGCACTTAGTAGATGGTGTGAAGAGCACGGGCATGACCTGGTAAAAGCTTGGAAGCAGTAGATAAGGCTATTTAATGCATGGCGATCGCTAAACCGGGTAGTTGGACATTCACAGGAACACTGATCGACTTCGCGGATGATCGTCGACGCTGCGATTTCTGTTCCCGTCCAGGTATGCGGTTTGGTTGCCAGGTAGAGACTCGTGTCAAAGGGGGTGGGAAGCCCGTGAACGCCTATGTAGGTTCTGACTGCCTTGTTGGTGCCGGGTTCCGCTTAACAGACGACTATTCTTCCGACCAATTCCATTCCGACAAGTCCGCTTTAATGAGGGACGCTACGCAGCGAGCTATTGTTCGCGAGCTCATCCGACTCAAGGGTGTTCTTTCTGAGCTGGATTGGGCGAAAGAAATATCATTGAGTCGACTGATTCAGTCCGTTCAACGGTATAGCCTGTTAACCCCAAATCAGCTGCTCTTCTTGTTGAGCATTAACCGCAGAGCGAAATTCGACTTTCCGGTTCTTTTGCTGCGGGTCACTACGAAAAAGAAAGCATGGCGAGATCAGCTCTCCGAATTGGGCAGCGATGATACATCGACTATTCTACCGTTTTTAACGGAATCACAGAGGCAATGGGTTCATGACTCAGATTAGCGTGCATGCCCCATACTCACCTCGCATACGGACGTTACACACCTGGTTGTTCGCTGGCTTCCTTCAGGTTCTCTACTATTCGCCCATTGGGGATTTGTTATTCTTTGGTCAAGATCCAGGCTTGAGCAGCATAGCTCTCAAGGCGTTTGAGCTTGTATGGATTGGAGTCATCTTCGTTGCGTTTGTAGGGCTTGTGGCACTTCGGGGCCAATTGTTCCCTATGATTTCAGAGCTTGGTGAGCAGCTTGGAGGGAGAAGTGCCCGCTGGTTATTCCTGTGGTCTGCGAAATCCTTCGTTTACTTGGGCACTGTGTTTGCCAGTCTGGGGTTGTTTGCCATGTTGGTGAACGATCCGGTCATGATTCTTTTGAACGAAGGGTCACGTATTTCCTTCCTCAGTTTAATGGTCGCCGCGATCTATGTCATAGCATCGGCCGGCCCCATTCTATTGCTGCTCAAGCGCTCGCACGCAGTGGCGCAAGAATTATTCCATATCGAAAGCAGATAGCGCTCGAATTTATTTGACAGGGCATTCGTTGGCACATATATTGCTATACAATGATATGACATGCAGACGTTGCTATGCTTACTGAATATGAACAATCGCAGATCGCAGAGTCGATCGGAGTGCTTGAACGCGAAATCGACTCCTACGGTGTAAACCTGGGAGGCAAATCGCTGCGGCATTACTTGCGGCTGAAGCTGGCCATCGCTCCCTTCGAGCAGTTTGGTGTTGTGCTTATTAACAGCAACAACAAAGTGATTTCAGTGGATACGCTGTTCTACGGTGGAGTGGGGGAGGTGGCGGTCAATCTACGAGCCTTGGCCGCCCATGTTCTGAGCTCTGCTGCAACGAGCGTGGCACTCTTCCACAACCACCCGGATATTCAGTACAGCGCTAGTCGCCAGGACGTTAATTTGTCCAAACGAGTCATTAATTCGTTGAGGCCTTTTGGCGTTCAGTGTATTGATCATTTCATTGTGGCTGGCGATATTTACTCGATGGCGGCTGATTCCGCTTACTCCCATTTGTTTCAATCCCCAGAGCCGGTGGATCAAAATGTCGTGGCCAACTCTGCTGCTCAGGAGATGGACCTGTGAGACGACTAATATTTGCAGTGCTCTTTGTGACCAGTGGGCTGGCTAGCCCTGTGTGGGGTATCATTAACGGAGTTGATGCGAGCGCCGATTTGCATCCGTCATTCGTTCAGATCCTGGCCAGAGACGATTGGCGGGAGGGCGGTGGCGCCTGGTATGTAGCTTGTGGGGCGACGCATATTGGTGGCGGTTTTCTAGCTACGGCGGCGCATTGCTTAAATGACGGTGATTTCAAATACAACCGACTGATGTTCGTGCCTTCTCCTGCTGCGGCCGATTTTGAATACCAGCAGTGCAGTGCCACTTACGGCCTAGCTGACAATTGTGTTTCTTCTCCTGACTACGACGCTGACTTGGCTGGCTACTCAGCCACTGGCAAAGTTCTGTACCTTGGCGGCGAAGGCGTTGTAATCGACATCGATCCCGATCAAGTGATACGCGATAGTCGATATAGTCGTTTTGGGGTAAACAAATATGATTATGATTTTGCGTTAATATCGATACCGGAGCTTTCGAGCATGCCGGCTATGGCAATTTTTGATGGCAGTACGTCCACTGACGGACGCTCTGTGCGGCTGCTTGGACGGGGGAGTGAGTACAGAACTCCTACAATTCGGTGGGACGGAGAATCCAACAATACGAACACTCGGCAAGCGCTCAGCTTGAAGCTGCTCAATACGGTCATGGCAACGTCAAGTGAGTGTGGTGATAATTCTGAGGGTGGCAGTGATGATTTTGATGATCAACTTATGGTTTGTATGGGAAATCCTTCTGTTGATGACTCGACAGCAACCGGTTCCTGTGTAGGAGATAGCGGCGGACCTGCAATTGATCGATTCACTGGATCTCTAATTGGCGTGACTTCATTTTCGAATAGCCGGTGCGCCGTTCGCTACAGCTTTTATACTGACGTGACTTTTTTTGAGGGGAGCGGATGGATCGATTACTACAAAAGCTATTTCTCAGGAGATTACACCTATCCCAGAGAGCTCGATTTTAATTCACTTTTCAAGCAATCGGCTGCTGATTTGGTGATGGACTGGAATTTCGAGAACGTGGTGGCTTCGACGATGACTGTCGGGGCTCCATCGTTAAAGAATAACAGCAGGTTTACAGTTGTCTCCGATACTTGCAGCACGCAAACGATCGACCCAGGCGGTGTATGCTCAATCAGGGTCAACCAGACTGGGACGGGCTCCAGTACTGAATCTCTCAAACTGACTATTAATGGTGTAGAAGAAAGCATCGCTCTGGTGACGTTCGGGGGTCAATCCACCGCTGAAAGGACGCTTCATGTTTCCGCAGTGCTGGATGGTGCTGGTGAGATATCAGAAACCATTAGCTGGGTGGCGAGCATAAATGGGCTACTTAGGATTGGTTCTTTGGAGCTCACAGAAGGTAATCTCCGCTATGACAATGGGTGTTTAATGGCCAAGTTGAATGGCTTTGAGAGCTGCGCAGTGAGTGTCTCTGGGTATTTAGGTAGTCCTGGTGAGTACGTCGAGACTCTGAAAATCAATATCGATGGACAGTGGGAATACTACCGGGTTGTGATCGATGCTCAGGAGCCAGCGGATACTACCGATACAACTACAGACGAAACAGACCCAAGCGGCTCTGGTAGCAGCTCAGGTTCATCCGGTGGTGGCTCAATGGGCTGGGCGATGCTGTTAATTGGTATGTTGCTGGTGGCCTTTAGAGGCCGTTATACGCTTAACGAGTGACGCTGGGTTGAGTTGTTAGCGATCGTATCTGGCTCCACGACCCGCTTAGGCGGGTTTTTGTGTCTGGATATCTGTGCTCACTTCTCGTTCATTCTCAAGCCTGGCGATTGTAGATGGCTATTGGCAGCATCGTCAGCAATAAGGGCGTTATTGCAAAAAGGAGCATTGAATTCGCTTCTTTAACGTGGATGGCCTGATATTTAAATTCCATAAAATTCTTCTAAAATCGCTATTATGTAGCTAAATTCCACTAATTCCACTAATTCCAGTATTAATATTTACAGGAAATAGGACGTATGTACATTAGAACATCGTGCGGATTTATCCACAGCCAAGTAAAAGTGGCAATCTACCTGATCTTATAGTCGGCTTTCTATCCCCCTACTCCCCTGTTATTTTTGTTGGAGAAATCACTTTTTAGTCAAGATATTATCGGCATGTCAGATAGTGTTTTGATCAAGAATGGCACGATGTCTTGTATTGATGAGTCGGAAGATTATCATCGTTTAATAATAGGGCGAATAATGGGTGCGAGGTTGAGTTGTGGTTTCAGACGCTGATAAAGATGAATGTCGCGCAGAGCTTTGCGGGCTATTAACGAAAGAAATTCTGATACTGCTGAAGGAAAATGGAAGTTCGAAAGTGGATCTCTCTACCAGGTTAGGAAAACATCGAACTCACTTATCTAAAACGTTGAATGGAAGCCGTAATCTCACACTTGGGACCATTGCTGATATTTGTTGCGTATTGGGTGTCCGGCCCGCTGATCTTTTACGTCGATACGTCCGCGCCTCTGATAAGCGTCATCAGATGGATGACAGTCGTACGTCTCAGAGCCCATCGATAGAAGCATTCGTGCCAGAGCCGTTTTCGCTGAGCGAATAAGGGGTTCTGAGGATTTTTCTCCAAAAAAGACAAGGACTCTGTAAGCGCCCGTCATCCGAGGCTTGTAGAGCTTCAATACTTTTAAGTATTCGACACATAATCCTCGATTGGTGCCATCAGATATTCAATATCCGGCGCCTCATCAGCCTCCACGAACAGATATTTACCTTTCAGATTGATGTTTTTCCAGGCAACGGGTGATGCTCGTTTAATGGTTTCAGTCAGTTTGTCTTTGCCCTGGTGCTAAAAGCTTTCCAACAGATTGCTCAGAACCTTGGAGTTGTTGTAGATGATGGCGTTGGCCATTAACCAGACACATTCGTTCCACAATTCAATCTCTTCATCGTTGTTGCCTCAGTACCGATCACCATTTACCTGGCTGATCGCCCGGCGCAGCTGATGGTAGGCTTCTCCTCTGTTTAGTGCTTTTTGCACGTGGCTGTGCAGTTCAGAGTCATCGATGTAACTTAGAAGGTATCGGGCTTTTACCAGCCGGTTATATTCAGTAAAGGCTTCCAGCAGCGGATGATTACTCCGCGCTTTAAATCCCTGCCTCTCAGTACTGATAATAATAGTACACAGAAGTGAATGATGCTGCGCAAGGTAATTACTCAACGTGCTATGCCAAAACTTCACTTTGATGACAAGTATCGGTTGCTCAAGAAGTGACAAGTCCGCAGACAGTCCCTTCTTCTTCAGTAGCATTGATGGTGGTAGGGTCTGGCAAGCCCTTCTGAAAGGCTTCTGAAGCAAGTACGACGTCATCTTCGTGGGAGATGCCCTTAGCACTGGCCGTGACGAAGGCTTCATAGATATGCAGGGTTGCTGGTCCAGAAGTGAACTTATCCCATTAAACCTCTGGCGGGGCATACTGATGCCAGCTAAGCTGAGTTTTCGAAAGTTGTAGAGTGTCTGAACTAGCTCGGTCGCAAGTGCCCCGGTCCCTGCCCGGCACTCCGGCTGCGGTTACCCTCCCCTATACGATCACTGGCAACCCTGAGTGCCTGATCCCTGACTGGGACGAACATAGGAGCTTCAAAGCCCAGGGCGACTTTCTCGCCGGCTTTTAGAGCTGATATAAGGCCATCGGCAAAAACATCTATGTCGGACCCTTGTGATCGACCGTTTCGCGGATGGTCTACCACCCAGCCAAAGTTCCCAGCCTTAATCTAACCAATGTCAGCCGCAGCGACCATGATATCAGGCAATCAGATACCACCGACAATTCAGACTGGGCCACGAACTGCCCTGAATACAAGGTTACGGCAGTGCAATGCGAGAAGGTGGCGCAACCGAGTGCCTGGCAGGAACGGCACTGGGCCCAGGACAAAAAGCAGTGGGGCTTGCTGAACATCACTGATCTGAAAAACAAAGAACAGGCCGATCCGGTTATGAAGTAAGCCCAGGGTCATCGAGTACGAAATAATAAAAAGAGAGACTGCCTATGAGCCGCCACATCGACTCCCTGATTACAATGATCAATCAGATTGCCCACAACGCGTCCAAACAGGAAACCCCGGAAGACACAGCACAGGCTGTGGCGGGGCACCTGCAAAAGTTCTGGGCAAAACCGATGAAAAAGGCGACTTGGGAGCATTTGAAAGCGGGTGGGGATGGGTTGAATTTGGTTTCCGTTCAGGCCGTGTGGAGACTGTAAACCACAGATCTAATTCGTGCCGGATAGTCCCCGATAGCAGGGCACCCCGTGCGCGACAGGAAGCAAACTTCACCACAGGACTAAACACCTGTGAGCCATTAGGTTTGCCTCAGGTTGTGTGCTCGACCGTTGATTTTGACTCCCAGCCCCAACCGCTACCGACTTTCGCCCGGGCTTGTAAAGGCCCCCTGCCCCCCCAAGCCCTACCGCAGGCATCCCTGCCTGCTGCGAAAGGCGGTGTCGGTTGGGGCCTGATCTCCATGGTAGTTTTTCTATCGCAGTGACACGGTAAGGGGTAAAGACACAAACGACACCACTAACAGACAAATACTTGCCAGTATCGAAACAGACTGCCATGGTGAACAGACAATCTATTCTGCCTTGGGTGCCCTGTAACCGGCCGGGCGGTAGAGTGTCTAAAGTGCATCCAAGGGGCTCACCATACCTCTTTCGTGTAAGCTCGCCACATGGGTATATATCTGGGTGGTACGTACATCAGCATGGCCGAGCAAATCCTGAACCGTACGAATGTCGTTACCGCGCTTTAGCAGCTCGATGGCGAAGGAGTGCCGGAAAGTGTGACAGCCCGCTGGTTTGCCAATACAAACTTGTTTTACGGCAATGCGCACAGATCTTTGCACAGACGTAATATGGCGGTGATGGCGCGCGACATTACCCGGATTGTCAGAACTCAAAGGAGGCGAAGAAAACAGCCACTGCCATTCCAGCGAGAGCCCAGCGTTCGGGTATTTGCGTGAGAGTGCATGAGGCAAGCTAACAGAATGTTGAAACTCGGGGTCTTTCTGTTTCAACGCCTTACAGATTTTATCAGCGTGACTTTTCAATTCAGTAATAAGTGTCCCCGGCAACAGCGTTGTACGGTCTTTAGCACCTTTACCATCGCGCACTGTTATTACTTGCTGATTTAAATCTAAGTCCTTAATTCGGAGCCTGCAGGCTTAAGTGACAAGAAGGCCCGAACCGTACATCAGCGAAGCAATTATGTGGTCGGGATGGCGTAGCTTCCGTAAGCGCCAATAAATCAGCACCGTTGACTCGCCTTGGCTAAGCCCTACCTATTCCATCCGTTTCAACGGCACGTTCCAAGGCAGCAAGTGTTCCAGTTTTTCCAGAGTGTCCGCCGTAGCAATGTGCGACAGCACATACTTGATGTAGGCCGAAGGTTCCAGCCCATTCGCTTTAGCCGTCTCGATCAGTGAGTAGCAGGTCGCACTGGCACGGGCACCGTGCGAGGTATCGGCAAAAAGCCAGGCCCGGCGTCCCAGAGCGAATGGCCGGATCGCATTCTCCGCCAATGCATTACTGATGTTCAGATCACCGCGCTCGCAATAGCCCACCAGGCAGTCCCACTGGTTCAGGGTATACTCCATGGCCTTGCGGGTCAGCGAGCCCTTCACGACCTTGCTTGCGTTGGTTTCCAGCCAGATCTTGAGTGCGTCCAGCTGGGGTAAGCTCAGCTCCTGGCGGATACGGTACCGCTCACTCTCGCTGGCCTCCTTAATCTGGCGCTCGATGGCGTAAAGCTTGTTGATGTACCCCAGGGCCACATCCGCTTTCATGGTTTTGGGTTTCTTGCCTTTGCCCCCGGAGGGGGCCGCTCTGGAGGCCTCAACGAACTTCCTGCGCGCATGGTCCCAACAACCAATACGGGTAATGTCATTGGTACGACACACCTGCCCATAACCGGCATAGCCATCGGCTTGCAGGATGCCCGTAAACCCGTCGAGCAGGCGCACGGGCACGCTGCCGGCGCGGGACGGGTCGTAATCAAAAAGCACCACCGGGTGATCGGGCGGCCCGCCTCGGATAACCCACATCCATTTGTCCGATTGAGCGGTTTTGCCATCTT
>Ga0307976_1001419_pt1 | contig 11214 bp, 8 predicted proteins | sample OrgLakmetagen919_FD_201836 | JGI IMG/M metagenome (GOLD analysis project Ga0307976, IMG submission 201836) | Saline water microbial communities from Organic Lake, Antarctica - #919 | ecosystem: Environmental > Aquatic > Non-marine Saline and Alkaline > Saline | place: Antarctica: Organic Lake... | reverse complement strand
CTTTCTTCTTCCTCGTTGGAAATTGTGTAGTCAGAAGTATTGAACTCAATCAATGGATTTACACGGGAAAGTTCCAACTGCAATTGCATGATGTAACGCGATGGTTCATCCACACCACCCATGTCTCTATCCGCGGATGAATAAGTAATCCAGCAGTTTTCTACTTGGTGTAATAAACGATAGAAGTGATGTGCAAAAAGACCTTGTTTTTCCCTTGGCGTTGGCAAATTGTGGTACTTCCTTAAATCCATTGGGATAATCGTTTGAATTGGATTTGTTGGTGGCATACTTCCGTCATTTAATCCCACAACAATCATGTTTTTGAAATCAATCAATCGGGTTTCCAACAATCCCATCACTTGCAATCCATCCAAAGGATTTCCATAATAAGCGATGCTTTCATTGATCCAATGTTGATTGAACAAAGATTTGAAAGTTCCCAAACGTAAATCTGGCTTAAATTCTTCCAAAACTGACTCTAATTTGATCAAAGAACGATCAAAATGATACAAAATTGATCTTTCTATCGCATTTTCGTCGTTATTGAGTCCTTGATAAATTGTTTGATTTAAAGTTCTAATTTGTTCAAGGGAATATTCCTTTTCTGTATTTTTCCAAGGCGTAAAAAACAGTTGAATCAATTTGGAAATACGTTCTCCTAATTCCAATTGTTTTGGATAAATAAAAGTCCAGTTATTGCTCAATATCTTTTGTTCCACCTTTGTGATGGCTTGTATTTCTGCTTTATTGCAAAATCCGGTAATAAAAGGATGTTTTATAAATCGAACGAAATCTTTGTGGTAAATCTGTTTAGAATTGAACTGCTGAAAATGTTCCTGAACAGTAAACAACATATCCACCCAAGATTTAATCGCAGTGTTTTTTAACGGCAATCCTAAAGTGATATTCGTTTTTTCTACGTTTTTAGGAATATTTTTCATTATTGGAACAATTAACTTTTCATCGGCCAGTAAAAGCAAAGTTTCAGAAAGTTCGTCATGTGGAATTTGATCGTGTAAAATTGTCGCGCTAACCTTCGCTTGTCCAGTCGGCTGAGCACAATTGATGATATTCAAAACCTTCTTTTCCGTTTGAATTTTATTCACGACAAAAGACAATTCTTTAACTTTTAATTCAGTGAATAAATCACGAATAAATCGTCCCGCTTCATGATTTCTGTCGTTGAGATAATATTCATCTGCATCCACAAAAATATCCGCTCTTCCCATGTTTTTCAATTGTTTCATAATTGAAATTTCGGCAGGAGAAAGCGCATTAAATCCAGCAAAAATAAATCCAGTTTCTTTGTCTTCTTCAAAAGCTACGTCAATGTTTGTGGCTAAATTTCTATACGCCATTCCCATATAACATTCACCGTCTTTTTTCAGTCTTTCATTGAAATGGTGGTGATAATCAGCCAGTAAATCCCAGAAACGCATAAAACGCAATTGTCCTTCAGTGAGTGCTTCTTCGCTATCAAAACTCCAGTTTTCAATGTCTTTAATGTCTGCTAAATTCCTAAACAAATCTTTACTGTCGATGAGGTAACGGTCCATTTCATCAAAATCACTCAACAAAGTTTTTCCCCATTTAAAAAATTCATCTAAAGTTTGCGGCTCTTCTTTATCAACTTTTAAATGCACATCATACAATTTGAAAAGCGCTCTTGTGGCTTCAATAATCGGCAGGGGAGATAATTCCTGAACCCAGCGATTCATCGTTATAATTTTCGGAGAAAAAATCGGTTTTCCATACGCTTTAAACAAAGCACGTTGCAAATATTTCTTAGCACGTTGCGAAGGAAGAACAATTGTGAGGTGTTCGAGTGGGATTTGCTCTTCGAAAATGTGCGCTGCAATGCGGTCGATGAAATAGTTCATGGTTTTTCAGAATTTGCCTGAAAAATAAGAATAAAAGTGGGATTGGAGAGGTGGTTTATAGGTAGGAATTATGTTTTTGTTGTTTCGTCCTCCCCCTTTATCCCCCTCCAAAGGGGGAGATAGATCTACCTTCGATTATAATTGATGTTATAATTCTGAAATTATCGAATAATACAACTTTTTTCATCATTTCAATTGATAAAGGTATTTTTTTTTCGAGTTAAAATATTGATTAGTAGTGCATCCCCCTTTAGAGGGGGCAGGGGGAGGATTTTTAAGAAAAACTTTTTAAATCAAAACTTTTCTATTAACTTAATATCGAAAAACCACCGTTATGTATAATCATTACAATAAAAACCTAAAACGAAATACATCTGATTTAATAAATCTCTCTATTTCTAGGGCAGAAAAGTATTTACGGAAGGCTGGATTAAAAGGAAAACAACTTGGTGTTGCATTTAAACGGCAGCGACCAATTCACAATTTTACAGTTGATTTTTTTAGTGCTGAAATTGGACTTATTATTGAAGTTGACGGAAGCCCTCACGATGTCAAAGGAGCCTATGCTCGTTATAGACAAGATAAACTCGAAGAATTAGGATATATAGTGATACGTTTCCAAGAAGGAGAGGTAATTCACCGTTATCCTGATGTTGAAAATAAAATATTGAGAGCAATTGAGGTGTTGAAGAGTAGGGTAGAGTAGCATTTGTTCTTTTATCCTCCCCCTTTATCCCCCTCCAAAGGGGGGAAACGCTCCGCAATTTTATTTTTCACTATTGAGAAAAGTTTTCTATTCTAAAAACTCCCAATCTTAATTATCTTCTTCTCAATCAACTTCTGAATAATCTGAACGCTATTCGTAGCTGCTCCTTTTCTCAAGTTATCTGCTACAACCCACATATTCAAGGTATTTTCTTGACTTTCATCTCTTCTTAATCGACCAATAAAAACATCATTTTTTCCAGCAGCAAACAAAGGCATTGGATAGGTATTTGTTTCTGGATTGTCTTGCAAATGAACAGCAGGATTATTGTGATATGTTTTACGAATTAAAGCCAAGTCGAAATCATTTTCAAAACTCACATTAATTGCTTCAGAATGTCCACCTTGAACAGGAACTCGAACTGCAGTTGCCGTAACAGCAATTTTTGGGTCTAATATTTTTTGGGTTTCATTCACCAATTTCATTTCTTCTTTCGTATAACCATTGTCAAGGAAGTCATCACAATGTGGTAAGACGTTTTGGTCAATAGCGTATGGATAAGCCATTTCTCCTTTTATTCCTTGACGCTCATTATCCATTTGTTTAACGGCTTTCGCTCCAGTTCCAGAAATAGATTGATACGTAGAAACGACAACTCTTTTAATGGAATACAATTTATGCAATGGCGCAAGCGCAATTAACATTTGAATTGTTGAACAGTTGGGATTAGCAATAATGAAATCGTCTTCTGTTAAATCATCTCCATTGATTTCTGGAATAATCAGTTTTTTGTCTTCATCCATTCGAAAAGCAGAAGAATTATCGATTACACGACAACCAATTGCTGCAAATTTCGGAGCCCACTCCAAAGAAATATCGCCTCCAGCAGAAAACAATGCAACATCAGGTTTCATACTTAAGGCTTTTTCAAGATCAACTACTGTATGTTCTTGACCACCAAATGTCATTTTCGTTCCAGCCGAATTTTGAGATGCTACTGGAATTAATTCTGTAATTGGAAGACTCACTTCTGCCAATACTTTCAGCATTTCCTGTCCAACCATTCCCGTTACTCCAACAATTGCAAGCTTCATATTTTCTGTTTTTACAAAAGTAATTATTTTTCAATTGACGAAACTAAATTGCCAAGTAGAGTTTTTAGAGGTGTCCTTTAGTTGTGATGAAGTCTAAAAATGGCGTCACCTCTTCAAGGCGCTTATTTGGTCTCAGGGATTTTAACCTAAGGCAATGCCTTCGCATCAATTTGGTCCTTCATCCCTAAACTAGGACAGGATTTATTGATGATTCATACAAGCTGAAATCCCAACTCAATTTAGGAGAAAGCATTGCGTCCAATTAAATTGAGTATTTTTCAGCACTGAAAGTGTAGCTTAGATTTAGATTGTAACTAATTTAATACTAGGCTTAATTCAAAATTTAAAAAGAAATTATCTCTCCCAATCTCAACCTAATATTAATTTTCCGTCATTTCTAATCCAAAGAATTTTGGCAATGATTCAATACGCTTATATTTGTATAACATTTTTTAGTTTACACTATTGAATAATTTAATTTTATGAAACATCTTCTCTTCTTTTTTTGCAGCTTTTTAGTTTTTACTTCATGGAGTCAAATGAATGATTCTTTTGATGATGGAGACTTTACAAATAATCCTTTGTGGGTTGGAGATCAAGCTGATTTCATTGTTAATTCAAATAACAAATTACAACTCGATGCAGCAGCAGCTGGGGAAAGTTATTTATCTGCTCCGCATAACTTAACGCAGTTAGAAGATAGAGAATGGCGAGTTACTATTGATTATGGCTTTTCTCCATCAGTCAATAATGGCGGAGATACTTATTTAACGGCTACCAATGCCGATTTATCTTCAAATCCAGATGGAATTTTTATTCACATAGGAGAAAATGGAAGTAATGACCCGATTGAGCTTATCGAAAGAACTGGAGGGACTGAGACTGTCATTTTAACAAGTGCACCAACGATTGTAGCAGCAAGTTTTGAAATCGGTGTAAAAGTTATTTATAGCGCCAATGGAGATTGGGAATTGTTTACAGATTTAGCAGGCGGAAATGCATATCAATTGGATGGTTCTGCAAATTATTCTGCTACAGTTTTAGGTCAACATTTGGGGGTTTTGCTGAAATACACTTCTAGTAATACCACTAATTTTAATTTCGATAATTTTTATACTGGGCCAATTCAAGTAGATAATACTTCACCCAACTTAACGAGTGTGGCTGTTATATCTTCAACTGAATTAGAAGTTTTATTTGATGAAGGAATAGAGCAAACAACTGGAGAAGATGTAGCGAATTATTCTGTTGACAATGGAGTAGGAAATCCAATTACTGTGCAGCAAGATGCTTTAAATTCAGCGCTATTTCTTTTGACTTTTTCTGCTTCTTTTAATGTGGGTGATGTTTATACTTTGACAGCAAGTAACGCTGAAGATGTTGCAGGCAATGCAATGTCAAGCCAAAGTGAAACCTTCCAATATGTTGTTGCACAAACTCCAGAATTTGGGGATATTATTATCAATGAGTTTCTTGCAGACGAATCTCCAGCCGTTGGATTGGCAGAGGTGGAATATGTGGAATTATACAATCGGAGTAATAAATTTTTCCACCTTGATGGATGGAATTTGAGTGATAACAATACATCGGGAACAATTCAAGATGTTTGGTTGCTTCCAGGAGAATATTTGATTTTGGTTCCCACAAGTGGATTGATAGCTTATCCACAGGCAATGAATGTGACAAGTTGGGCAGCACTAAACAATGGCGGAGATGATATAGAATTGAAAACAGATGGAGGAATTTTAGTGGATAAACTGACCTACACTGATACTTGGTACAAAGATCAAAACAAAGAAGATGGAGGTTGGAGTATAGAACGTATTAATCCAGATTTAGCTTGTTCTTCAGCAGACAATTGGAGAGCGAGTATACATCCCAGTGGCGGAACTCCAGGAGCTCAAAATAGTGTATACAGCAATTCACCAGACACACAAGCACCAAATGTCATTGGCTTTGAAACCGAACTTCCAAATCGTTTGAAAATTAAGTTCTCAGAGGGAATGGATTCTTTGAGTTTGGAAAACGCAGCTTTCTCATCAACGCCAGTCCTAACAATTTCATCTCGAATATTAGAAGGCAAGTATCCAGCAGAAATCACATTGGAATTTATTGAATCAATCACACCAGGGGAACTTTATTCTTACGAAATAAATGATTTTTCTGATTGTTCAGGAAACACAAATAGCTATTCAGGAACCTTTGTTTTACCGCAAACACCTAGCAAAGGTGATTTAATTATTAATGAGATTTTGTTTAATCCTTTTACAGGAGGTGCTGACTTTATAGAAATTTATAACAATTCAGATAAATACATCGATTTAAAAGATTGGGAACTTGGAAATCATGATGATGACACTGTTGCTAGCCTGAAGCAAAATATCCAAACCTATGTTTTGAGTCCAAATGAATATGTTGTTTTAACAACCGATAGTAATTTCCAATTGATGAATTATCCTTTTGCTATTCCTGGGAAGTTTATACAAATGTCAAGTTTGCCAAGTTACAATAATGATTCATCAACAGTTTATCTTGTTTTCAATGATGAAATCATGGATAAAGTCGCCTACACAGATGAATGGCATTTTTCATTGCTTCAATCTGATAAAGGAGTGAGTTTGGAACGTTTTTCAGCAGACCAACCTTCAAATACTGCATCTAACTGGCATAGTGCAAGTGAAACAATTGGCTTTGCAACACCAGGAAAAGAAAATTCGCAAGCCATGAAGCCAGGGCAAGAAGGAGGGACATTGACGCTATCGTCGAACTCATTTTCACCAGACGGTGATGGATTTGAAGATGTGTTGTTATTGACTTACGAAATTTCATCTCCAGATTTATTAGGAGACTTGGTTATTTACGACGATAAAGGAAGAATGATTAAAACACTTTTTAGAAACCATTTATTGGGTGGGACAGGAATTGTGAAATGGGAAGGAACAAAAGAAGACGGAACAAAAGCTTCGATCGGTCCTTATATTATTATGTTCGATGTTTTTGATGTAGATTCAAGTAAAACGCAGACGGTTAGAAAGGTGGTTACATTGTCCGGGCGGTTGTAAGAAAATATTAAATTTAGAGAAAATGAAATGTTGTTTGATTTCATCTTCGCTCTCATTCTGTTTCTCACTCTTTTTTTACATTGAGTTACACGGAGGGTTTTCACGGAGAGGCACAGAGAAGAGAAAAAGGAAAGTTTGATTTAGGAATGGTTTGATTTTCAATTGCTAAAATATTCACCGAAGTTATATTTCCCCTTCGTTCTCGCGCTGTTTCTCACTCTTTTTTACTTAGTTACACGGAGGGTTTTCAAGGAGAGGCACAGAGATTCACAGAGAAATTTAGTATATAGTGGAGGTTTCATCTTCTCTCTCCCTTTTCTCTCTCCCTCTCTTCTATTCTTTCACCAAACCAATTTCCAATAAATTTGGCCAATTTTTTCCCGTAATAAACAATTGCTTCGTTGATCTCTTGTATGCAATCCCGTTTAAAACTTCTCCTGTTTTGCGGTAATCTAATGCCAATAAACTTGCATCAATTCTTCCCGTAACAACACCAGTATATGGATCGATGATTACAATCTGGTTTTTTGTGTAAATGTTCGCATAAATCTTTCCTTCGATGTATTCCAGTTCATTTAAACCCATCACAGGTCCTTCGTTGGTGTATACTTCGATTGTTCTTTTTATTCCAAAAGTATTGGGATCTCTAAAATAGATGCGTTCAGAGCCATCAGACATAATTAATTGCTCTCCGTCGTTACACAATCCCCAGCCTTCGCCTGTGTAGGTAAATTTATTTAATTCTTCTAATGTGTTTTTGTCGTAAACGAAGCAAGTGTGTTCTTGCCACGTTAGCTGATACAACTTGTCTCCCATAATTGTAATTCCCTCTCCAAAATACTTTTCATCTAGCGTTTTTTTTTCCAAGATACGACCAGAGTTTAAAGTGACTTTTGCTACCATACTTTTTCCAGTAGATCCTGTACCACCTGTGCCTTCAAACAATTGCTCACCATCAAATTCTAACCCTTGTGTATAAGAAGTCGTGGCATGCGGATAAACTTTTAATACTTCAGCTGAATATTCTTGAGGAAAAATATCAGGAAGTATTTTTACTATGCGGTTATCACGGCGTGTTTTACCATCTTTAACTGTAGTTTCTAAAGACAATTGATTTGTTCCATACTTCCAAGAATCAGTACTTAAATCAAAAGATATCTTACTGTTATTTATAGGACCCTCATAAATTAAAGTGTCGTTGGTAAAAACCTTAATTGATTTCACTTCTGAAGGTTCTGCAATACTGATTTCTACCAGAATATCTTGACCCTTTTGAATAGATGTATTGTTAAACGGTACCTCGAATCTTGCAGGAACTAAACTCCCACTTTTGATTTGGTCTTCACCATCACCACAAGCCATTAGTAAAGCAACTAGCAATACTGAAATGGCTAAGTAAGAAACTAATTTTTGAACCATTTAAACCGATTTTTTTATTTCTCGAGCAGAAATTCCATTGTGGGAAGCAGTATAAACCGCCTCGTTGTTTTTAATTACAATCACTTGAGGCGATTGATGTTCTACTCCAGTTAATTCACCTATTGCACTTGAAACATCGCGGTGTGCAATTAAATCAATAAAATACAATTCACACTTTTCATCTTGTTCCCATTGGTTCTCAAAACTATTAAGAGCCATAGAAGAAATACTGCAACGTGATGAATGCTTAAAGAATATGGCATCCACATTTTCTGTTTCGGCAATTGCTTGTTTTAACTCTTCAACCGTTGTGATATTAATCCAATTGAGTTTGCTTGGACGCGGTTTTTTGCTAAATGAAAAAAGTCCCATAATTAAAATGCTGATTTAAATTGTTTTAAAAAGCGCACATCATTTTCAGAGTATAAACGCAAGTCATTGACCCTGTATTTTAGTTGTGCAATTCTTTCGATTCCCATTCCGAAAGCAAAACCACTGTATTCTTTTGGATCTATATTCGCAGCTTCCAATACACTTGGATCTACCATTCCACAACCCAAAATTTCTAACCAGCCTGTATATTTACAGACGTTACAACCTTTTCCACTGCAAATTGTGCAGCTAACATCTACTTCTGCACTTGGCTCAGTAAATGGGAAATAAGATGGACGCAAACGAATTTGTGTCTTTTTACCAAACATCTCTTGTGCGAAAAATAAAATCGTTTGTTTTAAGTCTGCGAAAGAAACATCTTTATCAATAAAAAGTCCCTCAACTTGATGAAAGAAACAGTGAGCACGTGCAGAAATAGATTCATTTCTAAATACACGTCCTGGGGAAATTGTGCGGATTGGAGGCTTACTGCTTTCCATTACGCGCACCTGCACGGATGAGGTGTGGGTTCTTAACGCCATTTCTGTTCCATCTGTTTCCACAAAGAATGTATCTTGCATATCTCTTGCAGGATGTTCTTCTGGGAAATTTAATGCAGAGAAGTTGTGCCAGTCATCTTCTACTTCTGGACCTTCAGAAACACCGTAACCAATGCGTTCAAAAATCGAGATAATTTCTTTTCTCACCACACTAATAGGATGTCTTGCTCCTATGTTATTTGGTTCGCCAGGTCGAGAAAAATCTACTTTTTCTTCATCATTAGCATTTTTAGTAAGCTGGTCATTGAATTGATTAAAAACTCCTTGTGCGGCACTTTTTAACTCATTTATTTTTTGACCTACTAACTTTTTGTCCTCATTCGGAACATTTTTAAGCTCTGAAAAAAGTGGTTTTAAACAGTTTTTTGTTCCTAGAAATCGAATTCTAAAATCTTCTAATTTAGCTGAATCATTTATTGAAGCACTGTTTACTTCATTTAAAAGCTCCTCTAGTTTATGTTGAATATCTGACATCTTAAAATGATCTTACGCTTTATGATACTTTACAATCAAAGTAATATAGTGCAAATTTAGTAGATATTTTTCATAATCAACACCACTGGCCTGCTTTATTCATGAATTTAGGGAGTTGATGTTTTTTTATTTCCCCTTCGCTCTCGCTTTGTTTCTCACTCTTTTTTACACGGCGCCCGCCTTAATAACACTATGTTGATTAATATTTTATAAAAAAATAATTCATTAAAATCACTATTGGATTAGAGAAAATAATATTTATTCCATAACTTAGCATTCTAAAAAACTGAAATATATGTTATATAAAAATGTAATTTTGTCTATACTGCTAAGTTTTAGTGTTCTTTCTATTTCATCATGTACTGACAAAGATCCTTCCGTATTAAAGATATTTGTTCGATCAAGTGATAATATTCTTACTCCAGATGCTGAAGTTAGAATTGTTGCTGACATTGAAGAGGGAACCCCAGAATACTTGGAAGATACCAGAACAAATGAATCAGGAGCAGCTATTTTCGAATTGGATGAGTTGTTTGACCAATACGGTAAAAATGATGATAAGGTAGCCTATTTTACTGTTTATGTTACAGACACTGCTGAATTCCCTACTATTTTGGAAAGTGTACGCGCTAAGCAAAACTTAACATCAACAGCAACAATTAACTTGGGAGAATAAATTATTCTACAGAAATAGCAACTAATTTGATTTGAATCTCGTTAAAGGCAGAACATTACTTTTACTAAAATTGAAAATTACAGCAATATGAAAAATTACATCATTTTTACAAGCTTCCTTCTTCTAGCAGGAGGAATGAGTTTAGGACTTAGTTCTTGTAATAAAAAAGGAGACACAATCGCTAAGGTTACCGTTAGGGATACTGCCAACGCTTTGGTCTCTAATGCAAGAGTTATACTTTACGGTTCTTCAACAACGGTTCCATTAAAACCAGTAGTTAGAAGAGATACTGCATATACGAATGCTTCAGGAGTTGCAATTTTTAATTTTAATGAAGTTTATCAAACAGGTCAAGCTGGCGTAGCAGTATTAGATATTGACGCGAGTAAAGATGGTTTGAAGGGTAATGGAATAATAAAAATAGAAGAAGAATTACAAAGTGTAGCGCAGGTTTTTATACAACCATAATGACTCTTTAATTTAAGACACTTAATAGGGAACCTTAATCATAATTGATTAAGGTTTTTTTGATTTTATCAACAGTATTTGCGAAAGAAATCTAAAATTCTAATAATTTTTCATAGAATTTTCAAGAAGAAGAGCTGTTTCCTTTTAGAATAAATAATTTTTAGTACTTTAGCCCGTCGAAAAGAGATAAGTTGACAATTGGAGAGGTGCAGGAGTGGCTTAACTGGCTCGCCTGGAAAGCGAGTGTTCCTTCATCGGAACCGAGGGTTCGAATCCCTCCTTCTCCGCCATTAAACTTGTAAATTTTTGCACAATTTAGGAATATTAATAATTTTATAGAAACGATTAATTTTTAATCTTTGGAACATGAAAAAAATAGTTAGTTCTTTAGCAATCATCGGAATGTTTACATTCGGATTTAGCACAGTAACATTTGCAGACCAACAGGATACTGTAAATCAAAATGAAGTAGCGCTTCAAGATGATACGTCATCTATGGAAAC
>Ga0307976_1001408_pt1 | contig 11295 bp, 11 predicted proteins | sample OrgLakmetagen919_FD_201836 | JGI IMG/M metagenome (GOLD analysis project Ga0307976, IMG submission 201836) | Saline water microbial communities from Organic Lake, Antarctica - #919 | ecosystem: Environmental > Aquatic > Non-marine Saline and Alkaline > Saline | place: Antarctica: Organic Lake... | reverse complement strand
AACTCATCCAGCTTGGTACGACGGAGAAAATGGCCAAAACGGGTAATCGATGCGGTGTTGGCCAGATGACTCGCCACCGAGGCAGTATCAACCTTCATTGTGCGGAATTTTACCAGGGTAAACGGCCTTTTCTGTCGCCCAACCCGTTCTTGCCGGAAGACGGGCGACCCGGTGTCGAACAACCCAATCACGTAAAGCACCAGCAACACCGGAAAACCAAACACCAGGCCAAGTAACGAAAACACAAAATCCAAGGTACGAATCACAAATTCAATCCTGCTGATTAGGAAAACAACGCTGAAGGCCCTGCTTCACAGTAAGAGGTGGAGTCCAGCTTAAACACTTTTGGGTGTGGCTGATATCAACCTGAAGGGAACCGAGTAAACGCTGGGCCACGGCTTTTTTCCCCAGCAGTGTGGCGCCGAACTGCAACAAACCTACAGGAACCGGAATAAGCCGCGAAGGCTTACCCATAGCCTCCGCAACGCCTTGAAGCAATTGGGTTGTCGACAGATCTTCACCATCACTCACCAGAAACGTCTCATTTGCCGCACCGGGGTGATCAACGCAGGTAATGATCAAATCCACAAGATTGTCCAGTGCGACAAGCGAGCGCTTGTTATGGATAGAGCCAAGGGGCAATGGCAGCCCTTTTTGAGCCCAGCGAACCAGGCTGCCAAAATTTCCGGGCGCGTTAGGCCCATACACCAATGGTGGACGGATAATCACTATTTCCATTTCGGTTTCTTGCCCGATCTTCCAAAGACCTTGTTCAGCCTCATGCTTGGACTGAGCGTAAGGCTCGACTGGTTTGGAAGCGTCTTCCTTAACGAAAGGCCGCGTATTTGTATTCCCGTTCACTCCAATAGAGCTGATGAATATAAACCGCGCGGCACCAGCCTCAGCCGCCTGCCTTGCAAGACGAAGCGTACCTTCCACATTGACTCTGCGATATTCTGCGAGCGGTTCATGTACTTCGTCCCTAGTGACATGTGCACGGGCCGCTAAGTGAATCACCACGTCCTGACCCAACAGCGCATCATCCCAATGGGTATCGGCGTCGAGATCTTTAACCACTACCTCAGGCCCTTGAGTCTTTACAGGTGCCCTTCTTACAGCACAAGTCAACTCAAAAATTGAATTCTGGTCGAGGCAACCGACTAACCGGCTACCAAGAAAACCATTTGCGCCGGTAACCAGCAATTTTTTCTTTAGACTCATTTTTCCTTCTGCCTAGGATCAAAGGGCTTGAGCAGCCGATAAACGAGATGCTGAGCATAACTCGGTAACAGTGAACGAACGAATGGGACAAAGCATGCCAAGCGCTGATGCAACGGCATGTCGAGTCTGCGCGCACCTCGATACCCAATCAGCGCCTGCTCAAACGCCAATTTTATCGATTGTTTCTTATGGGTATGGGCTCCAAATCGATAGTAGAGCAAAGGTTCTGGATAATTCTCAAAACGAAGCCCGCTCTCAGCACACCGAAACCAAAGCTCGTAATCCTGCCGTCGCCGATAATCCGCGTCGTAATTTCCAGAAAACAGAACCCTAGAGCGTCTTAGCATGATTGACGGGTGAACCATTGGCGATGCCCAAAGGCTAGCAACAATAGAGTTATGACTCAAAGGCACTTTCCTAATACCAATAACATCTCCTTCAAATGTCATTTCCTCAACGAAACTACCCAATATATCAACTTGGGGATGACCCTGTAGAAAGTTAATTTGTTTTTCAAATCGTTCCGGAAAGGCAACGTCATCAGTATCCATACGAGCTACTAATTCAAACTCGCAGAATTCAAGGCCAACATTCAGTGCTGCACCCAATCCACGATTAACAGGAAACTCAATAATCTTTAAAACGTCCCCAAAAATACCTTGCCAATGAGAGAGTTCTTTATCAAGCTCTTTAGTTAGCGGCCCATCATTTACAAGGACGATTTGTGCAGGCCTGAGTGTTTGGGAATCCCAAATACTAACCAAGGCTTCATTCAAATGAATATGGGATTCATCCTTGTATAGCGCCATCAAAACTGAAAACATCAGCGGGGTAACTCCATACGATACAGCTGACGCCTCCCAGAAAAAACAGAATCAAAATAAACAGCCTTACCATCTGATGAAAACCTTGGATGTAAGTCACACCGACTTTCATCAGAAAACTCAAATCCGTGGAAAAATTCTCCGATCTCTGTAACTGCGCCAGTTTTCCAATTGCATAGAATTAGATGCTGCATACGTGCTTTATCAGGGTAAGTATCGGTAACAAACCAATCACCATAGACATGAGGGTGCCCATCACCATACTTCTCTAATATGTCTGCACTAAACTGTGTAAATTTAGTTGTTTTAATATTCAGTAACCAGTAAGCATCTCTTTCACCTGGCCCACGCATGTATCCTAAAATAGTGTCTTCATCAACCCAAAAAAAATGACTCACCATACCGTAATCTGCTAGCAGTTTTAGGTCACCTGTTTCTGCATCAGCTAAAAATAAACGGTCGAACCTACGTCTACCCACTAGGCAGCGATGCATAAATATAAATTTCTGGCCACTGGGGGAAATCATTACATGGTTAAATTTATGGATCCCTTGCTTGAACTCAGGCTTTGCTTCATGTCGGCTAGCTTGCGCTAAGCTTATAAGAAGTTCCGCATCACCCGTTTCATAACTGACCTTCCACAAGCCATCTTGCTCTATATTATTCAGCTCAGAGTTGGTTAGATTTGGCAAGTTGCGATAGCCATAATCAGGGCGCAATGTCATTAAACGTTGATAGTTCAGGGATATAAAATAATCGGTTTTAAAGCTATCCTGTACTGGGTAATCAAAACTGTTGATAATTTGCTTTCGCTCAATAGAAAGCACATGGCTAACATAATGCTGTCTTCGACTATCAAAATCATTAAAAATGATCAAATCATCATTTAGCCATTGCGCGCGGCAAGCCTGCTGCCAGTTATAAGCAGTTATCGTCTGCGTCAAGATTATTTTGCCAATTGCATCAAAAACTACCAATTCCACCTTGCTACTTAACGAAGGTGCAGAACTTGTTGTACTTTGAGTAGTGCAGGCAATAACCCAGCCTTTACTATTTTCAGGTGACTTATCGTAGTAACCAAAAAAACTGCTAGTATCACTCTCCATAAAAGCTACAAGGTTCGCAACTGATTTATTTCGATAACTTTTTCTGCACTTGAAGTAAACTAAACGTGAGTATCCGGCTTTAGCCAGCTGCTTTATTATGGGGAAGCGACTAAGAAACCTTGAAACTGCACGCTCTAATGAGTTGTAATTGCTCATAATTAACCTAATATTATTTTATAATGTTCCTGGTACCTTCTGACATGTTTTGCGCAGTGAAAGTATCACTAGTAACACTTTTTGCCTCACTTACTGAGCTATCGTCAAAAATAGTGTCTGCACCTTTCAGCATTTCTACTAGTGATTTTCCACCATCAGTTATCAAAAAATTTTTACATCCCATAGAGCTTTCGCTTACGATTTCTTTATAAAAATCAATATCTGAAAGAATGACTGGCAGCCCTACAGCTAATACTTCAAGAACAGTATTAGGCAAACTTTCAGACAAAGATGCCGAAATAAAATAATCTGAGGCAGCAAGATAGTCAGATACATTATTAACATCGCCCAAAAAATTTACGTGTGCACATCCCTGCTCCGTTAATTCACTTTTCAAAGGCCTATCTCCCAAAACAACCAAACTGCCTTTATTATGCTAAAAAAACTTGTTAAGGACACTAATTATGGATTGCATGTTTTTTCTTGGTATCAAACTGCCTACTGAAATAAATATAGACTTAGGCAAATTTTTAAAAAAATAATGTTATTTATATTACCTGCATTTACCATTCTCAGGTTACTTATTGTAGTAGCCAAAAAAACAACACCGATTATTAGCAGTATACAAAGTATGGGAGCAGAAAGACGTGAATTTGTAGTCATTCCTTGTCCAAAAGCATTACACCTTGAGTAGCAGTATTTTGCAATCTTTTCTATCGCAGGAATATAACTAAGAACACGAGCTAGCTTCCTCTCAAAAAAGTCGTAGCCACTCATATTAACCGACCTTAGACCGGACCTTGAAAACTATTTTTGGACCTAGAAAAATCAAAATAAAAATAGCAATATTCTTAACAGAAGGAACAGACAGAAAAACCTTGACTTGCTCCCTGACTGCTCCCCATCGATTACCGTTGAGAAGATTTTTTTGAACAAACATTTTTCCTTTCCATAACCTATTATTTTTTAGATCCAACGGTGAAAGCATACAAATATCCGAAGCATATTTTTTTTCAATGTATGCAAGAGATTTTTTGTTTTCTTTAATGCCTTTAGACACACTTATTTTAGCAGTATAATAATAACAATTAGTCAAAAAGCAATCAATCATATAAAAGCTACACCCTAGTTGAGCTAGCCTTAACCACAATTCGTAGTCTTCAAGGGCAATCATCTTTTCGTCAAAAAATCCTGCATTAATTATCGTTTCACGTTTTACAATTGTTAAAGGTGTGCCACCTACCACGTTGCTCACCAGCAATTTCTTTAAAAAATTTTCATCTTTATTAAACGCAGATGTTCCCGAGGAGTACGATAACCCTTCATTAACTAATACTATATTAGCTCGATGGTAAACGACATCTATATCTGGCTTATCTTCTATAACTTTAGAAATAATATTTAATTTATCGAGACGGAATTCATCATCATCGTCCAAGAAAGCGACGTAGTCGCCGCTTGCTTCACTTATTCCAAGATTTCTCGACGAAGATGGACCATTACCATTGACATTGGCTATATATCTCACAAAGTCCAGATGAAATTCTTCAACTATTCTTTTTGTGGCGATATCTTCAAGATCGTCTATGACCAAAACTTCTTTCGGCAGCAGACTCTGGTTAATCGAACTAGTGATAGCTCGCCTCAAAAGCCCCGGCCTATTGTGAGTAGGAATAATTACAGATATAGATACCACGTGAAATCCTCAGAACTTTAAAGTTGAGTTTAAAAAAATAATCTCCTATATAGCGAGCTCAAATAACACGCAAAAAATTAAATTAACTACAAGCGAACTGCTGACAGCCTCATCTTCGGGCTTTGATGTATATATAGAACAGAGTGGGGGAGTTCAAAGCTCACTAGAAGCTCACTGGTTTCCCAAATTCTTTCCAAGACCACTTAGAACTTTTTCAGATTCTTCCACAAACGCATTGTAAGTAAGCATAGTTGGATATATTTATTACAGCCAAAATCAATTTGAACGCGGTAAAATTCTGTTATAACACCCAAGGTATCTTGTGAACTTAATCCACCATCACCAAAGGAACCAGAGACATAATCTATTACTTTGACTTTGATGCCCTTCCGATTGCAGGCCCTTAAAATAAAATGCTGATCCGCAGAAATTGGATACTTATTTGAATAATATCCAAATTCCTCATGTAAACTTTTCCTAATCATTGATCCAACCGCATGCCCACTTATATAATGACCATGCCCTTTTAGCCAAACCGGCCCCCTACCTGGGTTGATAATATGACCATTTATATCAATTGGAGCCGTAACGATATCCGGCTTCGATGAAGCCGCTTTTTTGAATTCCTCTACTGCTCTGGGATAAAGAGTATCGTCAGCTCCTAGCACAAGATAGTAATGCCCATCGCATCTCTTTATCGCTTCATTTAAAGCATCATAAATTCCGAAATCAGCCTCTGAAATTACTTTTATTTTTATATCGTCCACATTCGACAGAATTTCCAAAGTATTATCAGTTGATTTTCCATCAACAACAACCCACTCAAACTTCATATCTGTTTGCTGACGAAGTGATTTAATTAAGTCATTTATACAATGCTCAGCGTTTAATGTTACCGTGAGAATACTTAATATTGACATTACTTGAAGCTCATATTTTTAGGAGACTTTAAAAAAGTCTAAAAATAAGTGATTATATAGTGGCATCGCCAACTGCACAGGGCTTATAGCCGCCATGGTTAAGATTACTTTCTCTGAAACCGAGTAGCTAATCAAAAAATAATAAAGTATTTCTTAGATTCTAATTTATACAATTTTTTGAATTTTTCTTAGCATAACGTGTGTAAAGACTAATACTATTAATCATTAAGAATACTACCAACACTGTTACCATAGCTGCACTCATTGAAGTTACTGACGGCCTCTGCATTAGAAGTAGACCAATCCCCATACAAACAAGATAGCGTCGACCAAAAATCGGTGAAACAAGTAATGAAATAACGATAAGGTAATAGGGCCAAGACACTAACAAACCTTCTAAAGCCATTGGAGCAAGGGGGTTCTCACCCATCATCGGAAATTTTTGCTTACAAACTTTATATTCAAATCTACAACTAGGGTCAGCGCCATACCAAATAACATAGGTTTTTTGACTGATTAAGTCGATCACGTTAAGCGCTCTAAAAGAACGGTTATCTCCTACTATCGTGCCATTATCGGTGACAGCCAAGCGACTGACCAATTTATCTGAAAATATTTGATGAAATCCAGTTGATAATGCTATGAAAACTACTAAAGACCCTACAATTAAAAATCTCAAAAGATTACGTCGATCAATCCTTTCAGCTGACAAATGGAAGATAAAATATATAAAATGTGCAAGACTTAAAGTTATAAACCCAAGAGTTAGAAGAGCCCAAGTCAACTTATTATCTCTTTTCAGCAAGTGACGCATAGCTGCGACAAAACAGATATAAAAGCTTAAAGCACCTGGTTCATCATATATTCCTGATGGTCGTATGAAGTTACCAAAATAAGCATTGCTTAACGTTGTGTAAAAGAGGTAATTTGAACGTCCGTCTGGGTTTGGAAATTCTAGGAGAGGATCAAAACCAACTAGAGCTATGATGAAGCCGACGACAGCCATAGCTATAACCAAAAGCAGGAACCAGCTTGCGACATCAACAACCTTTCCTACATCTTTTATATTTAGATACTGAAGCATATAAAGTGAGAATATAAAGAAAACGAGGGATAGCATATAACGAGCATCTTCCCAATACAACGATGTAATTGATGATGTTATTAGCATTGGTGACGCTAATAAAACGAACCACCACTTTAATCTTTTCCTTTTCATTGTCGAGATAAAAAATATAACAATAAAAAGGGCGATTATAATATAAATACCTCTAAAATTTAAATAATTCACAACTGGACTCATAACCACAAAAGCCATTAAAAATGTTGAATACACAAAAAAATTGTGGCTGTGTGCATTTTTTTTAATTTCCTGATATCGGGAACAAAACGCAGTCAAATCAAGAACCCTTAATTTTATAATTACAATGAGTAAAGCCAATAAATCTATTATTAACTAAGACGGAATTCTTTGTCAATATAGTAGTAACAGCTTAGGTTATTTATTTTTTTATACTTACTTTGTACGCTTATAATATAATTTTTTCCTAGCCACGACCCAGATGACACTTCAATCAACTCAAATATTATTGCTTTTGGACTCTACATGAAGCTCAGTTTTCTTACTACTTTTTTGTTGAGTTTTCGTGGCTGCCCTAAGTGCTGTTGCACGTTTCATTACATCGGCAACTATAAAAATCCGCAAGCCATGGCGACACCGCTCTAATAGTTGCGTTTCGATTTGTCATAGCGCGTCGCCAGCCCACGAAAATGTTTCAAGCGTGCAAACACATTTTCCACCAAGTGACGGTGGCGATATAACGACCAATCCATATCGGCATTACCTATGACCAAATTTGACCTTCTTAGAATCACGGCGTTGCGTTGGCACCTTTACTTTTAATCTTTTCGCGAATTTTTCCACTGTCATAACCGGCGGTCTCCAACTCCAAGTGCAACACCCGGTTTAATGAACGCCTAATGGCGCTTCCTGGGTACGGTTGATCAGATCCATAAAGACTTCCAGCGGCGTCTTGAAGCCTAGCCGCTTCCGAGGCCGTGTGTTGAGCTGGAAGGCAAAAGCGTCCAACTCATCCTGGCTGAACACAGACAGATCAGTTCCCTTGGGCATGTACTGCCGCAACAAGCCATTGGTGTTCTCATTAATGGCTCACCGCCAGTCACTGTAAACTCAATGGGTAAATCATAACTATCGACTGCCAAATAAATATTTTTGTATTTCCGGCACGACTTTTACCGATAGCTTGTGAGTCAGCACCGCTTGCGCCCGCGCTATGCTGATGGGCTTTTAAATAGCTGCCATCAATAAATTCCCACTCAGTATCCGGCTCACTAACAAGCTTTTTGAACAGCGAAAACCATTTTCTTTTTTTTTGACCACTCATTGAATCTTTTATACACCGAGTTCTATCGACCGAAACAAAAAGGTAAATCTCGCCACGGACAACCCACCCGCAGTCGGTAAAACATACCTTCTACCATCATTCGCAGGCCCTGGCTTGTTATAAACATTTTCTTGAAGCATCGTTCCTTCTAGCTTCGACCAGTGCCCATCCGGAACGTGTCAACCTCTTTTGAACCATCTCTTTATTAATTAAAGTGCTTTCAGTATGGCTCTTTGCAACGTCGGGAAGTTTACTCCTTGCTTAGCAACGGATGGTTCGGCATTGTCCGGTATTGGATTAATAGCCACTTTTCGTGGCGGCAATTTAACGAGTGGCCGTCCTCGACTGAACCGTTCTGGATGTGCGGCAAAAGCTTCATTCAGAGCCTCTTGGCGCACTCGGGCAATGTCTATGTATCGGCCTGTAAACACCTGTGCGGGCGTAAATCCTTCAAGACTGCTGTGGTGGTGCATGTGGTTGTACCACTCCACGTAATCGTTGCACCAGCGCATGGCATGATCATAATGATCAAAGCGTCGTGGGTAGTCTGGCTGGTACTTGAGTGTTTTAAATTGTGCTTCACTCATGGGGTTATCATTGCTCACGCGGGGCCGACTATGACTGGCGGTTATGGCCAGCTCGGAGAGCAAGTCCAGGTAACAGTGAGCGGTCATGGGCGCACCACGGTCTTGGTGCAGCGTGAGTTTGCCAGGCCCTATGTCGTAGCGCTGTGCGGCTTCGTCAATCAGTTGTGATGACAGGGCGCTATTTTCCTTGCGGGACAGCATCCAGGCGACGATATGGCGACTGAACAAGTCCATGATCACATACAGAGACAGATACTCACCGCGCTTGCGCGTCGGCAGTTTGGCAATGTCCCATGTCCAAACCTGATTGGGCGCTGTCGCCAGTAGACGCGGCATCGGATTCGATTGTGGGGCGCGCTGAGCGCGTCGTTCGCCCTGCAGGTTTTGTTGACGCAGGTTGTGATACACCTGCACCGGTGGCTGATTGCAGTAGCTTTCGTCGTTCAATACCTCTAGTACCTGCTGCTCGTGTGCATCCAGGGCCTTGGGTTGTCTGGCGTCTTTTCTGCAGCGTGAAGGGAGCTCCCGAGGACCGATGAAGCTCAACTGCTTACGCACTGACCGAACAGTATTGCGACAAAGATTCAAAGACTTGCAGGCCAATCGCTCTGTAAGGCCGGTGGGTAATAACTCTGCCATCATCATGGCTACGAGTTCTCTTGATCGAAGGCTTCGATGAGTGCCGAGGCTTTTTTTGGAGTGAGATACAGCTGTCTTTAACTTCAAGCTGACGGCGCAAACGTTCAAGTTCTTTTTCGAGCTGCTTAATGCGTTTTTGTTTAGCCGTTTTGGAGGCCGCAGGTCCTGGCTGAGACTTGTTCAAGCCCGCAACGCCTTGTTCAGCGAACTCTCGACGCCACTGGGCAAGCTGGTTTGAATAAAGCTTCTCACGCCTTAACAGAGGGCCTAGCTCTCCATGGTGACAGGCATCGGCTTGCTGTAGGATAGACAACTTATATTCTACAGTGAATGAGCGACGCCCTCGCTTTTCCAGATTGGGATTGGGCAGAATGTGTGTCATCGGCTTTGGCATAACAGTCTCCTAAAGCACCCTGATTTCTATGTTAACTCAAAATCAGTTGGTTCATGCTTAGGTTGGCACACAGGGCATCACTGAGCATGAATCGGGGTGAACATACCGCTGTTCTTGTAAAAGTCGCCACTTGAGGTATCCGCCTGATATCGCTGGCCATTTTACCGGGAGCTATCATGGTTAACTCTTGCTGTTAAAACGATAATTTTGGGATAAGTAGATAATCACGTCAGTTAAAAGTTAACGCCTCGATTCACTCTGATTCTCAAGGAACCATGCGTAGGTTTGCTTTAATCCTTCTCCCAGCGTGATGCTCGCTTGCCAACCTAATTCTTTCAGCCGTGAAATGTCCATCAGCTTGCGGGGTGCGCCATCTGGTTTGCTAATGTCGAATACCAAGCTGCCTCCAAAACCCACCACTTTTCCCATGGTTTCGGCCAATTCGCAGATGGTACAGTCCATGCCGGTGCCAACGTTGATGTGGGACAACATCCGCAGAGTATTGGTATCGTAGGTTGCACCACCAAGGTTCATCACATACACGCTGGCTGCAGCCATATCATCTACATGCAGGAACTCACGCATAGGTTGACCACTGCCCCATACCACCACTTCACTGGCGCCCGCCTCTTTGGCTTCGTGGAAACGGCGCATCATGGCGGGGATTACGTGGCTGTTTTCGGGGTGGAAGTTGTCATTCTGGCCGTAGAGGTTGGTGGGCATTGCGCTGCGGTAGTCGCGGCCGTACTGGCGGTTGTAGCTTTCGCAAAGTTTGATGCCGGCGATTTTGGCAATGGCGTAGGGCTCATTGGTCGCTTCCAGTGTGCCGGTCAGCAGTGCGTCTTCCTTCATAGGCTGCTCGGCCATTTTCGGATAGATACACGAGGAGCCCAGGAACAGCAGTTTCTGAACCCCAGCCATGTGGGCCGAGTGGATGATATTGGCTTCGATCATCAGATTTTCATAGATGAACTCCGCCGGATAAGTGTTGTTGGCGTGAATGCCACCGACCTTGGCAGCGGCAAGATATACCTGTTCTATGTTTTCCTGCTTGAAAAAAGCTTGCACGGCAGCCTGGTCAAGCAGGTTCAGCCCTGCCCTGCTACGGGTAATCAGCTCTACATTTGCGTTGTTTTCGAGTTGCCGAACCAGTGCGGAGCCGACCATGCCTTTGTGTCCGGCGACAAATATGCGTTGCTTGGCCATAACTAATTAATTCTCCACCGAAATCGGAACTTCCAAACCGTGTTGCTTGAGCAGCGCGTGTCGCTTGGCGGTCTTGAGGTCTTCTGCCACCATTTCGGCACACATTTCCTGGGTCGTGATCTCCGGAGTCCAGCCAAGTTT
>Ga0307976_1001406_pt1 | contig 11300 bp, 9 predicted proteins | sample OrgLakmetagen919_FD_201836 | JGI IMG/M metagenome (GOLD analysis project Ga0307976, IMG submission 201836) | Saline water microbial communities from Organic Lake, Antarctica - #919 | ecosystem: Environmental > Aquatic > Non-marine Saline and Alkaline > Saline | place: Antarctica: Organic Lake... | reverse complement strand
TCACATCCCCCTCGCGCGGGGCCTTGATGCGGATCACATACGCGGCGCCCTCGGGGTGCTGGTCGGGAGTCGCATCGCGCCACGGGCTGACGAACAGCGTCGAGCGGCCCTCGGCGCGGGCGGTGTCGCGGAACGTCTCGATCTCGTCGCGGGTCGAAAAGCACTTGTAGGCGTGACCATGTGCCAGAAGCTGATGCGCGACCTCGCGGTGCCGCTCGGCGCGCGCCGCCTGGCTGACCGCCTCGCCGTCATGATCGAGACCCAGCCAGGCCAGACCGTCGAGGATCGCCTGCGTCGCCTGGCGCGTCGATCGCGCGTGATCGGTGTCTTCGATCCGAAGCAGGAACGTGCCGCCGCGCCCGCGCGCGTAAAGCCAGTTGAAAAGTGCCGTGCGCGCGCCCCCGATATGCAGAAACCCCGTTGGAGAGGGGGCAAATCGGGTCACGACGGGGCTGGCCATGGGACGGATTAACCTTTCGGTAACGATGAATGGGCTAAGGATGAAATCTCTTTATCGGCCCGTCGGGGGGGACACAAGTGGCGCGCGTCTGGCAGGTGATCGAACGCGGCTGGTTGATGCAGCGCGGGTCGCTCTTCCCGTGGGTGCCAGTGCTGCTGGCCTTCGGGATCGGTGTCTATTTCGCGCAGCGGACCGAGCCGCCGGTCGCCCTGCTCTGGGCCTGCGGCGGTGCCTCACTGGCTCTGGCCGTGGCGGCGTGGCGCGGGCGCGACTGGGACGGGCCGCTGCTGTGGATGGCCGCCCTCCTGCTTGCCGGTTTCGCGCTGGCGGGGCTGCGCGCGCATCTGGTGTCCGGGCCGGTCCTCGGCTGGCGGTATTACGGCCCCGTCGAGGGCCGGATCGTGGCGATCGACCGGTCGGCCTCTGACGCGGTGCGGCTAACGCTCGACCGGGTGGTGCTGGCACGGGTCGACCCCGATCGCGTGCCCCGGCGGGTGCGCGTCTCGCTGCACGCCAAAGACGAGGTCATCACGCCGCGCCCCGGCCTGCGGGTGATGATGACCGCGCATCTGCTGCCCCCCAGCGGCCCGGCCGAGCCGGGCGGTTTCGATTTTCGCCGGCATGCCTGGTTTCAGGGCATCGGGGCCGTGGGCTATACCCGCATCCCCGCGCTGACAATCGCCGAGGCCGGCGGCTGGCAGGCGATGTTCCGCGCGCGCATGGCGCTGTCGAACCATGTCCAGACCCGTCTGCCCGGCGAGCCGGGGGCGTTTGCCGCCGCGATCATGGCCGGAGACCGTTCGGGCATGGATCGCGACACGCTGGAGGTGCTGCGCACCACCAATCTCGCGCATCTGCTGGCCATTTCGGGGCTGCATATGGGGCTTTTGGTGGGGTTCGTCTTCTCCGCGTTCCGGCTGGTCCTTGCCGCGATACCGGCGATTGGCCTGCGCCTGCCCGCCAAGAAGCTGTCGGCGGCGCTGGCGCTGGTGGTCGCACTGGGATATCTGGGGCTTTCGGGGGGCAATGTGGCCACCGAACGCGCCTTCGTCATGGCCGCAGTGGTGCTGGTCGCGGTGATGCTGGACCGGCGCGCGATCAGCCTGCGCTCGGTCGCGCTGGCCGCGACGATCCTGCTGGTCTGGCAGCCCGAGGCGCTTCTGGGGCCCGGTTTCCAGATGTCGTTCGCGGCCACCACGGCGCTGGTCGCGGTCTACGGGTTCTTTCGCGACGCGAAGGTGCCCATGGGGCCGCGCTGGCTGCGCCCGGTCTCGGCGGTGGTGATCACCTCGGTCGTGGCCGGACTGGCGACGGCCCCGCTGGCGGCCGCGCATTTCAATCTCTGGTCGCATTACGGGCTGGTGGCCAACCTGCCAAGCGTGCCGCTGATGGGCTTGCTGGTGATGCCGGCGGCGGTGATCGCGGCGGTGCTCATGCCCTTGGGTCTCGACGCAGCGCCACTCTGGGTCATGGGGCGCGGGCTGGCGGCCATCCTGTGGGTGGCGCATTGGGTGGCCGGGCTCGAGGGCGCACGCGGCACGGTGCCGACGCCCCAACCGGTCGTGCTGCCGATGATGATGCTTGGCGCATTGTTCATGGTGCTCTGGCAGGGATGGGCGCGGCTGGCCGGCGCGGTGCCGGTGGCGCTGTCGCTGCTTTTATGGCTGCAGACGACGCGCCCGGATTTGCTGATTGCCGATGATGGCGCGCTGGTCGGCGTGATGACCGACACGGGACGCGCGCTGAACAAGGCACGCGGCGGCGGCTTCGTCGCCGGGATCTGGCTGGAGAATGACGGCGACGCCGCGCTGCAGGACGACGCGGCGCTCAGGTGGGACAGCCGGTCGGACGCGATCCCTGTGCGCGCGCTTGGCGGCAAGCGCGCCGCCGCATCCCTCACCGGTTGCGCGCCCGGGGACTGGGTCGTGCTCAACACCGTCCCGCCCGAGGGTCGGGTGGCAGAACTGCCCTGCACCGTGGTGACGCCCAAGAGCCTGCGACAAACCGGATCCATCGCGCTTTACGCGGGCGAGGATGGTGTGCGGGTGGTCACCGCGCGCGACATCTCGGGCACCCGCCTGTGGAGCCCTCAGTAACTGCGGATGAGCCCCACGAGACGCCCCTGCACCCGGACCTGATCGCCGGGCAGGACACGGGTTTCATAGGCCGGGTTCGCCGCCTCCAGCGCGATGGCGCTGCCCTTGCGGAAAAAGCGTTTGAGTGTCGCCTCTTCCTCGCAGATCAGCGCCACAACGATATCGCCGTTGTCGGCGGTCGCGGTTTCACGGATGATCACCACATCGCCATCGTTGATCCCGGCATCAATCATCGAATCGCCCTTGACCTCGAGCGCGTAATGCTCGCCCGTGCCCGAGATCATGCCGCTGGGGACGGTGACATTGTGGCTGGCATGCGCGATCGCCTCGATCGGGACACCGGCGGCGATGCGGCCCATCATCGGCACGTCGACCGCGCCTGCGGTCGAGACGGGCCGTGCATTGGCCGGCTGCGGCGGGCTCGCGCGGTCGCCCTCGATCACGCGGGGGGTGAAGCCGCGGCTTACATTGTCCTGACCATTGCCCTGCACACTGCCCTTCAAGCTGTCGGGCAGCTTGAGAATCTCCAGCGCGCGCGCCCGGTGCGCCAGACGCCGGATGAATCCACGCTCCTCCAGCGCCGTGATGAGACGGTGGATGCCCGATTTCGACCGCAGATCGAGCGCCTCTTTCATCTCGTCAAAACTGGGCGGCACGCCGGTATGCTGCACGCGGCTATTGATGAAGGCCAGAAGATCCATCTGCTTTTTTGTCAGCATCGCGCAATATCCCATGAGACCGATTTGCTCTGTTCTACTTATGTTCATGCCGCATGTCAAGCCGTTTGCGCGGGGCTGATCAGTCATTACAACAGGTTAACGAGCAGGTAATCGCGTCAGACGAAATCGATCCCGCCATCGAAGGGCATCTCGCGCAGCCGCGTGCCGGTCGCGGCGAAGATCGCGTTGGCCAGTGCGGCGGGTGCGGGGGGCACGGGCGGCTCGCCGATGCCGCGAATGGTCTCGGCGGTCTCCAGTCCGCGCACCTCGATTTCGGGGCACTGGTAAAGACGTATGCCGGGATAGCGGTCGAAATTCGTCTGCTCCGCCGCGCCGTTCGCGTAGGTGATCCGGCAATTCATCGCATGGCCCAGCCCGAAGATCACGCCGCCCTGCACCAGCCCTTCGAAATTCACCGGATCGAGGATGCGCCCGACCTCGGCGGCCACGAAGACCCGGTCGAGGCGGATGCCATCCCCTGTATCCGTCACCTCGATGACCTGCGCGCAGGGCACCCCGAACGAAAGGCAAAAGGCCACGCCGCGCCCGCGCCCCTCGGCCATGGGGCTGCCCCAGCCCGACATCTCGCCCACGGCCTCGAGCACGCGGCGCGAGGCGGCGTGATCGCACAGGCGCAACCGCTCGGCCAGCGGATCGGCCCCGGCGGCGTGGATCAGCTCGTCGAGCAGGCAATCGTGGAAGAACCCGTTCGTGGACGCCCCCACCGCCCGCCAGGACGAGACCGGCACAAGATCGGGCGCGCGGTAGCCGGTGACGCGGTAATGCGGGATCGCGAAGGGCTGATCCCACGCGCCCGCCACGATCTGCAGATCGGGACCGGCGGCGGGGATGCCCTGCCGCCCCATCTGCGAGGTCAGCACCGAGGGCATGGCGATCCCCAGATCATATGCCTCGACCCGGTCGTCGCTGACTCGTCCGCGCCCGCGTGCCATGGCGATCTGGCGGGGGAAATCCTGCGCCATGTCCTCTTCACGCGCATAGGTCAGTTTCACTGGCCGGCCCGGCACCGCCATCGCGATCCGGGTGGCATGACGGCTGACCTCGTCCTCGAGCCTGTGGCCGAAGCTGCCACCGATCATCTGCGCGTGGACATGGACCGCGCCCGCATCCTGACCGGTGATCTCTGCGGCGTTGCCCTGCACGAAGCGCGGCACCTGCGTGCCGGTCCAGATATCGGTGCGGTCGGGGGTGTAGCGCACGGTGGCGCTCAGCGGCTCCAGCGGGGCGTGGGCGAGATAGGGCGCGCGATACTCGACCTCGACATCCGCGGCCCCGTCCAGCGCCGCCGCGACATCGCCGTCGTCGCGCCAGCGGCTGTCCTGCGCCTCCGGCGTGAAGCTGTCGGACAGCGCCTGCCAGTGCCCGGCCATCTCGGCGGGGTAGGGCGCGGGTGCCCAGTCGCAGGTGATCGCCTGTGCGGCCTGCATCGCGCGCCATGTATTGTCGGCGATCACCGCCACGCCGCCGGGGATCTCGACGATCTCCTCCACGCCGCGCATCGCCCGCGCCTCGGACGCGTCATACCCAAGCAATTCAGCTCCCTTGGCCGGGTTGAGGCGAAGCGCGGCATGCAGCATGTCCGGCAGATCGATGTCGATGCCGTAGGCCTGCGTGCCGGTGGATTTCGCCACCATGTCGATGCGCTGCATCGGCTTGCCCAGCACCCGCCACGACTTCGGACCGCGCAGGGCGACATCGGTGACGGGCGCGGTCTGCGCGGCCTCGGCGGCGAGGCTCTGATAGCTGAGCCGCGTGCCGTCGGGCAGGATCACCGCGCCGAGAACGGTACGCAAATCCGCCACCGGCAGATCATGCATGCGCGCTGCCGTGGCCTTCAGCGTCTCGCGCGCCATTGCCCCGGCGCGGCGCAGTTTCTCGTAGCCGTCGGGCACCGTGGTCGAGCCGCCGGTCACCTGCATGCCAAGGAATTTCATCGGCACATCCGCCAGATCGCGCACTCTCTCGGCCAGCCAGCCCGTGTTGGTGGCGCGAAACGGCACCGCGTCCGAGGACAGCGCGGTGTTCCAGTAGGCGGGGCTGGGCGGGCCGGGATCGGTCGCGACCTGATCCAGATCCACGTCCAGCTCCTCGGCGATCAGCGCGGCCTGCACCGACACCGCGCCCTGTCCGCTGTCGGCGCGCGGGGTGATCAGCGTGATGGCACCCTCGGTGATCAGCACATAGGGCGTCAGCGCCGCGGCCCCCTCGGGCAGACCGGCCTGCAACGGGTTGGCATGGGGCGTGTGAAAGCGCCAGATGCCGAACGCCACGCCGCCGGCGATCGCCACGGAGCCTGCGAGGAATGTGCGCCGCGCGATGGTTCCGGCCCGTCCCATCTCAGGCCTCCTCTGCCATGGCGCGCGCAGCCAGCCTTACCGCCGCGCGGATGCGGGGATAGGTGCCGCAGCGACACAGATTGCCGGACATGGCATCAAGGATCTGCGCGTCGGTGGGCTCGGGCATGTCAGCCAGCAGGTGTGCGGCCTGCATGATCTGGCCCGACTGGCAATAGCCGCATTGCGCGACCTGGGTCTCGATCCACGCGGCCTGCACGGGGTGCGGCGCGTCCGGTGTGCCCAGACCCTCGATCGTGGTCACGTCGCCCCGGACGTCGCCCACGGGGATCTGGCACGACCGCACGGCCCTGCCACCCACATGCACCGTGCAGGCCCCGCATTGCGCGATGCCGCAGCCGTATTTCGGCCCCTTGATGTCCAGCACGTCGCGCAGAACCCATAAAAGTGGCATGTCAGGCTCAAGATCGTCGAGGCTGTGCGCGGTGCCGTTGACAGTCAGTTGCATGCAGGTTCGCTCCGCCCGGTATCGTTGGACAGACAGGATAAGCCGCGCGCGCCGGGTGTAAAGCCGCAGCATCGCCGATCAGATTGGCAGATACTCCACCATCTCGCCCTCAGCGCGGGCGGGATCATCCGCTGCGCGCACCAGAAGCGCGTTAGACACCGCCAGAACCCCCAGCAGCGCGCTGTCCTGCCGGGCCTCCGGTAAAAGCCCCTCCGACGTCAGCCGGGCGCGCATGTAATGCTCGCGCGGGCCATTGGCGGGCAGGGCGGCGGCCAGTCTTGCGGTGCGGCGTGGGGCAGGGGCTGTGCCCAGCCCCAGCATCGCGGTGATCATCGGCACCACGAAGACATGCCCGCAGACCATCGCCGAGACCGGATTGCCCGGCAGCCCGACCATCGCGGCATCGCCCATGCGACCGGCCATCAGCGGCTTGCCGGGGCGCATCGCGACCTTGTAGAAGGCACGCTCCATCCCGAGATCGCCGGCCACCTTTCCGACCAGATCGTGATCGCCCACCGAGGCCCCGCCGATGGTGACGATCAGATCGGCGCCTTTCGCCAGATCGAACGCGGTCGACAGCGAGGCGACACTGTCGCGCGCGATCGGCAGCAGGCGGGCATGTGCGCCGGCCTCCTCGAGCAGCGCCTTGAGGCCGAAACTGTTCGACGCGATGATCTGGTCCGGGCCGGGATCCGCGCCCGGCATCACCAGCTCGTCGCCGGTCGCGATCAGCGCGACCTCGGGGCGGCGGCGCACCGGCACTGTGGCGGCGTTCATCGACGCGAGAAGCGCCACATCGGCGGGCCGCAATACGCGCGGGGCCTGCACCAGATCGCCCGCACGAAAATCGCTGCCCGCCGGGCGGACATGGTCCTTGGCGTCCAGCCTGTCTCCGAGGGTGATGCGGCTGCCGTCGCGCGTCACATCCTCCTGCATGACCACACGCGCCGCCCCGGCGGGCAGCGGCGCGCCGGTGAAGATGCGCACCGCCTCGCCCGGACCCACGGTTCCGGCAAAGCCGTGCCCCGCCGCCGCCTCGCCGATCACGGTGAAGGTTGCGCCGGGTGCCGCGGCAGCGTCCCCGATCGCGTAGCCATCCATCGCCGAAGCGGCAAAGGGCGGCTGATCGCGGACCGCTTTCACATCGCGGGCCAGCACCCGCCCCGCAGCCTCGGCCAGCGCCACGTTTTCGATATCGAGCGGGGAAACCAGCCCGAAGAGATGGTCGAGCGCTTCATGTACCGAGATCATTGTGCCTCGTAACGCCCTGATTTTCCGCCATCCTTCAGCAGCACGTGGATGCCGCCGATCTGCATCGCGCGGTCCACTGCCTTGACCATGTCGTAGACGGTCAGCGCGGCGACCGACACCGCCGTCAGCGCCTCCATCTCGACGCCGGTCTGGCCGGTGGTCTTGACGCGGGCCTCGACCCGCACCCCCGGCAGGTCGGGGTCCAGGCTGAGATCCACCGCCACCTTGGTCACCGGCAGCGGATGGCACAGCGGGATCAGATCGGGCGTCTTCTTGACCCCCATGATGCCGGCGAGCCGCGCGACCGACAGGACGTCGCCCTTGCCGGCGCGGCCTTCGGAGATCAGGTCGTAGGTGGCCCGCTGCATGGTGACATGCCCCGCCGCCACGGCCTCGCGCGCGGTGACGGCCTTGTCCGAGACATCGACCATATGCGCCTCGCCCTGCGCGTCGAAATGCGTCAGGCCGCTCATCAGATGATGCCCGAGGTCAGCGGGTTTGCCAGCAGGTTGCGCGTGGCGGTCGCCACGTCATCCGCGCGCATCAGCGTCTCGCCGATCAGGAAGGAGCGCGCGCCGTAGCGGGCGATATCGGCGAGATCGGCGGATGTGGCCAGCCCGCTTTCGCAAACGATCAGACCCTCGGGCGGGACGAATTTCGACAGCTTGCGCGTCACGTCGAGCGAGGTCTCGAATGTGTGCAGGTCGCGGTTGTTGATGCCGATCAGGGTCGAGCCGAGCGCCGCGGCCCGCTCCAGATCATCGCGGTCATGCACCTCGATCAGCGCATCCATGCCCCAGCGGAACGCGGCCTCTTCCAGCTCGGCTGCCTGCGCGTCCGACACCGCAGCCATGATGATCAGGATGCAATCGGCCCCCCAGGCCCGCGCCTCGGCCACCTGATAGGGATCATAGAGGAAATCCTTGCGCAGCACCGGCAGATAACAGGCGTCCCGGGCCGCGGTCAGATGCTCCGGCGCGCCCTGAAAGCTCGGCCCGTCGGTCAGCACCGACAGGCAGGCAGCACCCCCCTCGGCATAGGCGGCGGCAAGCGCCGCCGGGTCGAAATCTTCGCGGATCAACCCCTTGGAGGGGCTCGCCTTCTTGATCTCGGCGATCAGGCCGTAGCCGGTCTTGTTGGCCTGAAGCAGCGCCTCGGCAAAGGGGCGCACCGAGGGTGCGTTCGCCGCCGCGGCGTCGACCTCGTCGGGCGAGCGCTCGGCCTTGGCGGCGGCGATCTCTTCCAGCTTGTAGGCCTTGATGTCGTCCAGAATGCTGGCTGTGGTCATGCGACCTCCGATGTCAGGGTTGCCAATGCGGTGATCTTGGTGCGCGCCGCCCCGCAGTCGATGCTTTCGGCGGCCATCGCGACGCCCGCCTTCGGATCGCTCACGCGCCCCGCCACGATCAGCGCGGCGGCGGCGTTCAGAAGCACCGCGTCGCGATACGCCCCCGGCGCGCCATCGAGAAGCGCGCGCAGCGCCGCGCCGTTCTCGGCCGGTGTGCCGCCGAGTATCGCCTCGAACGGGTGCACCGGCAGGCCGAAATCCTCGGGGTGCAGCTCGACCTCGCGCACATCGCCGTCCTCTTCGAGCGCGGCGACCCAGGAGGGTCCGGTGATCGTCAGCTCGTCGGTGCCGTCCGATCCATGCACCAGCCACGCGCGTTCCGACCCGAGCTGCCCCAGCGTTTCGGCCATCGGCCGGATCAGCGCGCGCGAGAACGCGCCGGTGAGCTGTCGCTTGACGCCGGCGGGATTGGTCAGCGGGCCGAGGATGTTGAAGATCGTGCGCGTGCCAAGCTCGGCGCGCGCCGGTCCGACATGCGCCATCGCCGGGTGGTGCATCGGCGCCATCATGAAGGCGATGCCGACCTCGACCAGCGCGCGCTCGACCACGTCGGCGCCGACCATCACGTTGATCCCCATCTGCGTCAGCGCGTCCGCCGCGCCGGATTTCGACGACAGGTTGCGATTGCCGTGCTTGGCCACCGGCACGCCCGCGCCGGCCACCACGAACGCGGTGGCGGTCGAGATGTTGAGCGTGCCCTTGCCGTCGCCCCCGGTGCCGACGATGTCCATCGCGCCCTCGGGCGCACGCACCTTGTTGCATTTGGCGCGCATCACGGCGGCGGCGGCGGCGAACTCGTCCACCGTTTCGCCGCGCGTGCGCAGCGCCATCAGCAGGCCGCCGATCTGGGCCGGTGTCGCGCCCCCGTCGAACAGGATCTCGAACGCGGCCTCGGCTTCGGCCCGGGTCAGCGACCGGTCGGCAGCAGCCCCGATCAGCGGTTTCAACCGGTCGCTCATGCCGGTACCTGCATCAGGTCGAGGAAATTTTTCAACAGCTTGTGCCCGTGTTGCGAGGCGATGGATTCAGGGTGGAACTGCACGCCGTGGATCGGCAGATCGCGGTGCTGCAGCCCCATGATCGTGCCATCCGCGAGATCGGCTGTGACCTCCAGACAGTCGGGCAGGCTGGCGCGTTCGACCACCAGCGAGTGATAGCGCGTCGCCTCGAACGGCGAGGGCAGGCCGGCGAAAACGCCCTGGTCCGCGTGCCGGATCTGGCCCATCTTGCCATGCACGATTTCCGAATGCCGGATCACGCGGCCGCCAAAGGCTTGCCCGATGGCCTGATGGCCCAGACAGACACCCAGAAGCGGGATTCCCGCCTCGGCCGCGGCCAGCGTCAGCGGCAGGCAGATCCCCGCCTGATCGGGATCGCAGGGCCCCGGCGACAGCAGGATCCCCGCAGGCCGCAGCGCCATCGCCTGTGCTACGTCGATCGCGTCGTTGCGATAGACACGGCAGTCGGCCCCCAACTCGCCCACGTAATGGACGAGATTGTAGGTGAAACTGTCGTAATTGTCGATCAATAGCAGCATCTGCACCTGTCCTTAGCAAACGGGCCTCTGCAAACGGGGCTGGAGACCCTTGGCCCGGTCGCACCATACATGTTCAGGCTTGCACGGCACCGTCAAGGGGCGCTACCTCCGGGGAAGGTCAAAACGGGCGGGTCGAAACAGGCGGGCAGGCGAGGCAGGAGGCCGGAGGTGATAGGCGGATTTCTCAAAGGGGCGCTGACGGGCACGATCGTCGCGGGGCTGGTTGCGGGCACGGCCTCGGTGTTGACCGACCCGCCCGAGCGCGCCGCGCCGCAGGCGGGCACGGTCGAGGTGACGCCGGGATCGGGGTTCGATGCGCGCCGCGAGGATCGCGCGGCGACGCTGCCCGGAACCGAGCCCCGGTTCGAGGCGGGCGATCCGCCGCAGGTGACGCGGCCCGCGCCGGACCGTCCCGGCGATGCGGTGCCGCGCGCCGATCCCGCCACCGCGCCCGCCACGGCCCCGTTGACCGACGGCGCGGACACGCTCGGTGCCGCGCCCGTCCCCGAGGCTGGCAGTGGCGGCATCGCCGCGTCGGGCGACAGCCCGGTATCGTCGACCCCGCCATCCTCGATGCCCGACGCGCCAGCGACCGACCAACCCGTCACCGACCAACCGGTGACCGCTCCACAGGCGCAGCCCGCCACGCCCGAGGCCGAGGCCACCAATGAACCGGCGCTGCGGCGCAACGCCGCGGCATTCGCCAATCGCGGCGGCATGCCGCTGATGGCGGTCGTGTTGGTGGAGGTTGCCAGCAGCACGCTGACATTCGAGACGCTGGAAAACTTTCCCTATCCGCTGAGCATCGCGCTCGACCCCGACCGGCCCGGCGCGGCCGCGGCTGCGGCGCTCTACCGCGCGGCCGGGTTCGAGGTGCTTCTGACCGTCGATCTGTCCCCCGACGCCTCGCCGGCAGAGACCCGCGCGGCGCTGCAATCAAGCTTTGAGCAGGTGCCGCAGGCGGTCGCGGTGCTCGAGAGCGGCGCGGGCGGTCTGCCGCTCGCCGGCATGGCCCCGGTCCTCGCCCGGAGCGGGCACGGCCTCGTGACCCGGACCCCGGACCCGG
>Ga0307976_1001397_pt1 | contig 11357 bp, 18 predicted proteins | sample OrgLakmetagen919_FD_201836 | JGI IMG/M metagenome (GOLD analysis project Ga0307976, IMG submission 201836) | Saline water microbial communities from Organic Lake, Antarctica - #919 | ecosystem: Environmental > Aquatic > Non-marine Saline and Alkaline > Saline | place: Antarctica: Organic Lake... | reverse complement strand
CGCAGCCTCCTCTTTTCTATTCAATCGAACGCAATTGTTCCATGGTCGGAAATCTCCCGTTTTTGAGCTGGGCTCAAAAGAAAACGTCAGCGTCGGGCCATAGCTCGTACCAAGGGATTTCGGAAAGATTAAGAGGAGTGTTCTCAGCTAAAGTCGTCAGCTTCGATCTTAGCTAGCACCTGATAAACTCGCCTGCATCCTTCAGGGTTCCCAAGCACAGTTTGCTCGGGACCTCCCCGCCCAGCGCCTTGATCGGACGCTCTAACCATTTCAGAGCGATCTCCCGAGATTCAAACACTGTCTCGGCCCGACGCTCGACCATTACCGGCGAAATCTCGGGCGTTTCGCCCTTTCTTTCGAACATAAACCTGTACCTATCTAAATGACCGTCTTTTCCGATATCAAGCGTGACAGCCGCTGTTAGCGTAATCCATTAGTAATCGATTCGTTGTTTGGTAGGCGATTGTTAGCTCTAATCAATATGCCCGTATAGTTACACACGGATAATAGTACGACCGGTTTCTTACTTGTATAAGGGTTCACTTTGCAGCTTTATTTTCCTTTTTTTCGGCGTCGGTTCTCGCTTTAATCTCTGAGTTGAGCTGAGTCTGATATTTGAGCGCGTCGTTACGCGCTCGATCCTTCATTTTTTCAGCGTCTCGGGCTTCCTTTCGTGACTCTACCAGATCGTTCTTCAGCTCGTTGATCGTGTCCAGATCACGCATACCAGATTGGATGCCAAGCTCGATGGCATCATCAGCGCGGCGAGTTTCAGCTTCACATTTACCAACAGCAACAGCGGCCTCACGAACTGCTGTCACTGTTTTCTCACGCTCTTTTTCAAGCTTCTCTAACGCTGCGGCCAAGTCAATTTCGAGCTTCTTTAATTGCTTCTCTTGAGCATCAACTGTGTACTGTGCCTTAGCTGTGTTCTGCCGCGCTGTTTCTGCTGCAACCTGATCTTTTTCGCACTGCTGTTTTAATGTTGTGATCTGCTCTGCCCGCGCTGAAGCTTCTGCTGTCGCGGTGTCCCTTGCGGTTTCCAGCTCTGCGTTCAGTTCTCGCAACTGGTCTGCCTCTGCTTCTAACAGTTCACCAACTTCAGCCAGTTTATCGGCCGTCGCTTCAGACTCGGTCGCTTCGCCCTCGGCTTCAGCTCGCGCTGCCGCCGCCTGTTTTTCGAATTCAGAAATAAGTGCTAAGGCCAGGTCTACCGGTAGCTCTGGTGCTTTTCTGCGGACTTGGGGCTGACTCGATTTCCACAATTTTAAGTGCTTGTGAATGGTGTTTGGGGAACCGGTATTACCCAACTGCACACGAATGCGCTCAATTGTCGGGGTTTCGTCCGCACCGCGAATATACTCAGCGGCCTGAAAAACCTGTTCTTTTGTAATTCCAGTTCGTGCCATTTTACTTTTCCTTTCATATACTGTGTTAAATAATAATACATTATACATTATGAAATACAATACACAATACAGTACAAAATATGATATTTATCAATGTTAGACACAAACGGGTTCAACGTGAATGGATGAAAAACACGGCGCTGGCTTGGATGCTGGATAAACACAGGTTGAAAGAAAGCCAGGTCGGTCCGATAGGTATCGATTGACGTTTTTGATAGGTTGACCTGGCGCGCTCCACGCTTCAATATACTGTACAAATAAGGCTATTTTGGCATCACCTGTTGGTTTGCTCCGGTGACACTGTATATACTACTGTATATCCGGTTCCTCTTTGGAGCAAATTATGAAACAAGCCGACATCAACGCCATTGAAAAGACCTTGGCCCACCTCCCTGTTGATCTCAAACAACACCTTGCCAATCAGCTCCTTGGGCAAATTAATGCCCAGGCCCACACGCTGCTCGAAACCGCCAGCCCCCATCGTCTATGTCCTCACTGTGGCGATAAGCACCTTGTAAAATGGGGGCGCTCTGGTGGCTTGCAGCGGTATCAGTGCCAGAGCCGGGGCTGTTACAAAACCTTCAATGCCGTTACGGGAACATCGCTGGCCAAGCTGCATCACCGTCATAAATGGTTTGATTACTTGCGATGCATGCGGGACAGCCTAACCCTGCGGGTTTCAGCAGCCCGAGTAGGCATTGATTTGAAGACGGCTTTCCGATGGCGTCACCGTTTTCTGAGCGCCAGCGCAAAAGCCAACGCTAATGCCCTTTCCGGCATTATCGAAGTGGATGAAACGTTCTTTGCTGAGTCCTGCAAGGGCAAGCGCAACCTCACTCATCGCAGCCCCAGAAAACGTGGCGGAGAAAGTAACAAGAAGAAAAAAGCGGATAAAATTCCGGTGGTTATTGCGCGAGACCGCAACGGTCATGTCAGCGACCTGGTGGATCCGGCGCTGAACAAATCAACGATCCATGCTTTTCTGGCACCGATTATCAATCGTGATTCTATTTTATGTTCAGACGGCCACAGCTGGTATAAAACCTTCTCCAGCGACCATGGCATTGCCCACCATCGACTGATCGCACTCGATAATCAACGAGTGATCGGCAGGGAATACCACATTCAAAACGTCAACAGTTATATAAGCCGATTGAAGGGCTGGATCGCCCGCTTTCATGGTGTGGGGACAGCGTATTTGCCGAACTATCTGGCATGGCGACGGCTGTTCGAAAATGCGCCGGCTTCAGAGGAGGCGTGGCTTCGTGCTGCGATAAGTACAAACCAACAGCAGATGCCAACATAGCCACAAATAAACAGTGTCCGGTGTGAGCCATGTTCTGTCGTTTTCTAGGTGACTACCAACCATCCCAGCGCTTGAACATACCGCTTTTTCTAGAGCGAGTGTCAGCTGGTTTTCCCTCGCCCGCAGAGGATTACATTGAGAAAACTCTCGATCTGAATGAACTGTGCATCCAGCATCCGGCTGCTACCTTTTTTGTTCGAGTGGACGGCGAGTCCATGATTGGTGCCGGCATTTTCCCTGGTGATGTACTCGTGGTTGACCGGTCTCTGCGCGCGCAGCACAGTGACATCATTATCGCCAGCCTGGAGTCTGAGATGACGGTTAAGGAGCTACACCTCACCCCTCCGCCGGTATACCTGCTACCACGAAACCCTGCTTATCAACCCATTCTCATTGAAGAAGGTATGGTGCTAGAGGTCTTTGGCGTGGTCACCAATGTCGTTCGGACGATCAAGCGGGGAGGAAAGTCATAATAGCACCCACCGTGATAGCTCGATGAAAACCGTATTCGCGCTCGTTGATTGCAATAATTTCTACGCCAGCTGCGAAAAGTTGTTTCGACCGGATTTACGGGATAGCCCAGTAATTGTTCTGTCTAACAACGACGGCTGCGTGGTTGCTCGCTCGCGGGAAGCTAAGGCTCTCGGCATCAAAATGGGCGTTCCGATGCACCAAATTCGCTCGGAAATTAGACTGCATGGCATCCACCTGTTTTCGTCTAATTATACTCTGTACGGTGACTTGAGCCGACGTGTGATGACGACTTTGGAAGCTCTAGCACCGCGGGTGGATGTGTACTCCATTGATGAGGCTTTTCTGGACCTGACTGGCGTAGAGCGAGTGGCTTCATTGGAGCACTTTGGGCGCCAGGTGAAAGACACCGTTGTTCAGGATACCGGACTGCCGGTCTGCGTCGGCATCGCGCCAACCCGTACGTTAGCCAAGCTTGCCAACTATGCAGCCAAAAAATACCGGGCAACCGAAGGTGTTGTAGATCTGACCGATACTGAACGACAGCGACGATTAATGGCTCTGGCACCCGTGGATGAAGTTTGGGGTGTTGGCCGAAAAATATCAGCGAAGCTTCAAGCGATGGGCATCACCACGGCACTCAAACTCGCTGATGCTGACCCTTCAACGCTGCGTAACCAGTTTTCCGTGGTGCTGGAATGCACGATTCGTGAACTGAATGGAATTGCCTGCATACCTTGGGAGGATGTCCCTCAGCTGAAAAAGCAGATCATGTGCTCCCTTTCGTTTGGCGCCCCGGTAAAAGCCTTATCCGACCTGGAAGAAGCCGTTGCCCAATTTGCAGCGAGAGCGACAGAAAAACTTCGAAAAGGGTGTCAGTACGCCGGTGCACTGATGGTGTTTTTCCGAACCAACTCGTTCCGAACGGAGCTGCCTCAGTATTCCATCAGTGCATCCGTTAGGTGGGCCACACCTACACAAGACTCGCGAGTCATCGTCCAGCAGGTTCTAAGATTGCTCAGGCCGATGTATCGAACCGGCTACGACTATGCGAAAGCCGGTGTGATGTTGAGTGACCTAGTTAACGAGGCGGCCATCCAAGATGATCTATTTGCCAGTCCGTCACCTGGCCAGGCTGACCGGGCTGCCCGACTGATGTCTGTGATAGACGAGATCAACCGGAAATCCCGGGCAACGGTCTACATGGCTAGAGGAGCGGGGCTTTCGGTTTATGCAATGCGAAGGGAGCATTTGTCGCCGGCCTACACCACCGCTTGGTCCGAGCTGCCAACAGTCCGCTGATCTACACTCCATGGATGCGTTGCGTGTTTCTCACAGCCGGCAATTATCAGACTGTTTTGAGTGTTTGATTGAGAGGATTCTATGTGCGGCCGATACAACGTTACAGACTCACCTGAAATCAGAATACTGATGGAACAACTGGGTCTGCCTGGCATAACACCTAGGTTCCAGCACAACGTGCCACCCGGGGGCATTGGTGAGTTCGTCATTCAAGCGGCCGATGATCGATATCTGCTTTCAGGTACATGGTCCTTGCTGATTGAGTCCAGGCCTGAAGGTTACGGTTACCGGCCCAATCCGAAATTTCACACCTTCAATGCCCGAAGTGATCGACTGACCAGTAGCGCACTCTGGAAGAAAGTGTATCCATCCAAACGTTGCATCGTTCCGGTAAGCGCCTTCCATGAATGGCAAGGCCAGCAGGTCTTCAACATTCATTCACAGAATGAAGCCACAGCCTTAGCAGGCCTCTGGCAGTCGTGGCACTTTGGGGATGAGCAGATAAACTCCTTCACAGTGATCACGCTTCTGTGGGGTCATAATAAAATCGGTAACTAAACATCTCTACAGGCCGCATTCTGTCGCCTCAAAAGCTCAGAACAATAAAAATAAAGATGGTAACTTTCACCGTGACATGGCGGTGTCAATGCCGGTTCAGGGTTTGTCGGTATTAATAAAGTTGGTAACTTTGCGCCGAATTCACATATTGGTGGCCTGGCCAGCAGTGGAAACAGCCAGTTATAGATTCACTATTTGAACATATCCCTCAAGTATGCGGTCTCCTATTTGCTTTCGTGAGCTTCTTTTAGAGCAGTTGTTCTCCATAACCTTGGCAACTATCGAACTTCGCTTCTCTGGGGTTCCATGGTTTTCGCTGTTGAAGCGGTACTTTTTTAAGAGGTCAGGATCTGATGCAAGGACATACAGCGCTCCCATCATGGCATTCATAAAAGGATCAGGTGGGCGCAAACCTTTTTTTAGAGTTTTAATAAGCCCCTCGACATCTATTTCCCCATCAACACTATGATTTTGAGCCAGGACCTCAAACTTGGCGGTGGTCATCACGGAAGCGGTATACGCCAACACTGCACAGGCCTGAAGGCTGCCCCCGTAATGAAGGTAAATTTCTAGATGCTGTTTATGCCTCTCATAATTTGGCGATTGAGAAGAATAGTCATCGTTGGCCATGACAGATGAACCCATAAATCCCAATAGAATAGTAATTAATACTCGCTGTAGCATGCGTTTACTCCTGATTTTTTAAATCATGATCTTGCAGAATTCTGAGCTGAACCCCGGAATCCATCTTTCAAAAGTTACTCTCGACCCAGTTTTTGTCACGCTCTGAACCAAATCGGCCCCTGTAACCACAAACAAAACTGAGAAACACTGATAACGGCCCCACAAAGTAGCCCGCTCTATTTGATGGAATTACGATTGATAAAACCCCAATAATCTTCGCGATCAAAGCCAGCACACCAGCTTTCTCATAACCCTTCATTGTCTTCCTCATTTCCGGATCTCCCGGACTCCCAGTCCATGCTTCGTCGCACCTCCTAGCAAGGGAACATTCTCCGAAGCCCAGCTATCACAGCAGCGGATGCCTGACCGTAGCCAATCTTGGAGGGTATATCGTCCGTCATGGTCCCATAGCCGTAGTCGTGGGAATCAGCAACAAGCATGATGGCTTTATGAATATCATCGTCCTCCAGGTTGCGGAGGGGAAGACAAAGCCGACTGCTCTTGTAAGGCTTGATACTGTCACGATCGAATCCAGCAATGACGTTAAGCGTGCTGGCTACGCCTGCCTGGAAACCTTCGATCTGATTCTTGAATATCGCCGATATGCTCGGATCATGTGCATAGGTCTCTCCATAGCCCCACTCCAACAACTGAAGGTAAGTATAAAGCTGCATTCCGCTGGTCTTTGTGGACGCGGACGCAATCCCGAAACAAACCATACCCGCCACTAACACAGCGCTTTTCAGAAGCTTCATAAACCATCCTTAACTGCCTGCACTCTTTGCTTAGGGTTGGCAGACAAACGTGTGGTGTATTTTTGGGCGAACTCCAATGATGATTATTGGTGAGCCTTCGCTCTGATTGCGGCGGCCCAGCCATTCAATAGTTCTGCACGCAACTCACGGTCAACGCGGGCAAGGTAGGCCCCCAAATCTACAAACTCACATTCTGGAAATGTTACGGCCGGCGCACCAGGGAGCTCAGCAACGTACCGGTGAAACCCAACCTTAAAGCTTTCAGCTTCGCGCTCCAGTCGGACAAACGACAAGTCATCAATCCCGGCAGCCTTCTCGATAAAATCCGCGTAACGCTCTATTAATTGGTTCACTGCGTCGCTGTACGGCATATTTATCAGTTATTCCGGGAACCCAGCGTCAACAACGGACTGGAGCTTCTCCTGTAGGTCAGATTCCATTTTTCGCATGGCTTTCACGAACGCGGGGAAAACGATCGGGAGGATTAATAAAAACCCCACTATGGCGCCTCCGATAAGGCCTCCCCAGTGCTGGGTAATTAGTGCGCCAACCAGTCCCCCTGCAAACAGCATAACCATTGTAAGTTTATCATCACCGTTACCTTTGATATCGAGGGCCTGGCAGATATCTCTGGCTAAACCAACTCTGGCGGTCGCGTTTGTGTCGTGGTTTACCAACCCAACAAGAACCTGCTTTCTCGCGGCATTCAGGTCTTCAGTAGCGTAAACAATGGATACCTTGCTCCCTGGACGAACAGGTACTCCCGAGTCTACGATTTCAAGGGACGTTTCTTGACCATCCACGCCCCGGATGAACAAAGTGTCTATGTGGGTGGTAGAGCTTTTAATTGGGGGTAGAACGATACTGCCGGTTGCTTGGTTGATAAACCCGCTGCCAGACGATGAGATTTTCGTTTCGCTGCTTTTCTGGATATCGACGACTTCACCGCTGACAGCTTTCAAGGCCAGAGAGCGGGCAGGCATGCCCAATAATTTAACGCTGACTGTGGACATAGTTTTGGGTTCCTTTTTGTAATCGCAGATTTTTCAGGTTGCTTAAATCGTAGTTGTTGGTGCTCGCCGGCTTAATAACCGGCGACAATGCGTTCGATCTTTCGGGTAATGTATTGTGTTTCTTTCTGACCACTGAGCCGCATTCCAATGCACGTTTTCATTCTTTTGTTTGAGTATCCACCTCGATTTTCTCCTGGTAGACCCCAATCAGTTTTTCAAGAAAATACATGCCGGCTGGGCTCGGAATGTATCGATTTACTCCGGTCTCAAAAAGAAATCCGCGATTGCGCAGGAAGCTCAAAGCCGCTTCTATGCCTTCTTTGAATTCGGCACTTCGAAGCATCATGGTGTATTCGTCGTCTTTGGCGATCGTCGCGATATCGTTCTCGCGCAGGCCTACTGCCGGGAACTCAAGGTACTGAAGGTCTCGCCCGGATTGTGCAAAGTATCGACCAATGATCAGAAGGGCCACCTGGATCTTAAACGCATTGCGGTTGTTTCCAATGCTGGTTAGTGATGTGAGCAGTTATATTAGCAAGCTAATATTATAACATATTTTTTATTACCCTGACCGAAGCCAAACAATGGGTTCATAGCTTTGCTCAGTGGTACATCGCCCCACAGCACTCTGCGTTAAGTCACACCGGCACAGCGCCACTCCGGTGAGGGCGCGGTGATTCTGGCACAACGGCACAGTCTGAATCAGGCCGCACGAGCCGCAAAACCAGAGCGCTGGAGTGGCAATACACGCAACTGGACACCGGCAGCGGTGGTCACCTTAAACCCGGAGCGAAAAGAGGCCCTGGCTGCCATAGAAGTTGCAGCTTAAGAATTGAGCATAGGCGACAGATAGCTTGACAGTTACCGAAGAGGGTTCCATGAAAGGCGCAAAATTCACTGAACAGGAGCTTCTGGACGGTCTTTGATGCCAGAACCGCCCATGCTGATGAAGTGGCGCAACCGCTTCCTCAAGAGGTCGATCCGTTGGAGCGGCTACGGGGCTCCGTTAAAAAGTATGGCAAGCCCTTCGATGGATGTTGGGATGGGGACATTGATTCAGAAGAATAGGTGAGCGTTACAAGTCGTTTCTTGATGGTCACCGGAACTGATACGACAGGAAGTTCCAAAAGGTCCGTAAGCATTCGCTAGTCCCAAGCTGGCAGGAGCGCTGCTTCCGTCTACATTGTACCCAAATGTGCAACGGCATATGTGGAGAAAGCGCCGGCAACCAATGAAAGCTTCGCCCATCGTGACGGTTACCAAAGCAACAACAATAGTGTCGTTCACCAGCCTTATGCCTAAGCCCGATAATCGCGGTTTCCATAGGTGCCACGCTCGTGACCGAGCGACTACTTAAGGGGGTCACTCAGAGATCAGATGCCATCAATACAACGGGCTCCGGGTCGTAACCCGCGACCAGCCAGTCTCTCGGGGAAATACGTTGCCCGCTGTCGGAATTTTCCAAATCTGGACTTGTCTCCAGCATGAAACGCGACAGGCTTAGCACATGCGCATCCGGGGAGACCTGCGAAAGTAAGCTCCTGAGATGTGGAATAGTTTCCGAGACAGAAAATTGCCAAGCAGGATAAAGTGGCTGGGAGTTTTTCAATCTGAAACTATGTAACTCCCGCGGGGGCCGGATTGTCATCAGAGAAAGCATTTCGGTAGAGACGTGAAGCAAGGAAGCTACCGATTCTTGATCTAACGAAGTCTTTATTAACTCCCAGCATTCATTCACCAATTCTCTGACGGCCTCCTGTGATTGAGGCGCATCGTCAATCACAGCTCCCCCTGACACGAGGATGTTTTGATCCCCGGCTGACAATTGAGGGCTGCTATGCACATCGCGATTCTCTGATTCATGGCATTGCGGACGCGCGCCATGGACGATTCCAAGATCCTCCAGAATCTCATAGTCGGCTAAGCTAACGGTAGAATGTTCATTCCCTGGCACCATCGAAGTTAGCTCCGCCGCCCTATAATAGTGAGCTTAAATAGGATGTTATCTCATCCAGCCCATCTGCAGTCTGCATTCGTTCTCTTGGGCTGCAGTCGAACCGCTTGTTACTCGTCGTCATCCAATGCGCCATCGCGATGGTATCGTTTCCAGTAATTGCCGATAACTGCTGGTAGATCCGGATCAATTGCTGGGCCCGCAGCCCTGGACTGCTCACGGGTTCAATTGCGAAGTCTACAAAACCCGTATCCACGCCTAAAATGTTCGCACGCTGCTGTTCGCTGACCTCTAGAACCTGCGCCGCACGTGCTGTCGCTTTAGCTAGGACCTCGGAAGGATTTGCGGTGCCTTTTAGAGAAGCCATTTCACTTGCTCACTTTTCTGAGGGACACTACGGCATGGATCCATGTTCCAGGCGAGCGACCAACAGCCTGACGGTTTCAATATCAGTGGCTGAGCGCAGCATCTCGTTTGGGGTTCGGTTACCAAGACCGTGAACTGGACTCGCCATCCACCTCTCTTTTGCACCTCGATCACCTTCAAACAGATTGAGGGTTTCTTCATGAACAGCGAGTCCAAGAGCTTCGAGATTCGAATCCGGTTTTTCTTGAGTAACTTGACCAAGCCTGATGGTTCTATCGTCAACGGAAACCTGAACCTCTTGGTCTACGTCCCAGCCAAGATCCGACAATACCTTTTCCGGTATCGTAATGTATAGGTCATCCCCGCTGCGCCGTATTGTTGTGGTCAACATACCAAACCTCGCTACTGATCACTCTCATCTAAATAGGCGTGTTGTTCTTCAGAAAACAGAACTTGACGCCAGGTGACAGTGGCATCCTCTGGGGTTTGCCTCGTCTCGTAAGTTAAGCCGTCTTCTAGTTTATAGACATAATCGACGACGATAAGATCGGTGTTGTCGACTACGGCAATAAGTTCTTTCAGCTGGTGCATCTTCCAGCACTCAGTGCCATTCATCCGCGGCGGTACGACGACCATCACCCGTTCGATCCAGAACTCTTCGCGGGTTTCTTCAATGAGCTTAACGAGATCCGCCACTTCTGTGAGCAAATAACATCGCTGTGCCTTGCCCCCAACCCGAGAATGGGCGGTGTTCACGTAGTACCAAAGATCGTCCTTGGAAAGCTCAACGAAGCGCCAGAATTGCTCCTGACTAAACGGTCGCCCGAGGAGCTCTTCCTTGTGATATTGAGTCATGAACATGCGTCAACTCCCAAAATGAACACTATAGTTTGTAGTGCTATAGTGTTCAATTCGTTCTTATGCTCCTTTGACTTCAGGGGGCGGCATGGAACTGCAGATAGCATTTGGCCAAGCACTCAGGCGCCAGAGGAGAGCGAAAGGACTGTCACAAGAAGCATTCACAACCGTCAGCAGCAGGACGTACTTGAGCCAGCTGGAACGGGGGCTCAAAAACCCAACGCTCGATAAGATCGAAGAGCTCGCTACAACAATGGGAATCCACCCCCTGACACTGCTCACTGAATGTTTCTCAATAAAGGACGATGCTGAAATTGAGGAAATTTTAGTCCGGGTCACCCAAGAACTGGCAAGCCTGAAAGACAGTTAGCGGGCCAGCTTCGCTTCGAAAATGCAAATACACTCAAGTATTTTCTCAGCATTGGTCTCACACCCAACCAAGCCTCCAGCTCTATCATCTTGGAGTGTTCTTTTTCTGCATAGTCCCGAGCCGTCTGACCTTGCTGTCTGGTCCTCCGATGATTTCGGAGGAGGGGCTTGCCGCCCAATGTCAGAAACTTAAGACATTTCCCCAAAAATATCATATAATTAGACCTCACCCATCAACAAGGAAATGCCCTATGGAGCGCAATAAAAAACCAACGGTTGACAACCCAACCGAGGTCCTGGCTGAAAATTGTA